>Ga0209154_1000361_pt1 | contig 31795 bp, 16 predicted proteins | sample GraSoiAngelo_121_FD_185878 | JGI IMG/M metagenome (GOLD analysis project Ga0209154, IMG submission 185878) | Grasslands soil microbial communities from the Angelo Coastal Reserve, California, USA - 14_0919_12_20cm (SPAdes) (version 2) | ecosystem: Environmental > Terrestrial > Soil > Grasslands ... | reverse complement strand
TCGTGCTCCTCGATTTCCCTGCCAGCAAGCAAAGGCATTTTCATGGTCGAGAAATATTTACCGCTCACCCGCGCCCATTCGACGTTCATGTCTTCACCTTCGGCAGCACGATAGCCGGCGATGGTAATGTTGTTTCCCCAATTGGTGTCGGCGAGCTCAGGATCATTCGTGGCCGCAGCGGATCGGAGACCGGGCATACTGGCCAGCTTGTCCAGTATTTCTTGATATAGGGCAATGGTCTGATTGTCCTCGTATCCAGCTAGCTTCGGATCGACGGCAAAAGTGAGCAAATGGTCTGTGGTAAACCCGACATCAAGTGTTTTCAGATTGTGTAAAGAACGGACAAAAAGGCCTGCTCCGATCAGCAACAATAGGCTGAGCGCGATTTGTGCGGCTACGGACGAGCAACGCAAGTAAGCCGATCCGCCCGCAACTACGGCTGCTTGTTGTTTTAGCGCCTGAGTGACGTCAGGTCGGCGAAATTGCAATGCCGGAACCAAACTGAAGAGCACGCTCACGAACAGCGTCAACCCGAAGTTGAACATCAGAATTCGCTGGTCGGGACGCGAGCTGAAGGCAAGATGGCCGGCCTTGCCGCTTAAAATTGTGTGAATCAATAAAGCAGCTATCTGCGGGGCCACGACGATTCCAATTGCACCGCCCGCAAGTCCCAACAGCATGCCTTCTGCCAACAACTGCTGCATCAGCCGCCGCCGCTGTGCCCCCAGTGCGTAGCGGACTGAGATCTCGCGAGTACGCCGCGCCACTCGCACCAGCAGCAGACTGGCTACATTCGCGCACGACATGAACGCCACCAGCCCTGCCAATGCCATTACGATCAGCAAGGTTGTGGACATTGTTGCGTGCATGGGTACACCTTTCGAGCCGTCATGGAGAAACAAATGAGAGTTTGTGAGGAAAGCATCGCGGAATCGTTGCGAGGTGCGCCCTATTTGCTTAAGCTCTTCCGCGCGAATCGAACGCCAAAGAGCATCGATAGCTGCCTGGCCCTGCGGGTGTGTGAGCCCGGGCTTGAACCTTCCGACGATGTTCAGCCACTTTGATCGACGTTCTTCGAGATCATTCCAGCCCGGGGTTATCTCCGGTTTCATCGTCATGGGCACAAGGACCCCCGGGTTATCTCCGCTGACCACGCTATGAAAACTGGGCGGCGCAACACCAATCACAGTAAAAGGATGGCCATTGATCGAAATACTCTGGTTCACAATCTTCGGATCGGCGCCGAACCGGCGCTGCCAATAGTTAAAGCTGAGCACCGCGACGGGATTGCCTTCTTGCACCAAATCGTCCGAGGACACCAACAAACGGCCGAGTGCAGGCTGGAGCCCAAGCACATCGAAGTAATTGCCGGAAACCAACTCCGCGTCCGCCAAGTCAGGTTGGTTGTGCCATTGCACACTGACCTGCGCCCAAGCAGTGGCAATGAGTCCGCTGAAAACGGAATTGCGGTCGCGCAAATCGCGGTACATGGGGTAGGAAAATACCTTTTGGGAGCCGCCACGAGCGTGCGTGCTTCCCGTATCGCCGCCTGAAAATCGCAGGAACACAAGTCGGTTTGGTTCTTTCACGGGCAGACTGCGCAACAGCGCTTGGTCGAGCAACGTGTAAATTGCCGTGTTGGCGCCGATGCCGAGAGCCAGCGTGAGCACCGCCACAATCGTGAAGGCAGGCGACTTCCGCAGCAGCCTCAATCCGTATCGAACGTCTTCCATCACGTTCCTCATCGTTCACCCGAAATATTTCACTCGTATCTCAGCGCCACCATGGGATCGACCTTGGTCGCTCGCCAAGCCGGCGTGAGGGCCGCAGCGACGGAAACAGTCATCAGCAGTGCGGCAGCCCCCAGTATGGTAGAAGGATCGTACGGACTCAGGCCGAACAGCAGGCTGCTTACACTGCGTGCAGCCGAAAGTGCCAAAAACAAGCCTGCGGCAATGCCGCTACCAATTAAAACGAGTGTCTGACGCAAAACAAGCCAAAGGACCGTCTTACGTGAAGCCCCTAAGGCTAACCTGATCCCGATCTCACCGGTCCGCCGTGCAACCGCAAACGCCGTAACTCCATAGAGACCGATGCAAGCGACAATTAACGCCAGGGCACCAAAGACGGTCGTCAGCCTGGTAATCAGCCGTTCCTGCGCCAGATTGCTGCTCACCTGTTCTGCCAAAGTGGTAATTTTCCCGATGGGGAGATCGGGATCGATACTCTTAAGAACCTGGCGCACCTGTTCGGTTAACGAGGCAGGATTGGCGATAGCACGAACGTCGAGGCTGTGAACGTCGGGAACAAACTGCAACAACGGGAAGTAGACCAGGGGTGGTGCGTTTTCCCGAGGGCCATTGATCTGGGCGTCGGCGACGACCCCGATGATTTGAAACTCGCTTGCAGAGCTGGAGTCAAAGCCGAAACGTCGGCCGATAGGATCTTCGTCCGCGAAGAGTTTGCGGGCCAGCATTTGATTAATTGTCGCCACATGTGGGGCCCTCTCGGTGTCGCGGGCAGTAAACTCGCGCCCGCGCAGGAGCGGAATCCGCGTGTTATCGAAGTACTCCAAGCTGACCACATTCACCTGTGGCGTTGCCGCGACCCTGGCGGCTCCTGGCACGTATATGTCACTGGCGCTCCTGCAGCTAGAGGCAAGCGGGCAAACGGCAAGAGACGCCGACCTTACTCCGGGGAGAGCTTGCACACGGTCGAGGACCTCGTGGTAAAGCGAAAGCAGTTGATCATGGCGGTAATGCCGGATGCTCGTATCGAGCCAGACACTGAGGATATGCTCGCGATCAAATCCAGGATCGAGCCGCACAAAATTTCGCAAGGTGCGAAGGAACAGGCCAGCGCCGACCATAAGCACAAGCGATAGGGCAAATTGTGCGACGACCAGAGCCTGTCGGAGTGGCCATTGGGCTCGCGTAAGCTGGGTGCTGGACGCCCGCGTCGCGCTTGCCTTGAGAGCATTGATGGGTTCGATGCGGGATCCTTGGAACGCCGGAGCCGAGCCGAAGAGAAGCCCTGCGGCCACCACAACGGCGATGCTGAAGAGCAGGACTCGCGCATCCGGCGCAAGATTGAGCGGAATGGGGAACGATTCGCGGGATGCCCATTTGGGCAAGACCCGGTCACAGCCGTAGGCCACCCAGATCCCAAGCAAACCACCAAGAATCGAAAGCAGCAAAGATTCCGTCAGAAGCTGCCGGACGAGGCGGCTTCGGGTCGCGCCAATTGACAGCCGTACTGCCATCTCGCGCATGCGGTTCGTACCCCGTGCCAGCAGCAGGCTGGCAAGATTCGCGCAAGCGATCAGCAACACCAGGCCGACCATTGCTGTCAACACCAGCAGCGGTCGTGCGAACTGTCTTTGCAATGTTTTGATTCCCTGTCCGCCGGGCTCAACGACTAGCTGATCATTGAATCGAGCCTGCCCGTCTTGAGTGGTTGCTCCTACGCCCTTCTCCCACGCATCTTCGGAAAACAGTTGGTTCAGGGTTCCGGAAATATGGCCCAATTCGTCCCGATGTCTCGCCCGAAGCACGAGTTCCAGCCAAGTAATGTCGTCTTGTAATACCCACGGCCTCTCCTGATGCGCGGCGGTGCTTTTGCTGTAGTGTTGGGCGTAATCGAGGGGCGACTGCATCATGAGCGGAAGCCAAAAATCCGGTGCTCTTCCCGGCTCCACGCCAAAGAAGTTGCGCGCCGCGACTCCCACCACCGTGAGACTCACGCCATTAACAATCAGTTCGCGCCCAACCACGTGAGGATCAGCCGCGAAGCAACGGTTCCAGCACGCGTAACTGATCACCGCCACTGGATGTCCACCGATATTTCGATTGTCTTCGGCGCTTAGCAGTCTGCCGACTAACGGAAATGTTCCAAACGTCTGGAAAAAATTTCCCGATACAAGTTGGCCCTTCGTCAGCTGGAGCTGGCTTTTCCCAATTCCCACGTAGAAATCGCCTACCGGAGTCATCGCAGCCAGGCTTGCCGAACCAGGCATTGTCTTCAACATCCGGTCGTAAAGTGGATAAGAGACTCGCGTCTCGTCCGCAAACCGGTCATGCTGCCGAATCAGGAAAAGCTGCTCGGGACTCGGCACGGGTAAGGATTTCAGCAGAACCGCATTGACCAGAGTGAAAATGCCGGTGTTGGCGCCCGTCCCCAACGACAGAATAAGGACAGCAACCGCCGTAAACCCAGGGTTTTTGCGCAACTGCCGCCATGCGTATTTAAGGTCCTGGATCAAGCCACTCCTCACGTTCCCTCACTCGTAGCGCAGCGCCACCATGGGATCGACCTTGGCGGCGCGGTAAGCGGGAATCAGGCTGGCAAATAGCGCGACAATCGCGAGCACCGCCGCTACCGAGAGGAAGGTCAGAGGGTCGGTGGGCTTCACGCCATAAACCAGGCTCGACATCACACGCGCGAGCGCCAGCGCGCCAACCACTCCGATACTCATCCCCAGCAGCGTGGGCCTCATGCCTTCGAGGACGATCATGTGCAGGACATCGGATAAACTCGCGCCTAATGCCAGGCGAATTCCGATTTCCTGCACGCGCCGCCTCACGCTGTACGACAAAACGCTGTAAATTCCGATCGCCGCCAGAATCAGGGCGAGCATGGCGAAAGCTCCGAGGAGTGAAAGATTGAATCGTTGTTGCGAGAGCGAATTGGTTACCAGGTCGTCCATCGTGAGCACGTCGCGCACGGGAACATCTGCATCAACTTCGCGAACAGCATTGGTCACCGGGGAAACTAAGCTCACGGGAGTTGAACTGGAGCGAACGACAATGGCCATGGGAAATGAACGCCATCCGCCGCTCGCCGGTGTGGTCAACTGAGTTAGCGGAACGTAAAGGGTTGCCGTCGGGCGACTCTGGTCGAGTCCGTCCCCCTTCACGTCGCCGACAACGCCGATAACCTCGCGAACGACACCCGGAAAGAATGTCAGAGTTATGTGTTTTCCGATGGGATTTTCATTTCGCCAGAACTCCTTAGCCAGCGATGCGCTGACGAGAGTTGTCGCGGGGCGTCCGGCAACATCTGAGGAGTCGAAATCGCGCCCGCGCAAGACCGGGATACGCAGCGCGCTCGTGTACCCCGCACTGATGACGCGCACATCGACTTCGGGTTGTTCTGACATTGGCACTACCGGGCGGCCTTCGACTGCGATCGGCTGATGGGAGCCGTTTCCGCTCAGCGGGAGATCGTCAATTACTCCGGCGGAGAGAACTCCCGGAAGCGCGCGGGTGCGTTCAAGCACGCGCTCGAAAAAGCTGATCTGTTGCGCCGGCTCAGGAAACTTTGCGCTTGAAACTGCGGCGGTCATGGTCAAAACCCCGTGCGATTCAAACCCGGGATTCACTTGTCGGAGCATCTGGAAGCTGCGGATCATTAAACCTGCGCCAATCAGCAGGACCAAAGACAATGCGACCTCTACGACCACCAGAATGCTGCGGGTACGTTTGCCACCGGAGTCGGCGTCGGTCCGCCCCAATCCCTGTTTCAGCTCCTGATTAACGTTGCCCCGGCTCAGCTGCAACGCCGGTAGAATTCCGGCGATCACGCCGGTGAGCACGGAGACAACAGCGGTGAAGGCGAGTACCTTGATATTCATGCTGGCCTCGACCGAGGCGGGCAATTTATCGGCGAGGAAGGCCATGATCAACCGGATGCCATATTGCGCATAGGTGAGCCCGAGCGCGCCTCCGAGCAGCGCGAGAACCACACTCTCAGCCAGAATCTGGCGAACGATGCGCGCGGAACTTGCGCCCAGGGCAGTGCGAATGGCAATTTCCTTGTGACGGCTGAAAATCCTGGCCAGCGAAAGATTGGTTACGTTAACGCAGGCGATGAGGAGAATGAATCCCACTGCTCCGAGCAACACCAGGAGTGCAGGGCGTACATCGCTCACCAGATCTGAGTGAAGCGGCAGTACCACTGCGCCCCACCCTTTGTCGTCTGCGGGATATTGCTGCTGCAGGCGACCCGAAATTGTATTCATCTCTGCCTGTGCCTGCTTCAGGTCAACGCCGGGCCTGAGCCGCGCGATCACCAGGTAGTTGTGATTGCCGCGAACGGCTCTGTCCTGATCGGTCCAGGCGAGTGGTGTCCACATCTGGGCAAAGTCCGGGAAGCGGAGGCTTGGTGGCATCACGCCGGCAACCAAATAAGCTATGCCGTCGACGGTGATGTTGTGGCCGACGATCTCGCGATTGGAACCAAAATGCTCCTGCCAGAAGCGATGGCTGAGAACAACCACGTTTGAGCGCCCGGGCTGGTCTTCATCGGGCAAGAGCACGCGGCCGATAATAGGCTGAACGCCGAGAGTGGAGAAAAATTTAGCTGAAACAGCGCTCGCGGCGACCTGCTCGGCTTTGCCTCCGGTGGTCAGCGTAAACCCGCGATAACCGTAGATTGCCATGCTGTCGAAGACATGGTTCTGGTCTTGCCAATCGAGGTAGTTGGCAGGTGAAACGGCAAATTGGTTCATTCCAGGAAAACTGCTCCGCGGCGGTGTATGCCAGATCCGGACCAGACGGTCAGCGTCTTTGAATGGCAGTGCGCGAAGCAGGACACTATTCACAACGCTGAAAATCGCAGTGTTCGCGCCTATGCCGAGCGCGAGGGTGACGACCGCGACGGCGGCGAAGGCCGGCGCCTTCTGAATCTGGCGGAATGCGTAGCGTAAGTCTTGAAGTACTCCAGACATCAATCTCTCCTCACTCGTACCGCAGGGCCACCATGGGATCGACTTTCGCGGCGCGGCGGGCGGGGATGTAGGACGCACTCAGCGCAACCGCAGCCAACAGAAGAGCAACGCCTAAGAATGTTTGCGGATCAGTCCGACTGACCGAGAACAGCATGCTCGACAACAGACGAGTCGCGATCATCGATGCGGTCAGTCCAATTCCCATGCCAGCGAGCGCCAAGGCTGAGCCGTACCGGAGCACGAGCCTAAGAATGTCTTCGCGCGAAGCCCCTAAGGCCATGCGGATTCCGATTTCATTTCTTCGTTGGGTGACGGAATAGGCCATCAAACCGTAAAGGCCGATCGCGGCGAGCAACAGAGCGAGCGCCGCAAAAATCCCCAGCACTTGCGATGAGAATCGCGGCTGAGCTGCCGATGCGCCCAGAACATCATTCATCGATGTGACCGCCGAGAGCGTTACGGCTTTATCGACTGCACCGACTTGCGCTTGCAGAGCCGCGCCTAGATTCATTGGATTGGCGGCGGCTCGCACGACAACATTCATCGTGGGCGGTGCAAACTGCGCGTATGGGACATACATCTCCGACCAGTCGGGTTCGCTAAGCGCGATGTGTCGAATGTCCCCGATCACACCGACGATTTCCCGGGTCGAAGCCGTATCGCCCATGAGTTGCAGGCGTTTGCCGATCACATCACTGCCAGGAAAGAAACGCTTCGCAAATGCCTGGTTGACGACCGCAACTCCGGGCGAGTTCTCGTCATCGTGTTCATTCAGCCATCGTCCCGAAATCAAGGGAATGCCCATTACTGAGAGATAGCCAGGCGTGACCTGGCGGAATTGGGCGTCGTCGAACTCACTTGGGCCGTAGATGTGTCCCGGAATATGGAAGGGATCGTCACTGTGCTGTCCGCTCAGAGGCAGTTCAGAGGTTGCGCCAACGGTTTCGACTCCGGGAAGAGCTTTGACGTGCTCCTCAAATTGCCGCCAGAACTGGACACGCGCCCGGGGATCGGCATAGGGCCCATAGGACGATAGGGGCAGACTCAATCGCGCGGTCACAACGTGATCGGTCTGAAAGCCTGGTGAAACGTGGATCAACCGCCAAAAACTCTTGAGCAGCAGGCCAGCGCCGACCAGCAATGTGAGCGATATGGCGATTTCGCCGATCACGAGGGCGCTGCTAAATCGCTTGTACGACGCCGGCGCTGAGGTACGGCCGGATTCCTTTAATCCTTGGATAAATTCGCCAGCGGAAACCCGCAGGGCTGGCATGAGGCCAAACACAACACCAGTCAATACAGAAATTCCGATTGTGAAAGCGAGGACCGTCGGATTGAGACAGCTTTCTCCCAGCCGCGGGACGTCGTGTGGGCCGAAGGCATGCAGCGCGTGAATGCTCCACCATGCAGCAAGTACCCCAATAGCGCCTCCAGCGAGAGAAAGCACCACACTCTCGGTGAGCGTCTGGCGGATCAGGCGTATGCGACTCGCTCCGAGAGCAGCGCGCAACGAAAATTCCCTCTGTCGCGAAATCGAGCGTGCAAGCAGTAGGTTCGCAACATTGACGCATGCAATTAGCAAGAGCAGACCAACCGCACCCCACATAAGCAACAGCGCTGGGCGCACCGGTCCAATCAGCACGTCGCGCAATGGCCTCTGGCGCATCCACCAACCTTTATTAGTATCGGGATACTGGTGCTGCAATTGCAGCGCAATGGCATCCAAATCGGCTTGAGATTGCCCAAGCGTAATACCTGGCTTGAGGCGCCCAATTGCTTTCAGTGAATGCCCCAGGCGGAAACTCATCAACCGATTCAGCATCGGAGTCGGCAGCCAAATCTGAGCTTCGCTGAGCAATGGCACATCGGACGGCAGGACCCCGACGACGGTTAAAGGCGCGCCATCCATCCTGATGGTGCGCCCCACAACGTTGCGATTGCCGCCGAAATCGCGCTTCCAGACGCCATAGCCGAGAATCGCCACTTGCGGCTCGTTCACTTGTTCGTCCGACAGAAGAAAGTCCCGCCCAAGCAAGGGGCGAATGCCCAGGCACGCGAAGAAATTAGCGGATGCAATGGTTGTCAGGACCTGCTCGGGTTTATCGCCTGAAAGGTTTGATGGCCCAGCCACGTAGCCCATCCCCGCAATCCGTTCAAACGCTCGGTTCGCGGCCCGGTAATCGCGAAAGTCGGGTGGTGAAACACCTGCTTCATCGCTCATTGGCATCTTGCCGTTAAGCCATACCAAACGATCAGGGATCCCAAAGGGTAATGGACGCAGGATCACCGCTTCGATGACGCTGAAGATGGCCGTGTTCGCGGCGATTCCAAGCGCCAGAGTGATGACAGCTACCGAGGTGAATCCCGGGCTCTTGCGCAACTGCCGCAGCCCGTAACGAAGATCTTGCAGTAAGCCGCTCATAGACTTTCCTCACTCGTAGCGCAGCGCTACCATGGGATCGACCTTGGCGGCCCGGCGGGCGGGGATGTAGCAAGCCAGCATGGCCGTCGCTAATAACACGGCCGCGACTCCGACCAATGCCCGGATATCCACTGCTGCTACTCCATAGACCATGTTTTTCATGGCGCGACCGACAAAGTAGGTACCCAGTAATCCAGCCACGGATCCGACCAGCGCCAAACCCACACCCTCCCTCAAAATCAGCCCCAGCACCTTGTCCCGGCCGGCCCCGAGCGCCATCCGTACGCCAATCTCGTGTGTACGCTGCGTAACAGCGAAGGCCATTACGCCGTAGATCCCAATTGCGGCGAGCAACAGAGCAAACGCGGCAAAGGTTGCGTACAAGACGGTGGTGAAGCGATCTGACGCGAACGACTCATTGACGATCTGATCCATGGTTCTCACAAAAGCCAAAGGCAGCTCCGGTTCTATGGAACGAATCGCCTTCGCCACGTTCTCGGTCATCTCTCCTGGATCGCCCGTAGTCCGAACCGCCAGGTTTGCCTGCGGCCACGGACTCTGCCAAAAAGGCACGTCAATTTCCGGATAGTCATCACGAAGATCACCAGTCCGCACGTTGTGGAAGATGCCCACGATCTGCCATTCCACTGGAGGACCATTGCGGGTGACGCCTGGAATCAGCTGTTCGATTGTGAGGCGCTGGGTGAGGGGATCAACCCCGGGCAAGTAACGCCTGACGAACTCCTCATTTACCATGGCTACCCGCACGCTCCCCGATGTATCTCGTTCAGTGAAGCCGCGCCCCTTTACCACGCGAATGCCGAAGGTTTGGAAGTATCCTGGCGTGACCATCTGAAATCCCGCATTGGTCCGAGATGACGCATCCTGCGGAGAGCCCACGACTGTAAAAAACATGCCAAACCGTCGGCCTCGTACCGGAGTGGCAGTCGCCGCCTCCGCGCGAGTAACACCGGGAATCGATTCCAACTTTTCCAAAACCTGACGGTAAAACGCGACGATCTCGTCTGCGCTGGAGAAACGACCCTGCGGTACTGGAAGAGAAAAGGTGAGAATGTGATCGCGGCGAACGCCCAAGTCTACCTGAATAATATTCCAGAAGCTGTGGATGGCCAGCCCCGCCGCTGCCAACAGCGTCAGCGCCAGGGCGAACTCTACGACCACCAGGGTTCGTCGCAACTGATGCCGGCCGGCACCGTTGCCGGCGCGCCCGCCTTCCTTGAGCGCTTCGTTGGGATTAACGCGCGATGCCTGCCATGCGGGGGCGCAACCGAATAAAATAGCGGCCGCCATCGTGGCTATCAGCGTGAAGTAAAGTGTGGGGAGGCTTATCTGGATGTCAGCTTCTGAAGGCAATGTGGAAGGCGGCATGATTGTGATCAGCGCCTTGAGGATGGCTTGACCCACACCGATGCCGACTGCAGCTCCCATTATGGCCAGCACCAGGCTCTCGACCAGAAACTGCGTGAAAAGCTTGCGACGGCTTGCACCCATGGAAGCTCGTACTGCGATTTCTCGTTGTCGTGTGGTGCCTCGGGCTAGCAGTAAATTGGCGACGTTGGTGCACGCAATCAACAAAACCAAGCCGACCGCGCCCATCAACAGCCACAGGGTCGAAAGGGTTTGGCGAGGTATGAAATTATTGCGGAGAGGCTCGACGCTTGCTCCCCAATTCTTGTTCGAATCCGGATGGTCTTGAGCGATCCGGCGCGTCACGACGTCCATGTCGGCTTGTGCCTGCGGCATAGACACTCCCGGCTTGAGACGTCCCATTACGGTCAACCAACGAAACTTATGATCCATTTGGTCGGGTTTGAAGGCCAAGGGAGCGGTCACCTGAACCGGGAGCCGATCAGCCACACCTGGCGCCAGCACTCCTACCACGCTGTAGAGCTCGCCATTCATCCGGATCTGCCGGCCGATGATGTTGCGATCAGCGCCCAGGCGCTCCCACAAGTTGTGCATAAGAATAACGACGTGGTCTTTGCCTGTCTCCCCTTCCTCGGACACAAAGTCACGGCCTAGGAAGAAACGAAAACCCTGCATGGTGAACCAGCCAGGCGTGGTGAGATGGCCGGGCACCTCTTCGGGGCGGTCCGATGTAGCCAGATTGAAGTTGGCATCCGTCCACGCGTTCAGATCCTGAAAGGCGGAGTTCTGTCGTTTCCAATCGAGGAAATCACCAGTCGAAACCACGCTGCGGCCGTCGCTCACTCTTGACCACACCATAACCAGCTGTTCGGGATGTGGATAGGGCATGGGTTCGAGAAAAGTCGCGTAAACCACGCTGTAAATCGCGGTTGTCGATCCGATGCCCAGCGAGAGCGTCAGGACCGCGACTAAGGTGTACCCGGGATTCTTGCGCAACTGCCGCAATGCATAGCGTAGGTCTTGGAATAAGCCGCTCATGCGCGCGCATCCTGCATCAGCTTGTGCAGTTCTTCTTCGGCCACGACTTTGCCGTCGAAGAGATGGATTTCGCGCTGCGCATGTTTAACGAACCGCGGGTCGTGCGTGACCATGCAGATGGTTGCGCCTTCGCGGTGGAGGTCTTGAAGCAGCTCCATGACCGCTTCGCCGTTGCGCGAATCCAGATTCCCGGTGGGTTCGTCCGCAAGCAGGATGGAAGGATGTCCGGCGAGCGCCCTGGCGACGGCGACTCTCTGCTGCTGGCCTCCGGAAAGTTGCGAAGGGTAATGCCTGATTCGGTGCGCCATGCCGACGCGCTCCAGCGATTCCATGACACGTTTTTTGCGCTCCGCCGAAGGCATTCTCTGCCGGTAGGTCAGCGGCAATTCCACGTTCTCGTAAACCGTGAGATCGCCAATCAGATTGAAACTCTGAAATATGAAACCAATCTCGCGGTTGCGAATGCGGGAGCGGGCTGCAAAATCCAGGTTTTCGACCGGCTCGTTGTTCAGCCGGTACTTCCCGCCGGTCGGCGTATCGAGCAAGCCCATAATAGAAAGGAGCGTGGACTTGCCGCATCCTGACGGTCCGGATATAGCCACGTATTCCCCTTTCCCAATTCCCAAATGGACTCCAGAGAGCGCGTGCGTCTCGACCTCGTCGGTATAAAAAACTTTCGTCAGGTCTTCGATCTGGATCAGGGGTTGTCCTGCTTCGCTCATAGGTTGTTCCTCGGTTCCGGCTAATCAAGCCGGATGCGGTCGGTATTGTCGTAGCGCGACATGTCGGAAAGGATGACGGTGTCGCCTTGGTGCAGGCCTTCGAGAATCTGGATTGAGTTCACGGACGCTCGCCCAACTTTCACCGGAACGCGCACGCCGCTCCTGCCGTCCGGATCAAGTTTGAACAAGCTGATGATGCTGTTTTCTTGTCCAAAGGCTGGGCGGCCGGTATAGAGCACGTCGTCCAGGCGCTCCAAATCAATGGTTCCGTCAACGCTCAGATCAGGCCGGGCTCCTTTGGGAAGCTCGCCTGTGAGTTTCACGTCGACCGTAACCGTGCCGTTTTGCACCGCCGGATCGACGCGCATTACCGTGCCGGCGACCGTTCCGTTGTGAGTGTCGATCAAGGCGGGCTGGCCGATTTGGACGTCGCGCGCCTGTGTTTCCGCAATTTTCAACTCCGCCATTAAATGATCCGGCTGAACCACCTTTGCCAGCATCGTGCCCGGCGACACATGCTGTCCAACCTGCAGCGGAAGGTCGACCAGGACGCCTTCAATTTGCGCTCGAACCTTGAGTGCGTTTAGCTGCTTCTGTTTCAACTCGGCAAGCACGCGCATCTGATCAACCTTGGCTTCTTGTTGGGCAAGCTGGGATTCGATCGCTTTCTGGTTAACATCGAGGCGCTCACTCTCAAGATTGTTCCGGGTCGTCAGTTCATCGGCTTTGCTCTTGGAGTTCTTGTAGACAAGTCCAGAAATCACCCCGAGATCGTAGAGCGCCTTGTCGGTGTCGGCCTGACGCTGGGCTTGGGTGTAGTCGGAGGTCACGGTCGCCGCCCCGGCTTTTTGGTTCATCAGATCGCTCTGGAGTTTCACGCGCAGGCTCTGGTATTCAGCCTCTGCGGCCTTCAACTGAAGTCTTGCGTCCACCGCAGCCTGCTCCACCTGCGGATTGCTCATCTCGACCAGAATCGTGTCCGCTTGCACCTCGGAGCCGGGCAATTTGAGGATTCGGATAACCGTCGCCTCTGTCTCCGCCGGTATTTGACGGGTGAACTCTTGGCTGGGAATTAACGAACCTAGACCTCTCACCTGGCGAAGCATGGAGCCGCGCTTCACGCTGTCGGTCCAGACGGTACTGCGCTCGACCTCAGGCGCGGCAGGCTTCAGTCTGGAGATGCCGATCGTCGCCGCGCCCAGGCACACGATACCAATCGCCGACCAGATGATCTGCCGGCGTCGCTTTTGTCGCTTGAATTCAGGCCGAGCAATATCCACAGATGAAGATTATGCAACTCGTTGGCCAGAATCCACACCGTGCTATGCGATTGAAGGGCTCGGAGTTAGAGTTCCTGAAGGGATTCTTGTGCCAGCCGCGGTTGTCCGCTGGCGGAATTGGGTGTCCGTTATCGGACAGGCATGTGATCGGCTTGACGCGCCCCGACTTCGGCTCCCTGATGTCCTAAGAAACAACGAACGTACCTTGTTTCGCTCCCATGGACTGGCCTGAATTCTTGTGAGTCTGGGACCTGCCATTCAATCGGTTGCCCTACGTGCCCACAGAACGAACTCACAAGTGCAACATCCGCCGTTTTCACGCTGCAGCTGATGTTGCAGATGGCACCGGTAAACATCGCTTGAGTCGAAACCATAGGTCCTCCACAATGGAGGAGGTTGGGAGTAAAACATATATGGCAATCCTCAACATCAAGAACTTTCCCGACGCTCTTTATGGTCATCTTCATCTACTTCATCGAAGAACGTCCCCGGTTTCTTCCCCTGCTCGAACCGCTTTTCAGAGGAGTCGATGACGGACGCAGGGAGTTGGTTACGTCGGCGCTTACTTTGCTGGAAGTCTTGGTCGTTCCCTACCGTTCCGGAGACCATCTGCTGGCCGAGCGCTATGAGGCTCTTCTCACGCAGAGTCGCGGGGTCCGGGTTGCAGAGATTTCGCGCGACCATTTGCGCGCGGCCTCGCAGCTCAGGGCCGAAACGGGAGTCCAGATGCCAGACTCTCTTCAGCTTGTGGCCGCATTGGCGGCGCCGGCTGCACTACTTTTCTCACCAATGATCGTGACCTCCCGACCATAGCTGGGCTCGGTATCTTGCAATTATCTTCCTGCGTTAGGTGATCCTGCAGCGCTACCGAGGTGCTCAATGCCGGGAGGCGTTCTCGATGTTTGCGGTGTCAGGTCGAAGTCCCAGCCCGGGTCCGGAGTTCAGCGGCCGCCTTTCGAAATAAGTCGGAGAATTTTGTGGCTGCCCTGAGTCGACGTTCCGGCAGAAGTCGGGCCCCAGCGAAACCAAAGACGATTAGAGTCCACAGCAATGCATCCAAACTTTGCGCCAGCTTGCGAATAAGTAAGGATTCCTCCGGGGTCGTTATCGACGTTCGCAGTAATAAAGCCGGGGCCAAACACCGCAAAAAACGCGAGTAAGCGATACCGGAGCAACTTGGCGAGACGGCATATGAGCGCGGGTAAACGCCGGTTAATCGGAGGCGCGCAAAGCTGTGGCAAACGCGCTGGTCCATTGGCAGTTAAAACGACTTTAGCAATACACCTTACGAAAAGAGCGCTTCTCCAAACCCAAGGTTCGCCTTCAGGGGCGCACTTCGTTGGCCTCGAGCAGCTCGCGGATCGCGCGCACTCTCGCTTCGAACTGAGACATCTCGATGTTCGACACGGGGGAAGCCGACCTGGGGCGGGGGCTGACTCGCGACCTACCAAGCGAAGTATGGACATAGCACGCGCGGGTCTGGGCGAGGACATGGTGTACATTGCTCGCGTCAATGCCTCCGCCCGGCATGATGGTGATGCGGCCGGCCGCTTGCTTCACGAGCTGCTCAATTTGGACCACACCGTCCGCTGCTGTGGCGGCGCCTCCAGAAGTAAGAAGGCAGTTGGCTCCGGTTTTAATCACCAATCCCAAGGACGACAAAAGATCCTGGCACTCGTCAAATGCTTTGTGAAAGGTTACGGGAATGGGCGCCGCCAATTTCACCAACCTCGCCGTGCGGGTAAGGTCGATCCTCTTGCCGGATTCGAGAACCCCGAGCACAATCCCATCTGCGCCAAGCTGCTTCAGGGCAGCAATGTCGCACTCCATCGTGTCGAGTTCACAGTCGGAGTAGCAGAAGTCGCCAAGGCGCGGACGGATCAGAACGTGAATGGGGATATTTACCCGCCGGCGGACTTCCGCAATGAGGCCTCGACTGGGGGTCGCCCCTCCGGAAAACAGCTCGCTGCAAAGCTCAATCCGGTCAGCGCCACCGCGTTCTGCAGCGACAGCGTATTCCACCGACTCAACGCAGATTTCCACGACGACACCGTTCTTCATGGTTTGGCTCAGGAAAACCGGTGCTCCCGGTATCGGCTTCGAACCTAGGGCAGCGTGGCCAGGCTCAGAATATGTACTTGGCAGTCATTTGGATGGTGCGCGGTGACCACCAGTTCCTTAATCCCGACTGCATCGACTCAGGAAGCGGCTGGCCGCTTGAGTTGCTGTCGATCGGAACCAGCGACCCGAAGTTTCCAGCTTGCAGGTCGCCTTGTATGCCGCTACCCACATTGGAATGCCAGAGTGAGAACACATTGAAGATCTCCAGGCGATACTGGAAGTTCTGCCGCTCGGTAATACGGAAGTTCTTCGACAGCGTGATATCACCACGCATGAAATAGGGCTGACGGATGCTATTGCGGGCTACATTCCCGTACTGGTTCCCGGCAGGAGCGGCGTAAGCCGCCGGATTGAACCAGTGAAAGATGCTGCTTTTGAAATTGGCCTGTGGATAGATGGTAGGGTTGAGCGTCCCATACACGGGTGCGTTAGGATTTCCAACTTGGTTCGGGCGCCGCAGGTCGGCACGCACACCATCTTCGCCGTAGCCGCCCATGCCCGCAAAAAGGGTCTCGGGGAATCCTGAAGCAGCAGTGTAGATGCCGCTAAAGCTCCATCCGCCGATTACCCAATTGGCTGGCCCGGCGGACCACCTTCGGCCATTTCCCAGGGGCAGTTCATACGAGCCACTCGCCACCAAACGATGGGTCTGATCAAAGGAGGCCGGACCGTAATCGCACTTGAAACAGTTGTTGTTCTGCAAGGTCAGCGTGCCCGTCGGGATGTTGTTGATGGCCGAAGTCTCATCCAGAATGCGCGACCAGGTGTAGCCCACCTGATACTGTAGTCCCTGACTATATCGCTGGTTGAGACGGAGTTGCATCGAGTTGTAGTTGCTGTTGAAGAGATTGGCTATCGAGTAGGCATGCGTACTGATGTCGGAGAAGCGGTTGCGCGACATGGCCGGAATGAAATTCGGGTCGCTGGCGCAGGTCGGATCGCCTGACGCCTCCTGGACCATTCGATACCGATCGCAGGGGTCGTTCAGGGCCGGCATGGTGGCTGCGTTGTAGTACCAATAGGCCGGCTGTCGAAGAGCGTGATTGCCGATATAGCTCACGTCCAGCAGAAGATTCTGTTTGAGGGCGTACTCGGTCCCCAGCAGCCACTGCTGGTTGTAGGGACTTCTATTCCCCGGCCAGTTGATCTGGGGGTAAGGCACATATAGCGGGTAGGCATTCGGCCCCACGCCGAAGAAGCCGTAGTCGACAGTTGAAGGCAACCAGAGGCTGTCTAACACATTTGGGGCCGACGGCGTTGCCCCGGTCGAGGTCGCATAGAAAGCAGGTGAGCCGACATATGTGCTGATGTTGTCGTATGTGGTGAGCGAATACCACTGGTTCTGGAGATCGTAGAAAATGCCGTAGCCGGCCCGGACCACGAAACGGTCGCTGTCCAAGGGACGCCAAGCCACTCCGATGCGCGGCGCGAAGTCCTTGTGGTCCGGAGGAACCAGCTTGTTATCTCGACAACACCGCGTGAGAAACGGGTATCCACCTGCCTGCTGCGCCTGGAGTGCGGTGTTTCGGTTCGCCCACAGGAACCCCCCGCCATTGCTCAGATCCAATTGCGCCCCGCTGTTGTAGATATCGTGGTATGCGGGGGGTATTTCGTAGCGGAGCCCGAGGTTCATGGTTAACATCGGGGTGACCCGATAGTCATCTTGAAAGAAGAAGTTCCAATTCGTGGCGCGAACATCGAAGTAATCGGAGCCGCCCGGCGCCGGTCCCGTGACATTGATAGGGTTACCTAGGAGAAAATCGGCAATCGAACTACCCGCGCCCGTCTCGGTGTACTTCCCGCTGTGCGTGAGGTTCGGGTCAGTTCCGGTGTAAGCACCGTTGAAATCTACCTCTCCGGTCGAGCCAAACGCCGCCACCATATAAAGCATGTACCGCCGGATGTCGGTTCCCATCGTGAGCGTGTGCTTTCCCACGACCCACTTCAGGTTCTCCACAACTTGGTAGTTGTTCTCCTTCTGTGTCCAGCCGGAGTTCGTATTCCCGATGGCCTGAAACCCGCTGAAGGTCAGGTTAGGAACTCCCCAGAGAGCTTGATTGCCGGGCACATTGGCGAAGCCGAGTTGCTGACCATAGTTCGGTCCATCGGCTGCATCCGAACCGTTGCGCCACTTCATCCAGTCGTAGCCAACCCGAAACTCGTTAAAGATGTTTTGGCTTATGCTGTGTTGCCAATTGAAGCCCATCAGTTTGTTGCGCTGATATTTGATTTCTCCGGTGAGCGGCATCACGCTGGGGTTGTGAAGCTGCTGATCGCCGAGAATCCCGGTGAAGTAGAAGCGATCACGGGTCCCCATATTGTGGTCCAAGCGGAAAGTGTAGTTGTTCGTATTCGTGGGCCGGAGAACATTGGCGACGTAGTTGTAGCACGCCCCCGATCCATTGCCGTTGGTCTGGGCGCAAGACGCCATATTGGCTTGAGGCACATTGGGCTCGGCCGAACCAAGGAGGCCGATGTACTTGCCGGCAGTCGAACTGAATCTCGAGCTCGGGATCTGGTTCCCGGGGAACGGCGTTCGCGTGGAAGGATTACCGCCAGCCTGGGTAGCAGGATCATAGATGGGAACCAGATTCCCTTGAGCATCCCGCCAATCGGAGAAGTCACCGGCCCGCTCAGCCGCAGTCGGAATCAACACCCGGCTCAGACCGGATTCCCTGCGGCGGCCCCCTTCATACGAGAAGAAGAAAAAGCTCTTTGACCTGCCCTGATAGATCTTCGGGACTTGGATCGGCCCCCCCAAAGTCAAGCCGAACTGGTTCTGCTTCAACTCACTCTTCTCGGGGAGCGGAACTCCATTCACTGCATGTTCCCATGCGTTCAGGGGGCTTTGAGGCTCCCACATATCATTTTGAATGTAATCGTAAGCGGAACCATGGTACCGGTTGGTTCCCGATTTTACGGCCACGTTCACCTGTGCCGAGCCCTGGCCGTACTCCGCTGAGTACAGACCATTTTGCACTTTGAATTCCTCGATCGCCTCCGAGCTCGGTTCATTATTTGCGGTGGAAAAATACTGGTCGTTATCGGAGACGCCATCGACCAGGTAACTCACCGATTCGGTACGCGACCCGTTGACACTCACCGAAGCGTAATCGTTATTCAGGCCGTGCTGCGCCCAATAGAGCTGAGAGCTGCCTTGGACCTGGGTGGCTCCCGCCTGCACTCTGAGCAAGTTGGTGAAGTCACGGCCAATGATGGGCAATTCTTCAATGAGCTTGCTAGGCACCACTGTGCCGGAAGTCACGTTGTCGGTCTGCACCATCTGCGATTCCGCGCTGACCGTCATTTGCTGGTTAGTCGCCCCGACCTCCAGCTTGAAATCCTGCCGCAGCGTGGCCTCCACGCTGAGGCGCGCCGCTTCGACCTGCGCCTGTTTGAACCCTGTCATTTGCACGGTGATGTTGTAGTTGCCGGGTTTCACGTTAACGAACACGTAGTCGCCAACCGCGCTGGTTTTCGTGCTGTTCGAAACTGAAGTCGCGACATTGGTGATCGTCACCGTCGCTCCGGGCAAGACTGCTCCGGAGGCGTCAATCACATGCCCCAAAATCGTTCCTTGCGAATTCTGCGCGGCCAGGGGAAGATTTGCGGAACAAAAGACGGCAAGAGCAAAAACACACCGCAAACCAGGGTTCAGGAAGTGTCTGGGGCTCATGGCGTGCCTCCTCATAAACTCGAGTCCGCATCATCCCTGCGCGCCCGACGCTTCCCATCCTTCGACCAGCAAAGGACGTATTTGCCGCGGAACACTACTGCGTTCTCAAGGCATTGTCAATTGAAAAACGAATGTTATGGGTAAAAACGATCATCTTTCTGATCGATATACCCGTACTTAAATTTAGAAATGATTGGCTCTTTCAGGCAGCAGGCTGCTAGCATGTGCGATTCTGGATCGCAGCCGTCTCCCCCGAGGGCGTGGCCCGTATCCTCATCTGGCTTAAGAACCTAGCATGTCCGCGCGACAGGAACACCGCACCGGTCGAATCCTAAAACTGTTGCTCGAGCGCGGGTCCGTGTCGGTCGAAGAGTTGATCACCCTGCTCGGTGCATCGGCACCGAGCATCCGGCGCGACCTCACCCGCCTGGAAGGCAAGGGCCTGATCCGCCGCACCCATGGCGGCGCCGCTCTAGTACAGGAGCTGCTCTACGAACCGTTCCGCTACGATACAGCGTTTCAAACCCGCGAGCAGCGATTCGTCAGGGAGAAGCGGCACATCGGGCTCGCTGCCGCGGAACTCATTAAGGAAAACGAGACCATCGGCTTAACCGCGGGCACGACCACCACGTGGGTAGCACGCAGCCTGCGTCATAGGACCAACCTCACGATCGTCACCAATGCCGTCAACATTGGCATGGAGCTCTGCAACATGCCAGGACTCAAGGTCCATTTGACGGGGGGGTACGTCCACTGGCCGTGGTCATTCTCCCTGGTGGGTGCAGCGGCGATTAATTTTCTCGGCGATGTTTTCCTCGACAAGCTGCTTCTCAGCGTCTCCGGTATAGACGACGAACGCGGCACTACGACAAACGAGTCTGACGAAGCCCTCACCTTTCGCGCCATGGTAAAGCAAGCCAAACAGGTCATCGTGGTGAGCGACTCCAGCAAATTGGGCCTAATTACGCCATCGCTGATTTGCCCTATCGAAGACGTCGACATACTTGTCACTGACGAGGCAGCGCCGGACGAGGCAGTTGAAAAATTTGAGCGCCGCGGAATTAAGATCATCCGCGCCTGACAAGCGAATCCGTTCTCATCAATTGCCTGACTGGCCTGTCATGAAGGCCAGTACGGCGCGAACGGGTTTATAAGCGACTGCCGCTCGATCCGATCGTTCTCTTGTCCGCCTGTCGGAATTCCCGGAGGAAACGCTTCGCCTGGTGCAATCGGGGTTTATGAAAGGCGAGTACGAACTCGAGAAGTTTTCGCGGCGGCTTCGTCTTACCGTCCTGCATCTACCCGTCTTCGAATACACCTTGGTTGATTGAGCATTTGCCGTACGGGCCGCGGCTGTCCGCTAAACCCCACAGCCGCCAACAGCAGACTTTTTGTGCCCGAAAGGCCGTTCCCGGTGTATGCTTGTGCGCCTAGGATGTCGAGACAGCGATTTCGTTGACCTTAACTTAGACCTTAACTTATCCACATTCCGAACTGCAGCTGAGCTGACACGCCGCAAGTGGAACGGAACGCTTTGGCGGCTGAGTCAGTCGGCTCCAGCCTGGAGATTGCGTTATGAGGCAGACATTTGCCATCGGTATCGGGGGCGCCGCCGGCCAAGGCGTCGCTACGCCGGGCGACATCTTCGCCAAGATCTTCAGCCGCCGCGGCCTGCACCTCAACGCCTACAACGCCTACCAATCCATCATTCGCGGTGGCCACACCTTTCTCACTATTCGTACCGGCCAGGAAAAGGTCACCAATATGGGGGACCGCCTCGATTTACTGATCCCGCTCAACCAGGATGCAATGAATCGCCACCTCGGGCTGCTCACCGCCGGCGCCGCATGTATTTATAACGCGGATACGATCAAGCCCGGGACCGCCGCGGAAGGCGTACAGCTCTGTCCGCTTCCCGTTTCAAAGTTGGCTGATATCAGCCGCAACAAAGTGGCCCAGAACACACTCGCGCTGGGCTCGGGTCTCAGCATGATGGGTATTGGGTTTCAGGCGTTGGAGAGCGTTCTAATCGAGCAGTTTAAGAAGAAGGGCGAAGCGGTGGTGTCGGAAAACGTCGGAATCGCGCGGGCCGGTTACGACTATGCCACCGGGAGTTTCAAGCCCTTTGCCCGGCCGCTTGCCATGACCGAGAACCGGTACGCGGTGCTGAGCGGGAATACCGCCATGGCGATGGGGGGCGCAGCCGCGGGGGTGAAATTTTACTGTGCCTACCCCATGAGTCCTTCCACAGGCGTTCTGCACTGGATGGCGGCGCACGCGCGCAAGGCTGGCATCATGGTCCGGCAGGTGGAGGACGAGATTGGCGTAGTGAATATGGCGATCGGCGCCTCCCATGCCGGCGTTCGCTCGATGTGCGCAACCTCGGGCGGCGGCTTTGCCCTGATGAGCGAAGGCCTTGGTTTGTCGGCCATGATGGAAACCCCGGTCGTAGTCATCGACTGCCAGCGCGCCGGCCCGTCCACTGGAGTTCCTACCAAGACGGAGCAGGGCGATCTTTGGCAGATGTTGGGTGCCGCGTTTGGCGACTATCCTCGCGTCATCGCTGCTCCGCTCGATATCGCGGATTGCTTCAAAATCGTCCCTGAGATTTTCAATATCGCAGACCGCTTTCAGTGCCCTGGGATCGTGCTCTGTGACCTCCTGCTCTCTGAGGGCAGGCTCAGTGTGGATCCAAAGGATCTGGACTTTAATCCGCCTATCGATCGCGGCGAGCTGATCACGACGGCTGACGCGACATCCGGGTCTGACGGGAACGGTGATTACAAACGCTACAAGATCACCCAAAGCGGCATTTCACCCCGCGCCATTCCCGGCGTTCCTGGATTCACCCACACCGCCGCCAGTGACGAACACGACGAAGACGGTGTCTTAATCAGCGATGAATTTACGAATCCGACCAAGCGCCGCGCGATGATGGAAAAGCGCATGCGGAAGGTCATCGGCATCGCGGCCGCGGTTCCTCCGCCGGAGTTGCGGGGGCCGCGTGACGCCGAAGTCACGTTAATCGGTTGGGGATCTACCCAAGGAGTGATCGAGGAGGCGTGCGAAATCCTCACCGAGCAAGGCATTCCCGCTAACCAGCTTCAGATCCGCTGGCTGGTGCCGCTGCACGGCGACGCGATACTGGACATCCTAAGAAGCTCGCGGCACACCATCATCGTGGAGAATAACTACAGTGGCCAGTTCGCCCGCTACCTGCGCAGCGAAACGAGCTACGTGCCGAATGGGTACATCCGCAAGTATGATGGCGAGCCATTCATGCCGCACCACATCGTCGAGGCGGTGAAGGAACAGTTAACCGGGAACACCAAGCTCTCGGTTCCGGCCCATGAAGTTATGGTTTGAGGAGGACCACAAATGGCGACTGGTTTAGCAGCTCCCAAGCAACTGGCGGTGGCGGATTTTAAGGGCAAAGTCGATCCTGACTGGTGTCCCGGCTGTGGCGATTTTGGCGTGCTGGCTGCGGTTGAGAAGGCGCTGGTCGAGCTGCAGATTCCAAATCACCAGGTTGTCACCATTAGCGGCATCGGTTGTTCCTCCAACTTCCCCGGCTTTATTAACACCTACGGCATGCACACGCTGCACGGGCGTGCGCTGGCGGTGGCAACGGGCGTGAAGCTTGCGAATCACGAGTTGACCGTAATAGTGACTGGCGGTGACGGCGATGGCTTCGGCATCGGCGGCAACCACTTCGTCCACTCGATGCGACGCAATGTCGACGTGCTGTATATCGTGATGGACAACCAGATCTATGGCCTCACCACCGGTCAAACGTCGCCCACCAGCCGCGTCGGAATGAAGACAAAAAGCATGCCATTCGGCAATATCGAATCGCCGGTCAACCCCATCTCGCTCGCTCTCGCCTGCGGAGCCACATTCATCGCTCGCGGCTTCAGTGGCGAGCAGAAGCACCTCACCGAACTGATCAAGCGGGGCATTCAGCACAAGGGCTTCTCGTTCCTCGACGTCTTCAGCCCTTGCGTCACGTATAACCACGACAATACCTACCAGTGGTTCCGCCCGCGCGTGAAGAAACTCGAAGACGATCCCGCTCACGATCCCACGAACTGGGTGCTAGCCATGGAGAAGTCTTTGCTCTGGGGCGAGGAAATTCCGATTGGAAGATTCTTTGAGCGTACCGATCTTCCTGCCTTGCACGAAGCAGAACCGGTGCTGAACGAAGGCGCCCTGGTGCATAACGGCGCAAAGATCCCAGCCGAGGTGTCGCGTGCATTCATCGGGGAGTTGATGTAGCCGCCGGGCAGCGCACCACAATCTTTCCCCATGACTTGGATGTGCCCGGCTGCGGCGCGCTCGCGCAACCGTGCTCCGTCGCCAGCATTCGCCTGATCTCACCATCGGCCACTCGCTCGACGTGGTAAAACTTGGACCCGAGCGAGTGAATCTAGGCCAAGCTTCAAGCTGTAGCGTCTAGGCTTCACCCTCCAAAAATCGCTTGCGTTCGTGGAGCAGGCTGTTCTCGTACCTGTGCCAGCAGGAGGTACCCTCGTGCGCCTTAAGGAAGTTCGCTGGCCCGCCAAGTTGCTCCGCTATCGCTTACTCGCGTTTTTCGCGGTGTTTGGCCCCGGCTTTATTACCGCTAACGTCGATAACGACCCCGGAGGAATCCTTACTTATTCTCAAGCTGGCGCAAAGTTTGGATATCGACTGCTCTGGACTTTGATTCCCACCACCATCGCTCTGATCGTCGTTCAGGAAATGGCAGCCCGCATGGGTGCGGTGACGGGCAAGGGTCTGCACGATCTGATCCGGGAAGAGTTCGGTATCCGGGCGACGTTCTTCGTGTCGTTCGTATTTGGCTTAGCAGACTTGGGAAACATCGTCGCCGAATTCGCAGGACTGGCGTCCGGCATGGGATTGTTTGGCATCAGCAAGTACTTCGTGGTGCCCATCGGTGCCTTCCTGGTGTGGATCGTTGTCGTTCACAATTCATACAAGCCCTTCGAGCGCATCCTGATCCTGTTCTCGCTGCTGTTTTTCGTTTATCCGGTATCTGCTTTCCTCGCGCATCCTGACTGGCACGCCGCTATTCACGATACTTTTGTGCCGCAGATTATCAGAAGTTCCGACTACCTAATCATGGTGGTTGGCCTGATCGGTACCACGATCACGCCATGGATGCAGTTCTACTTGCAAGCGTCCATCGTCGAAAAGGGTATCGGAAAAAAGCAGTACTCGCTGGCAAAATGGGATGTCATTTCGGGCTGCATTATTACCGATGTGATCGCGTTCTTCGTCGTGCTCGCCTGCGCTGCCACGCTGTACGTATCAGGAGTTCGGAACATCTCGGATGCGACGGAGGCGGCGGTTGCATTGCGACCTCTTGCAGGCGACTTTGCATACCTGCTCTTTGCTTTGGGATTGGTCAACGCTGCCATGCTTTCGGCTGCGATTTTGCCGCTGGCAACGGCGTACAACATCTGCGAAGGACTGGGCGCCGAGTCTGGCGTTAATAAACGGTTTTCCGAGGCACCCGTGTTTTACTGGCTTTACACGTTCCTGATTGTTTCTGGAGCAGGCGTGGTGCTGATCCCTCGGTTGCCCTTGATCAAGCTCATACTATTCTCCCAGGTCGCCAACGGTGCGCTACTCCCGTTTTTGCTGGTTTTCATGTTGCTTTTGGTTAACCGCAAAAAACTGATGGGCGAGTACACAAATTCGAGACCTGCAAACGTGATTGCCTGGGCCACCAGCATCATCATTATGGTTTTAACGATTGCGATGATCTGGACTACTTCAGTAGGGCAATAGTACGTAGCCCCGACGATGGCTGGTTATCTCGCTACCCGCGCCAGAAGAGGCCCCAACATCGCCATGATAAGAACGTAGACAGCCGAGAGCGGCCGAGGCACAGCTCCAAGCCCCGCAATGACAATGGAGGACTCGCCGCGTGCAACGTTTCCATCCCCACCTGGAGACGCCCTCCTTGGTCAATGCCTGCATGACGAGCCGCCCAGTATCCTGTCACCACCTTCGTGACAGTCGTGAGCGCTGCTACCCCCACAGCAAACGGCAAGGCCGGGACGAGGCTCGCTGGATCAATCTCTAACCCGAAGAAGAAAAAGAACATCGCGGCGAACAGGTCTCTTAGAGGGCTGACGAGGCGGTGCGCCTGCTCCGCGACCGAGCCGGACCGTGCGATGTCGACCCGAAATGCTCCAATGGCTTGCCGAAACCTGGAATCGCTGTACCACACCAGCCACCAACAGCACGGTACCAAAGATCGTCAGCAGAATGACTTCGTCCGATTCGTGGGCGACAAGTCGGCTTGGCCCCGCTCGGCGCCAGTGTTAAGTCGAATCGGGTTCCACCTCAACCTCACCTCGCTTGAATGTGTGGAATACAGAATTCCCTGTATTTACACCAACTTCCTTGAAAGTAAATTATTCACTCACTCGATTTAAGTTATTCACTCAGTTGACTTAACTATTCACCCACTCGATTTAAGAAGAATTGAAAGAATGATTAAGAAGAATTGAAAGAATGATAAGGAGCTGAACGCCATGCCGCCAGGACGCAGAAAAATCCACAGCTTCGTTGCCCTATTGGTTTTGATCTTTTTCAGTCCGAGTCTGGCCCAATCCCAAACCACTCAGGGAAGCAACGGGTGGCAGCTTGTATGGTCAGACGAATTTAATGGAGCCGCGGGCTCTGTGCCAGATTCCCGCAAATGGACCTACGATGTCGGCGGCGGTGGATGGGGCAACAATGAGGAAGAGGTGTACTGTGCGGCCGGCTCCGACGTCAGCCCCTGCAGCCCGCTGACGCCCAACGCCGTTCTCGACGGCCAGGGCAATCTGGTCATTTCGGCCATCCATAACAATGGCGCTTGGACTTCAGCCCGCATGAAGAGCGAGGGCATGGAGAACCTCCAGTACGGACGCATCGAAGCGCGCATGCAACTGCCTATGGGAGCTGGCGTTTGGCCGGCGTTTTGGCTTCTTGGATCGAACATCCATACCTCCGGCTGGCCCCTCTGTGGCGAGATGGACGTCATGGAATGGGTACCGCAGTACGGACCGTCGAAGACTTCGTCCACGGTTCATGGACCGTTTTCCGGCGGAAACGGTGTTGGCTCGTCGTTTACTTTTCCCAACGGTGGCACAGTAAGGGACTTTCATACGTATGGGATTATTTGGTCTCCGAACCAGGCGCAGTTCTATCGGGACGACCCTAGCGCGCCTTATTTCACCATCCAGAACACCAGCGACATTCCGGGCGACTGGGTGTTCAATCATGACTTTTTTCTTATCATGAATCTGGCGATGGGTGGCTATTTCCCCGGATACACAGACAGCACGACGCCGAACCCAGCGGTGATGCTAGTGGATTATGTGCGGATCTATCGGGCTGCGCACACGCCAGCCGCAGGACCCTTGACGATTAATGCCGGCGGGGTTGCGCAGGGCAGTTTCTTTGCAGATACAAATTTTACCGGCGGCAAGACGGTCTCGACGGAGGCTGCAATAGATACCTCGCTTATTCCTGCGCCCGTACCTCCGCAAGCTGTTTACCAGACCGCGCGCGCGGGCGAGTCGCAATACACGATTCGAGATTTGGTTCCTTATGCGCCCTATAACGTGCAGTTACACTTTGCCGAAACTCAGGTCAATGGACCGGGAGAGCGTCGGTTCAGCGTAACTATTAATAGTCAAACGGTTCTGAATCGCTTCGACATTTTTGCTGCCGCTGGAGGCAAAAATAAAGCCATCGAGGAGAACTTTAAAGCCAACGCCGACGAGTACGGGAATATCGTAGTCCAGTTGACTCCTCGCGCTCCCGCTCAACCGCTGATCAGCGGCCTGGTGGTCAGTCAGACCACCGATAATGAACCGACCAGTGGCCCGGTATTACTCGACTCGGGCGGTGGCGAGGTCGGCAACTTCATCGCCGACACTGACTTTTCTGGAGGGAACCAGGCCAGTAGCTTCGCTCCGGTTGACACCTCCCTCATATCCAGCCCGGTTCCGCCGCAGGCAGTTTTCCAAAGTGAGCGCTGGGCGCCAAGCACTTACACGATTGGCGGTTTCACGCCGGGAACCAGGCATACCGTCACGCTGTACTTCAACGAGATCTACTGGAGCCAACCAACCCAGCGACAATTTAATGTTCTGATCAATGGCTCGCAAGTGCTCACCAACTTCGATATCGTTGGCATGACTGGGGCGAAGAACAAGGCCGTTGAGGAGCAGTTCCAGGCGACGGCTAATTCGGAGGGGCAGATCGTAATCCAACTTACGCGCGGTGCCCGAGATCAGCCGAAGATCAGTGGCATCGCCGTGAATTGAACTGGCCGGATTGAAAAGGGTCACACCAGGAGCGGCAGCGATTTATTACCGGGGAAAGCGAAAGTGCGCTCGAATGGGTGAAACCACTAGTCCGATTCCTCGGCCAACTACGCGGATGAATGATTAACGTAGGGCTTGCCTAGATCGGTAGATCGAAGGATGATCCGCCTGCTTCCCTTACTGGGCAATCCGGTCGATGTGCAGAGTCGATGTGCAGAGTCGATGTGCACAGTGGTTGGGAAGTTAGTTCTAGTTCGGCACCCGTAAACGCAATTGGAACGTCTGCAAGAAGTGCAAAATTCTCTGTGCAAAATTCTCTGTTGACGCGGAGGTTTTAGCCCACTAGGATTAACGCCGCTCTAAGAGGCGAAGGGTTGCCTCGGACGCACCGTAGCATTCTGCCTAGCACTCTACCGACCACCCTCACAGCTTATCGGGAGGTCCTTTCCATGACGTCCAGAATAAAGGCTGCCCATTGGCAGGCCAAACTCTCATTCAGCCTGCTGCTCTTTCTACTTTGCTTTTGTCGCACCCCGGCCCGGGCGGCGTCAGAGCCGCCCATTGCATCCGGAGAGGTGCGTATTCATTATTTCCGGCCCGATGGCAACTACGCCGGGTGGGCACTCTACACATGGAATGCATCTACCGAAAACGCCCTCTGGTGCCAGAGTGAGGTCGCAATCACGGGAACCGACAGTTTTGGCGTCTATTTCGACGTTACCGTAAACCCCGCTCAAGGCAACCCGGTTGGCGACCTGGGCTTCATCATCAATAACTGTGCTCAAGGACAAGTCAAGGATCCGGGGCCAGACCAGCATCTCCAAATCACCCAGTACAACGAGGCTTGGGTCATTCACGCCGACGCTACTGTCTTCACCAGCCAGCCGACGCCGCAACAAATCGCAAACGCAATCCTCAGCATAGAGCAGGCTTATTGGCTCGATCGTACCCACCTGGCCGTTCAGCCGCAGTACATCCAGAGCGGGGCTACCTATGCGCTCAGTACCAGCTTGACCGGCGGCCTAAATTTGGTCAGCACCGGTATCACCGGCGGCACGCAAATCCCGCTAACGGCCGGTGGAGCGCTGTCCCAAGATGAGCTGATGCGCTATCCGCAGCTGGCTAGTTATGCGGTGCTTCAGGTGCCCGCGAGCGGGGATCTTGGTACGGTGAAGCAGGCGCTCAAGGGAGAGCTTGCGCTCTCGGTTGTGGGACAAAACGGCCGACTGCAGTATGCCACGGGGATTCAAACTGCCGCGGTGTTGGACGACCTATACTATTATCCCGGGAAGCTCGGAGTCGTCTTCCACGAGAATTCCTACCCGGTGAGGATCAAGTTGTGGGCACCAACTGCCCAGTCGGTGTCGTTGCTGATCTTCGATCACGAGAACGACACAATAGCATCCGCAACCATTCCCATGCGGGAAAACAACGGTGTCTGGGTGGCGAATGGCACGAGTGACTGGATAGGCAAGTACTACCTTTACCGCCTAAGCGTGTGGGTACCGATCGATGCAGCCATAGATACCAACGTGACGACGGATCCGTATTCGGTCGACATCGCATTGAACGGGACGAAGAGTCGAATCATCGATCTCGATTCCGGAGCAACGAAGCCCCCGGGATGGGACCACCTGGCTTCGCCCCCGCTGCGCAGCTTCAGCGATATGAGCTTGTACGAACTACATATCCGCGACTTCAGCGTGAATGACATGACTGTTCCATGGGCACATCGCGGTACTTACGAAGCTTTTGCCGATCAGAACTCAGATGGAATGCGACATCTGCGTGACCTCGCCACAAGCGGATTGAGGGCGGTGCATATTCTCCCGTCGTTTCACTTTGCGAGCGTGAACGAAGACAAGTCCACGTGGAGGACGACCGGCGACCTCTCGCAGTATCCGCCGAACGGGCAACAGCAACAGGCGGCGGTAACCGCGATTCAAGGCAGCGATGCCTACAACTGGGGTTATGACCCTGTTCACTATATGAGCCCCGCAGGCAGCTACGCGATGGTTCCTGAAAATCGCGTACGCGAGTACCGCACGATGGTGATGGGGCTGCACAAAGCCGGGTTACGCGTTGTTCAAGACGTCGTCTTCAATCACACCAGCGCTTACGGCGAGGCGCCAAACTCGAATCTCGATGAGGTGGTGCCCGGATATTACCACCGGCTGGACGCGAATGGAAATCTGGAGACGGGCTCCTGCTGCCCGGATACAGCCAGCGAACATCGCATGATGGAAAAGCTGATGATCGACGCGCTCGTGCTCAATGCGCGCGAGTACAAGATCGACGGCTTCCGCTTCGACATTATGAGTTTTCACTTCCTCTACAATATGCGGCACATTCAGGCCGCACTTCAGGCGTTGACACCGGAAAAGGACGGCGTGGATGGGTCGAGGATTTACTTGTACGGGGAAGGATGGAACTTCGGCGATACGGCGAATAACCAGATCGGGCCGCACGCCGGCCAGCTCGATCTATACGGTTTTGGAATTGGCACATTCAACGACCGGATTCGCGACGGCATTCGCGGCGGCAGCCCCTTCACCGATGAGCGGGTGCAGGGATTTGCAACCGGACTGTTTACCGATCCTAGCGACTACACCAATCAGAACCCGCCGCAAGCCGGTCAGCAAAATCAACTGCTCCAGTATGCTGACTGGATTCGGATTGGCCTTAGCGGCAACTTGCGCGATTACAGCTTCACTAATGGTGCGGGTGTCACGGTCACCGGAGCACAGGTGGATTACAACGGTCAACCGGCCGGATACACAGCGACGCCAATCGAGGCAGTAAATTACTGTTCGGTTCACGATAATCAGGATCTATTCGATGCGGTGCAGTTGAAATCCAGCTTCAACGACAGTATCGCCACCCGCGCACGCCGGCAGGTGCTGGCCATGAGCCTGGTCCTGCTGGGGCAAGGCGTCCCGTTCTTTCAGGCTGGCGACGACATCTTGCGATCCAAGGACATGGACCAGAACAGTTATGATTCCGGCGACTGGTTCAACAAAATCGACTGGAGCGGGAAAACGGCAAACTGGGGGATTGGCCTGCCCCTGGCGAGCCAGAACCGCGGCCAATGGCCCCTCATGATGCCGCTCCTCAGCAACCCCGCCTATACACCGCAACCGCAGGACATCGCGTACAGCAGTGATGCATTTCGTGAGTTTATGCAGATCCGCTACAGCTCGGGGTTATTCCGCATGCCGACCTTCGGGGAGGTCCAGCAGAATCTCACGTTCCTGAACACCGGCCAAAACCAGATACCGGGGCTGATCGTGATGAAACTGGATGCCAACGGCCGGGATTACGGCCCCTATGCAGGTATATTGGTGATCTTCAACGCCACGAATCAGCAGGTGACCTTTACGGATGCCAGTCTCGAGGGGACTCATTTGCATCTGCATCCGGTCGAGCAAACGTCCAGTGACACGCTGACTCGGCAATCCACTTTCAATTCCAAGGAAGGAGCCGCCATTGTCTCCGCTGTGACGACAGCGGTCTTTGTGAGCGAAGCCAAATAAGAGGAGGCCCGCTCGGTCAGCGCAGCCGATCGGCGCGTCGCACAAACAGCGCTGGAATAATCGCATCTCGTGCCTGTCATTCGCCGAAATTCTGGTCAGCCTTGAAATCATCAGCAGCTTGCACACTTTCTCAATCTGCATTCACTCGAGTTTGTTTGCTTCGGTATGCTGGTATGCTTGAAGTAACACCTAAATGCTGGATCATGATCGTCAGTTGCCGGATAAGCGGACAAAGACCAGGATGGTGTACCGCCCGCTTTGACCCGAACCGAAGCGGCACAGCACGAGTACCAACAGACGTTCGGCGCCAAAACCCACGCTTCACCCCGTGTTTAGTCCCTTGATCGTTGGGGGGCGCGCTTGTTGTGCTGGCCGGCTTCTCTTGCTCGACTTTCATTGCTGACTTGAAGCCCCGAATAGCTCTCTGATACCTTTGCCGAGTTCGGGAAGCTTTTTCGGTCCGAACATCAGCAGAGCAATTCCGAAGACAACCAGCAGATGCCTAGGGTGAAACACCTGAGTAAGGCCCATGCCCGGGACGGACTCGACAAGAGCTG
>Ga0209154_1000360_pt1 | contig 31815 bp, 31 predicted proteins | sample GraSoiAngelo_121_FD_185878 | JGI IMG/M metagenome (GOLD analysis project Ga0209154, IMG submission 185878) | Grasslands soil microbial communities from the Angelo Coastal Reserve, California, USA - 14_0919_12_20cm (SPAdes) (version 2) | ecosystem: Environmental > Terrestrial > Soil > Grasslands ... | reverse complement strand
CGTGCTTTCTTGCGCGGTTCACGCGCAAGCAGCGCTGGGCGCATCTCGATATCGCCGGGACGGCCTGGAAGCGCGGGCGCGAGAAGGGCTCGACCGGCCGGCCGGTTCCGCTCCTCGTGCGATTCTTGCTGCGGCACGCCGGACGCAAGTGACCAGCATCGACTTTTATTTCAACGCGGAGGACCGCCTCCAGGTTGCGTGCAGGCTCGCCGGCAAGGCGCTGGCGCGCGGCCGGCGCATGCTGATCTACGCGCCCGAGCACGAGATCGCGCAGCGCATCGACAAGATGCTGTGGACCTGGCCGGCGACCGGCTTCGTGCCGCACTGCGCGGCGCACGACGCGCTCGCCGCGCAAACCCCGGTGCTGATCGCCTGCGGCGATGAAGCGCCGCCGGGCTGCGAGCTGCTTCTCAATCTTGCGGCGGAATGCCCGCCTCACTTCGCGCGTTTTGAGCGCCTGCTCGAGATCGTTGCCGTCGACGACGACGCGCGCAAGGCCGGGCGCAGCCGCTACCGCTACTACCTCGATCGCGGCTACCGGATCGCGAACCACGATCTTGCCACCGAAGGCGCCGGCGATGCCTGAAACAGATCGCCCGGATCACAACGAAGAGGTCCCGGTGCTCACCGAGATGGTCGAGGACGAAGGGCAGCGGCGCCCTGCGGTCGACGGCCCCGCACTCGAGGCCCTGGCGCGCGAGCTCGAGCGCGCGCTCCTCGAGCGCCTCGGACCCGAAGTCGATCGCGTCATCGAGGAAAAGCTGGCGAAGTACCTGAACCAGGTGCTCGGACAGGCGATGGACGGCGTACGCGCCGAGATCACGGTCACGATGAGGCAGATGGTGCGCGAGGCGATCGCGGCGTCGGTGGCGCGCACGCTGTCGCGCACCGAGCGCAAGTAAGTGCTGGACAAGAGCTTCGACCCCGCGGCGATCGAGCAGCTCTGGTACCAGCGCTGGGAATCTTCCAGCTACTTTTCCGCGCGCGCCGACGACCCTCGAACGGCCTATTGCATCCAGCTGCCGCCGCCGAACGTCACCGGCACCCTGCACATGGGGCATGCGTTCCAGCAGACGCTGATGGACGCGCTGATCCGCTACCATCGCATGCGCGGCTGCAACAGCAACTGGGTGGTCGGCACCGACCACGCCGGCATCGCCACCCAGATCGTGGTCGAGCGCCAGCTCGAGGAAGAGGGCAAGACCCGCCACGACCTCGGGCGCGAGAAATTCATCGAGCGCGTGTGGCAGTGGAAGCTCAAATCCGGCGCCACCATCACGCGCCAGATGCGCCGCCTCGGCAGTTCGGCCAACTGGACCTACGCCGACGCCGAGAGCCAGAAAGCCGGCTATTTCACGATGGACGCGCGGATGTCGCGCGCCGTCATCGAGGTGTTCGCGCGGCTCTACGAGGAGGGCCTCATCTACCGCGGCAAGCGGCTGGTGAACTGGGACCCCAAGCTGCAGACGGCTGTCTCGGACCTGGAAGTGAATACTGAGGAAGAAAACGGAAAGATCTGGGAAATCCGTTATCCGCTTGAGGACGGAAGCGGATCGGTGGTCGTGGCAACGACCCGCCCGGAAACCATGCTCGGCGACGTAGCCGTGGCGGTCCATGCCAAGGATGCCCGATACACAGCGATCGTCGGTAAACGGGTGAGGCTGCCACTTACCCATCGAAGCATTCCTGTCATCACGGACGAATACGTGGATCCGGAGTTCGCGACCGGCTGCGTCAAGATCACGCCGGGACATGACTTCAACGATTACAAGGTTTGGGAGCGACATCGGCGCGAGCTGCCTGCGGTCTTTTCGATATTCACCCTGGATGCGAAGATCATTGACGATTCGACATCTGCCGCCGGAGCGCAATGGCGCGATGATGTTGCCGCTGTGCCGCGCGGTGCAAAGCTTGGACCGGTCGCAGCCCAGCCCTCGGCGACGGACCTCGGCATTCCAAAGGCTTATTGGGGTTTGGATCGCTTCGCAGCACGAGAACGAATTGTCTCTGACCTGAAAGCTCAATCCCTGCTGGTCTCGGAGAAGCCCTACAGGCTGCGCATTCCGCGCTCGGAGCGCACCGAGGAAATTGTCGAGCCGATGCTCACCGACCAGTGGTTCGTGAAGATGGAAAGCCTCGCGCAGGCCGGGCTGAAGGCGGTGGCGAGCGGCGAGGTGAAGTTCATCCCGGAGCACTGGGCCTCGACTTATAACCAGTGGCTGGAGAACATCCAGGACTGGTGTATCTCGCGCCAGCTCTGGTGGGGCCACCAGATCCCGGCGTGGTATGACAGGGAGGGCAGGATTTACGTCGCGCGCAACGAAAAGGAAGCTCTTCAAAAAGCAAAGCAAAAATCGCTGCGGCGCGATCCCGACGTCCTCGATACGTGGTTCTCCTCGGCCCTGGTGCCCTTCTCCTCGCTCGGCTGGCCGGAGAAGACGAAGGACCTGGAGGTGTTCCTGCCCTCCTCGGTGCTGGTGACGGGCAACGACATCATCTTCTTCTGGGTGGCGCGCATGGTGATGATGACCGGGCACTTCACCGGCAAAGTGCCCTTCCGCCACGTCTACATCAACGCCATCGTGCGCGACGCCGAGGGCGAGAAGATGTCGAAGTCGAAGGGCAACACGATCGACCCGATCGATCTCGTCGACGGCATCAGCTTCGAGGATCTGCTGAAGAAATCCACGGTCGGCCTGCTCAGAGACGAGCACAAGGAGAAGATCGAGGCCTACATCCGCAGCCACTACCCGCGCGGCATCCCGGCGTTCGGCGCCGACGCGCTGCGCTTCACCTTCGCCTCGCTGGCGAGCTTCTCGCGCACGCTCAACTTCGACCTGAGCCGCTGCGAGGGCTACGGCAACTTCTGCAACAAGCTGTGGAGCGCGGCCCGCTTCGTGCTGATGAACACCGAGGGCAACGACTGCGGGCAGGACGAGAGCGCGCCGGTGAAACTTTCCTACATCGACCGCTGGATCGTCAGCCAGCTGCAGCGCGTCGAAGCCGAGGTGGAGAAAGGCTTCGCCGAATACCGCTTCGACAACGTCGCCAACGCCATCTACCGCTTCGTCTGGGACGAGTATTGCGATTGGTACGTGGAGCTCGCGAAGGTGCAGCTGCGCAATCCGGATGCGGCGGTGCAACGCGGCACCCGCCGCACGCTGGTGCGCGTGCTCGAAACTGCCCTCCGCCTGGCGCACCCGATCATTCCCTTCATCACCGAGGAGCTGTGGCAAAAGCTCGCGCCGCTCGCAGGCAGGAAGGGCGAAACCGTCATGCTCGCGCCTTATCCGAAGTCGCAGCCCGAAAGGATCGACGAGGCCGCGGAGCGCGACATGGCGGTGCTCAAGGAGCTGACCAACGCGGCGCGCAACCTGAGAAGCGAAGCGAAGGTGCCGCCGAAGGAGCGCGTGGCGCTGGTCGTGGCCGAGCCGCCGGCGACGTCGGATTCCCGTACGACGAGCGCCGCGGTCTCCTCTTTGGCGCGGCTAAGCGATCTGCGGCACGTAAGCGTCCTGCCTGAATCGGACTCGCCGGTCGCCGTGGTGGGGAATTCCCGACTCATGCTGCAGATCGAAGTCGACCCCGCCGTGGAGCGCGAGCGCCTGAAGAAGGAATCCGCTCGCCTCGCAGGCGAAATCACCAAGGCCCGGGCGAAGCTTGGGAACGCCTCCTTCGTCGAGCGGGCGCCGGCGAAAGTGGTGGAGCAGGAGCGCGAGCGGCTCGCTGGCTTCGAGGCGACGCTCGCCAAGGTCAACGCCCAGCTCGACAAGCTCGCCGCACGAACGTGAGTCTCCCGCAAGGCCTGCGGGCCCTGCGCTTCCGCAACTTCCGCCTGTTTTTCATCGGGCAGGGCGTCTCGCAGATCGGCAGCTGGCTGCAGATGATCGCCACCAGCTGGCTCGTGTACCACCTGTCGGGCTCGGCATTCCTTCTCGGCCTTGCGGCATTCGCCCTGCAGATCCCGTTTTTCCTCCTCGCCCCGCTGGCCGGCGTTTTCGTCGACCGGCTGGACCGGCGCGGCGTATTGGTGGCGACCAACTGGATCGCCGCCGCGCAGGCGCTCGCGATGTTCCTCGTCGTGGCGCTCGGCGTCGCCGAGCCCTGGCATTTCATCGCCGGAAACCTGGTTCTCGGCATCGTGAACGCGTTCAACGCCCCCGCGCGCCAGTCGATCCTCCTTGAGCTGGTCGGCGGAAGAGGCGATCTGCCCAACGCCATCGCGCTCAATTCCGTGATGATGAACGGCGCGCGCTTCGTCGGCCCGCTCATCGGCGGCGCGCTCATCGCCACGCTCGGCGAGCGTTGGAGCTTCGCTCTGAATGTGGCGAGCTATCTGGTCATGCTCGCGGCGCTCGCACGGATGCGCTTGCCGCCTCGCAGGCATGCGCCGAGCGAGCACGGCTGGAGGCGCGAGCTCGTGGCTGGGGCGCGTTACGCCTTCGGCTTCTACCCCGCGCGCTGCGCCCTGCTGCTGCTCGCCGCAGTCAGCATCAGCGTCGGGTCCTACGTCGCGCTGATGCCCTGGTTCGCCCGCGAGGCATTCCATGGCGACTCGGGCACGCTGGGCATCCTGATCGGCGCGGCCGGGCTGGGCGCAGTTTCGGGGATGCTGTACCTGGCGATGCGGCCGAGCGTGCGCGGTCTGTTCCGTCTCATCGCTTGGATGTCTGCGACCGCCGGCGGCGCCCTGGTCGCGTTTTCGCTGGCCACCACGCTCTGGGTCGCGCTACCCGCCCTGTACCTCGTCGGCCTGGGATTGATGCTGTCGGCCGCTTCGACGAACACGGTCCTGCAAACGATCGTGCCCGACGAGCTGCGCGGCCGCGTCGCCGCGCTCTACGTCATGGCGTTCATCGGCACCACGCCGCTCGGCGCGCTGCTCACGGGCTGGATTGCCGAGCGCGTCGGTCCGCCCGTCACGCTCGCCGCGTGCGGCGTCGCTGCGCTCGCCGCAGCGGCCACGTATGCCAGCCAATTACCGGCCATCCGCCGCGACATCCGCCCGGTGTACGAGCGCCTCGGCGCCTAGTAGGGCCCAAAGCCCTTGCCGACGGTGGACGCCCTGCTCGAGGCGGCCTTGAGCGAGCGCCTCGCGCACCAGGAGCATCGCCGCCGCGCCTTTCAGCAAGTCGCGGCGCGATGGCACTTCAGGCCACCGCGTATTTCGGCGTTTCGTGCTCGCTGGGCCAGGAGTGGTCGAACTGCCAGCCGTGCTGCGCCTCAAGCCGCAGGCGGAACGCTTCCTCCATCTCGGCCGACGGAGTGGGAATGCACTTTGCCGGAAAGCGCCTCAGGAAACCGCAGGCGACGACGGCGCACTCGCCAATCGACGCGATCGTTGCCGTCGCGACCTTCTGCCCGTGCAGGCAGATCGACTCGCCCTCCAGGTAGGCGGGCAGGCCGAACTGGCGGTAAGCGGCGATCGCGGATGCAAGCGCCCATGAAACCCAGCGCGTCTCGCGCCCGGGCGCGATCCTTCTGGGCGCGATCAGCGCGAACAAATACTGCCGGTCGCCCTGGCCCCACAAGAGGATGGGCCGGGCGAGCGGCGACTGTGCCGCGGCAAGCGCCGAGTATGCCGCGCGGAAGTCGAACGGCTCGATCGCACCGAGCCGGATCCAGCGAGCCATCATGCGAAGGATTATTTCACAGTCCCTAGAGCTCGATGTCCTCGCGGATCGCGGTGATCCCGGCCGCGGCACAGGCATCGTCCTCGCGAGCGCCCGGTGCGCCCGAGACGCCGATTGCACCGAGCAGCGAGCCGCCCGCCTCGATCATCAGCCCGCCGCCGACGGCGGCGACGCCCGGACGGCTGCGCACGCCGCTTTGCGGCCGCCCCGGCTGGGTCGCCTCGGCCAGCTCCGTGGTGTTGGTGCGAAAGCTCACCGCGGTGTAGGCCTTGGCGCTCGCCAAGTCCGTGGTATGCGGGCCGGCGAAGCGGTCGCGCAGCAGCACCTGCACCACGCCCATGCGGTCGACCACCGCGACGCTCGCCTGGTAGCCGCTGTCGCGGCATTTCTTCAGCGCCGCCTGCGCCGCTTTCAGCGCCGTTTCAGGGGTCAGAATCCTGACGCTGTAGGTCGCCTGGGCATTGACCGGACAAACGGACAAATACAGAACGACAGCAGCGCAGGCTCGCCTCACTTCTTCCTCATGAAGAAGGTGAACTCCTTGTCCGCCTCGGCGTGCGACAGCAGCTCGTGCCCGGTCTGCCTGGAGAAGCTCTGGAAATCCTTGACCGCGCCGGGATCGGTGGCGAGCACCTTGAGGACCTGCCCCGATTGCATGCCGGTCAGCGCCTTCTTGGTGCGCAGGATCGGCAGCGGGCAATTCAGGCCGCGCGCGTCGACTTCCCGATCGAAATCCATAAAGTATTATGCCGCATGGACAAGCCGCGCCCGCAGGCCGCAGTCGGGTGGCTGCTGACGGTGGCGCAGCTATCGACCGACGATCCGGGGTCGCGCATGCACGTGCTGCGCATGCTCGAATCGCTGGGCGCGGCGGTGCTGCGCGAGGGCGCTTACCTCCTGCCCGACACGCCGGCGAACCGCAAGGCGCTCGAGGCGCTAGTCGACTACATCGCGAAATTTTCCGATGCCGCCTGCCTGCTGCACGTCAGCGCGGCCTCGCCCGCGCAGCACGAAGCGTTCCTGCGCCTGTTCGACCGCTCCGGGCGCTATGAGGAGCTGATCAAGACCGTGGAGAGCCTGCGCCTCGGCTACGGGCAGACGGACCCAAGCGCCATCGCGCGCGTGCTTCATAAGCAGCGGCGTGACTTCGAAGACATCGCCGCGCTGGATTTCTTTCCCACGCCGATGCGCGAACGCGCTAGCCGGGTGCTCCAGGAGGCCGACGCCGCCGTGCAGAAGCTCCTGTTTCCGGGGGAGGCGCGCGCCACCCCGGAGGCCACCGAAAAGCTGTTCGGACGCACCTGGGCGACGCGCAAGCCGCTTTGGGCGGACCGCCTCGCCTGCGCCTGGCTCATCCGCCGCCTCGTCGATCCCCAGGCGACGCTCGCCTGGCTCGACAAGACGCAGCCGCCGCCAGCGGGCGCGATCGCTTTTGGCTTCGATGGCGCGCATTTCTGTAACAGTGAAAGCCGGGTCAGCTACGAGGAAATGCTGGCACGGCTGCAGCTCTCAAAAAATATCGCGCTGGCGAAGATCGGAAGCATCGTGCACTTCCTCGAGGTGGGCGGCACGCCGGTGCCGGAAGCCGCCGGCGTGCAGACGCTGCTGCAGGGGGCGGTGCGCCGTACTTCGGGCGAGGACGAGTTGCTGCGCGAAGCCGAAAAAACCTTCGACCTGCTCTACGACGCGTACTTTGAGCCCGCGAAGCGCTAAGGCTTCGCGTCGCGCATCTCCAGCGAGTGCTGCGCGCGCAGGTCCTTGAGGCGCGCGTCGACCACCGACAGCTGGTAGAAATCGCCGTCGCCGGCGGATCGCGCAAGCTGCAGCTGCTCGATCGCCGCCGGCAAGCTGCCCTGCAGGGCGTAGAACTCGGCCTGCGCCTGGTGCTGCAGCAGCCGCTTGCCGAGCGCGGCGTAGGTCTTCGCCTGCAGCGCGTAGAGCCTGTGATCGCGCGGATGCAGCCGCAGCGGTTCGGCGAGCAACGCGAGCGCCTCCGCGTTGTGCCCGGTGTCCTGCAACGCGGCGGCATACGCGTAGAGCACCGGGTTCGAATACGGGTAGCGCGCTCGGGCCCCGGCGAGCAGCGCCGCCGCGGCCGCGGGCTCGCCCAGCGCCTGCTTCACGCGCGCCGCGAGGGTTTCGATCATCGGGCCCGAGCCGCCCGCGGCGCGCAGGCGCTCGACCTCGGCATCGGCTTCGCGCGCGCGGCGCGCCCGCAGCAGGGCGCTCGCCAGACCGTAGCGCGCCGCGGCCTCGCTTGCGTAGCGCCGCTCGCCGATCGAGCTCTCGAAATGCTCCACCGCATCGCGCGCCTCGCCCGCATCGGCGCGCAGCTTGGCGCGCACCAGCTGGAACTCCTGGCTGTCCAGGTGCTGCCGGTACGGCATGCTCGCAGCCTTGTTCTGCGCGTCGGCGATGCGCTCGGTGGTGACGGGGTGCGTACGCAGGTACCCGGGAACCGAGCCGTCGTCGCTGACGCGGGCGGAGCGCTGCATCTTCTCGAAAAACACCGCCATCGCGCGCGCGTCGAAGCCGGCGGCGTTGAGCGCCTGCAGGCCGACGCGATCGGCCTCGCGCTCGAAGTCGCGGGAATAGCTGAGTTGCGCCTGGACGGCGCCGGCCTGCGCCGCGGCGGCGGCGCCCGAGGCGAGGTCGGGCCGCGAGCGCCCGAACAGGATCGCGGCGGCGATCGCCGCCATCACCGGTATCTGCATCTGCTGCTGCTGGCCGATCATGCGCGCGATGTGCCGCTGCGTCACGTGCGAAATCTCGTGCGCCAGCACCGAGGCGAGCTCGGACTCGGTGTCCGCGGCGTTGATCAGCCCGGTGTGCACGCCGACGAACCCGCCCGGCAGCGCGAAAGCATTGATCACGGGGTCACGCAGCGCGAAGAACTCGAAGTCGTGCCGCGCGCCGGTTGTGACCTGCGTCAACTGCGCGCCGACGTTACCGAGATACTCGGAGATCTCTGGATCGTCGATGTACTCGGGGTCCCGCAATCGGATGTCGCGCACGATGCTCTCGCCCAGGCGCCGCTCCATCTGCGGCGACAACACGCTGTCCCCGGCACTTCCGAGGTCCGGCAGGTTCTGCGCAAACGCCCGCGGCGCGAGCGCGACGCATGCGGCGATCAGCCACGCGGTAGCACGCATGTGTTTATGATAGCGCCCGGCATGGCCAGAAAATCGCACGCTCAGCTGACACATTTCAACGCTCGTGGTTCCGCGCACATGGTCGACGTCGGCGCGAAGGCGAACACGCATCGCATTGCCGTTGCCTCGGGCCGTATCGCGATGAGCCAGGAGGCATTCCGCCTGGTCGCCGCGGGCAAGGCGACGAAGGGCGACGTGCTGGGCGTGGCCCGCGTGGCGGCGATCCAGGCGGCCAAACGCACCGCCGAGCTGATTCCCCTCGCCCACCCCATCGCCATCACGCGGGTGGCGGTCGATTTCGAGCTGCGCGAGCGCGCCTCTTGCGTGGTCGTGATCGCGCGCGTCGAATGCCGCGGCAGGACCGGGGTCGAGATGGAGGCGCTCACCGCCGTGGCGGCGGGCCTGCTCACGATCTACGACATGGTGAAGGCCGTTGACCGCGGCATGACGCTGCACGAGCTGCGACTCGAGGAAAAACGCGGGGGCAAATCAGGCGTATTCCGCCGTCGGGGAAGATAAAATACCGACTTCGAAGGAGATGCGGATAAACCCGATCCGAAGAAGCCTGGTTGCGGTCCTGGCGGCGGCCTGGTTGAAGCCGTTCGCCGCGCTCGCCGCAGCGTGGAACAAGGACGGCTTCGGCGCGAAAACTGCAGCCGACGCGCTGAAAACCCTGGGCGCGAGCAATCCCGTGGCGAGCAAGGACATAGTGATCGAGGCGCCGCAAATTGCCGAGAATGGCGCCGTGGTGCCGATCGAGATCACGAGCAACGTCCCCGCCACCACTTCGATCGCGGTGCTGATCGACAAGAACCCGTTTCCGCTGGTCGGCAAGTTCGATTTCATGGAAGGCGCGCTGCCCTTCGTGAAGCTGAATGCGAAGGTGGGCGAGACCTCCGAGGTGCGGGTCGTCGCCGAGGCGCTCGGCACGCATTATGTCGCCACCCAGGAAATCAAGGTCACCATCGGTGGCTGTGGCGGGTAGCGAGGGAGGACGACGATGGCGGGACCTATGAAAATGCGCGCGACGCTCTCCGACGGCGTGACCGACGTGCGCGTGCTGATGACTCACCCGATGGAAACCGGGCAGCGCAAGGACCCTGACGGCAAGCTCGTGCCGCCGCATTTCATCCAGAACGTCACGCTGAAAGTGAACGGCAAGACGGCGGTGGAGAGCCAGATCAGCCAGGGCATCTCGCGCAATCCGGTGTTCAGCTTCCGCCTCAAGGGCGGCGCCAAAGGCGACAGGATCGAGGTCAGTTGGATCGACAACCGCGGCGAGACCAACCAGACCGAAACTACCGTCGCGTGAAAAAGCTTTTGGGGCTTTGCGTGATGGCGAGTACGGCGTTCTGCAATTCTTTGCCCGCACAAGACGCAAAAAGGGAAATCCAGCGCTACCAGCAGATGATCGCCGAGGGCAGCCCGGTGGAGCTGTTCGAGCTGCAAGGCGAGGAGCTGTGGAAAAAACCGCAGGGCCCGAAAAACGTCTCACTCGAGCAATGCGACCTCGGCTTGGGGGCGGGCGTGGTGAAGGGCGCCTACGCGCGCCTGCCACGCTATTTCAACGATGCCGACCGCGTCATGGATCTCGAGTCGCGGCTGCTCCACTGCATGATGACCCTGCAAGGCCGCAAGCGCGAGGAGGCCGCATTGCAGGTCTTCGGCAACGACGACCACCCTTCCGAGATGGAGCTGCTATCGGCCTACATCGCCGGCCAGTCGCGCGGCGCCAGGATGTCGCCCGGCACGACCCACCCGAAGGAGAAAAAGAGCTATGAGCTCGGCCGGCGGCTGTTCTTTCACCGCGCCGGCGCCTGGGATTTCTCCTGCGCGAGCTGCCACGGCGAGGAAGGCAAGCGCATCCGCATGCAGGAGCTGCCGGTGCTGTACAAGCCTGAGCACGCGCGCCCGGTCATGGCGACCTGGCCCGCTTACCGCGTCTCGAACAGCCAGTTCAAGACCCTGCAGTGGCGCCTCAACGACTGCTACCGGCAAATGCGCATGCCCGAGCCGAACTTCGCCTCCGAGCTGACCGTGGCCTTGACGATGTTCCTGACGGCCACTGGCAAGGACGAGCCTTACCGCGGCCCGGGGACCAAGCGTTGAAAGCCAGGGTTTTTTGCAGTCTGGCCCTTATCGCTTCGGCGGCATTCGCCCAGGATGTCACCAAAATGCTGCAACGCGACCTCCATGCCCGCGGGCAGGCGACCATGGACCGCGTGGTGCAGGACCGGGTGCAGCGCGTGTGCACGGAAAGCGGCGACAGGCCGCCCGCCGAGCTCGCCAAGTCGCTCGAGGCGGACCAGATGAAGACCATCGCCTATCCGAGCGGCAGCCTGATGGGCGACTGGAAGCGCGGAGAGAGCATCGCGCAAAACGGCCGCGGGCTGCAATGGACCGACAAGCCGGGCGACACAGCCGGCGGCAGCTGCTACAACTGCCACCAGCTCTCGCCGCGGGAGGCGTCCTTCGGCACCCTCGGCCCGAGCCTGCGGCAATTCGGCAAGCTGCGCGGCAACGGCGAGGAGATCCAGCGCTACGTCTACGGCAAGATCTATAACGCCAAGGCGTATAACCTCTGCTCGCAGATGCCGCGGCTCGGGTTTTCCGGCACGCTCAGCGAGGAGCAGATCAAGGACCTCGTCGCGCTGCTTCTCGACGCCGACTCGCCGGTGAACCAGTAGTTTTGCAGCGTCGCGAATTTCTCCGGCTCCTCGCCCTGGCCGCCGCCGCCGGCGCAGACCTTCGGCCCGGGGCGGGCGAGGCGCGAGCCGCTGCCGAGCTCTACGAGGTGCCGCCTTTCGGCAACGTTTCATTCCTGCATCTCACGGACGTTCACGGGCAACTGCTGCCGGTGTATTTCCGCGAGCCGAGCATGAATCTTGGCCCCGGACGGGCTCCCCATCTGGTAGGTGAACATTTCTTAAGGAAATACAACCTGAAAGCAGGGAGCTCGCTGGCGCACGCCTTCACCAACCTCGATTTCGAGAAGGCGGCGCGGCGCTATGGCAAGGTCGGCGGTTTCGCCCATCTCGCGACGCTGGTGAAGCGCCTGCGCGCCTCGCGCCCGCAGGCCCTGTTGCTCGACGGCGGCGACAGCTGGCAGGGCTCGGCGACCTCGCTCTGGACGCGCGGCGCCGACATGATCGGCGCGCAGAAGCTGCTCGGCGTCGATTGCATGACTGCGCACTGGGAATTCACTTACGGCGCCGAGCGGGTAAGGCAGGCGGTCGAAAGCGAGCTCGCGCCGATCGAGTTCCTCGCGCAGAACGTGCGCACGCTCGATTTCGATGAGCCGGTGTTCAAGCCCTACGCGCTGCGCAGCGTGAAGGGCGTGCCGGTCGCGATCATCGGGCAGGCCTTCCCTTACACGCCGATCGCCAATCCGCGCCACCTGGTGCCCGACTGGACTTTCGGCATCCAGGAGCCGCGCCTGCAGAAGCTGGTCGACGAAGTGCGCGCCAAGGGTGCGAAGGCGGTCGTCCTGCTGTCCCACAACGGCATGGACGTCGACCTCAAGCTAGCTTCCCGTGTGCGCGGGCTCGATGCCATTCTCGGCGGGCACACGCACGACGCGGTGCCGGCGCCGGTGCGCGTCGGCAGCACGCTCGTTACCAGCGCCGGCTGCTGCGGCAAGTTTCTTGCCGTGCTCGATCTGCAGGTCGGTGCGCAGGGAGTGACCGATTTCCGCTATCGCCTATTGCCGGTGTTTTCCAACCTTCTGCCCGCCGATGAGGAAATGCGGCGCTATATCGCCAGGGCGCGTGCGCCGTATGAAAGCAAGCTGCAGGAAAAACTGGCGGTCACCGAGGGCTTGCTCTACCGGCGCGGCAACTTCAACGGCAGCTTCGATGAGCTGCTGCTCGAGGCGCTGCTCGCCGTGAAGGGCGCGCAGATCGCGTTCTCGCCCGGTTTCCGCTGGGGCACGACGCTGCTTCCGGGCGATGCGATCACGTTCGAGCACCTGATGGACCAGACCGCCGTCACCTACCCTCATACGACGCTCAGCGAGCTCACCGGCGGCGAGATCAAGGCGATCCTCGAGGACATCGCCGATAACCTGTTCAACGCGGACCCCTATCTGCAGCAGGGCGGCGACATGGTGCGCGTCGGCGGCATGAACTACGCCATCGCGCCGAACAACAGGATCGGCGCGCGCATCTCCGACATGCGCATCGGCGCGAAACCGATCGAGGCCGGCCGGCGCTACAAGGTAGCCAGCTGGGCGCCGGTCGCGGAAGGGGCGAGCGGCGAGCCGATCTGGGATCTCGCCAGCCGCTACCTGCGCAGCAGGAAGATTCTCCCGCCGCTCGAGGCCAATCGTCCTCGCCTCATCGGAGTACAAGGAAATCCCGGGATGGGCTGATTACCGGGTGTTTCGCCGGCGTGCTCGCCGAAGGCACTCGCGTGATTGGCGCGATCGCGGAGGGCCGGCCGCACGCGGCTCGTTCCCGTAGAAGCATCGAGGTTCGAGTAATATACGGGGAGCAACAAAAATAAGAGACGCTATGGCGCTGCGCCGCGCGTATCTGGATCTGTTCCTGATCAGCTTCCTGATCCTGTTTTTCGAGCTGGCGGCGATCCGCTGGTTCGCAGGCACCGTCGTGTTCCTCACGTTCTTCACCAACATCGTGCTGCTCGCGTGCTTCCTGGGCATGGGCGTCGGATTGCTGGCGGCCCGCAGACCGCAACCTCTCGTGCAGATGGCGCTCCCGGTGGCGATGCTCGCGTTCGCGGCGGCGATCGCCATCCACCTGCTCTATTGGCATTGGCCAGACCGCATCACGGTCAGCCTCGGCAATCAGCTGGCGTCGCCCGAGCTCATCTATTTCGGCACGGAGTATCGGCCCTCCGACCCAAGCCGCTGGATCATCCCGGTCTGGGGGGTAGGCGCGACGTTCTTCGCGCTCATCGCGGTGTCCTTCGTGGGCCTGGGGCAGGTGATGGGCCGCGCGTTCGAGGCCATTCCCGACCGCGTCATGGCGTACTCCGTGGACGTCCTCGGCAGCCTGAGCGGCATTGCGTCCTTCGCGGCGATGAGCTACCTGCAATTGCCGCCGACCGTGTGGTTCGCCCCGATCGTCCTGCTGATACTGCACTTCGCGGGGTGGCGCAGGCCGGTCCAGGTCGCCGCCGCCGCGGCAACTCTGGTGCTTGTCGGCATCGGCACACATGGCCTGATTGTCAAAGGAAAATCGTTCTGGTCGCCCTACTACAAGGTGGCCTACGCACCCGAGTTCGGGGCCATCGCCACCAACGACATCGGACAGCAGCAGATGGTGCAAATCGAGAAATTCGGTCCGACCTACCTGCTGCCGTACCTGCTCAACCGCGACGCTGGCGGCACGCCGTTCCAGGAGGTGATGATCATCGGCGCTGGCAGCGGCAACGACGTTGCAGCGGCGCTGCGCGCTGGAGTCGGGCACGTCGACGCCGTCGAAATCGACCCACTGATCAACGAGATCGGCCGCCGCCTGCATCCCGACAAGCCTTATGCCGACGCACGCGTATCCATCCACCTCGACGACGGCCGCAGCTTCGTGCGCAACACGCGCCGCACGTACGACCTTGCGGTGTACGCGCTGGTCGACTCGCTGGTGCTGCATTCGGGCTACTCCAGCCTGCGGCTGGAGAACTTCCTGTTCACACGCGAGGCTTTCGAGGATGTGAGGCGGACCCTGAAGCCCGAAGGGGTCTTCGCCATGTACAACTTCTACCGGCAGGGCTGGGTGGTCGGCAGGCTGGCGAAAATGGCTGAGGAGGTATTCGGCGCGAAGCCGCTGGTCATTTCCCTGCCGTACCGGGACAGGATCCAGCCCGGGGACAGCCAGTCCGGCTACTTCACGTTCCTCCTCGTCAGCACCGATTCGAAGCGCCTGGAGGCGATCCGGGCCAGGTTCGAGAAAGGCGAGAGCTTCTGGATACATCAGGAACCGCGCATGAACGAGGCGATCAACGGCTTCGGCTCCGCCGCCCCCCCTGGACCCTCCTGGCAGAGGAGCGCGCCGGCGCAGGTCGATCTTGGCGGCATCGACCTGTTGCCAAGCGACGACTGGCCGCAGCTGTACCTGCGCGGCCGCGAGATTCCGTGGTCGCCCATCGGCCAGGTAATGCTCGCCGTGACCGCTCTTTCGCTCATCATCCTGCTCGCCTTCGCGCCGGTGCGGCGCGTGCGGCCCAACTGGCAGATGTTCTTCCTCGGCGCCGGCTTCATGCTGCTCGAAACCAAGGCGGTGGTGCACATGGCGCTGCTTTTCGGCGGCACCTGGGTGGTCAATTCGGTGGTGTTCTTCGCCATCCTGATCATGATCCTGTGCGCCAACCTCTACGTGCTTGCGGCGAAGCCGCGCAACCTCTCGCCTTACTACGTGCTGCTCGTCGCGGCGCTCCTCGTGACTGGGCTCGTACCGATGAACATGTTCCTGTCGCTGGCGCCTGTCGCGCGAATCGCCGCCTCCTGCCTGGTGGTCTTCGTTCCGGTATTCTTCGCTGGCGTGATTTTCGCCTGCGCTTTCAGGGAGAGCCGCCAGCCGGACATCGATTTCGGCTCGAACGTGGCCGGCATCGTCCTCGGCGGGCTGAGCGAGCACCTGTCCCTCGTGCTCGGCTTCAACTATCTGCTGCTGGTGGCAGCGGGGTACTACCTGCTTTCGGTCGCATTACGGGCGCAACGGTAATCGTCGGCGTCGGGACGCGGAAGTCAGTACACTTCGAGCAACCAGATTAAGGGAAACTGCCCGGGACGGAAGTGGTGTTCCACCTCGCCTCCACGACCTTCCCAAGTCCTCCAGCGACAATCCGATCTACGACATCGAGACGAATGTCCTCGGCACGCTGCGGCTGGTGGAGCTTTGTCGCGAGCACCGAGTGCGCAAGATCGTGTTCGTGTCCTCGGGGGAACGGTGTACGGAGTGCCGCGATCGATTCCCATCGACGAGGGCCAGCCCACTCGTCGAGAAGTATCTCCATCTGAGCCGCCTGCTTCGCGGCCTCGATTGCTGCGTACTGAGGCCGGCGAACCTGCATGGCCCGCGGCAGAGGCTCGATGTCGCCCAGGGCACGGCAACAGTGTTTCTCGAGCGCCGTGCGCAATGAGCCGATCCAGATCTGGGGCGACGGTTCGGTGGTACGGGACTACGTCCATATACAGGACGGCGTCGAGGCGTTCTTCGAACTGGCGGTGATCCGCTGGTTCGCGGGCACGGTGGTCTTTCCACCTTTTTCACCAACATCGTGCTGCTCGCCTGCTTTTCCGAGAGGACGTCGCGGACAATCATAGTGCGCGTGCGCGGCATGACCTACGCGCCGGACCCGGGGCACGCAGCAGGTGAGCCGGTGCGGGGGGGTATTGATCCGCCCCCCGAGGAGCAAGAAGACGATTGCTCCGCCGAGAAGAGACCTGCTGCATCTGGTGGGGATGGCTACACGGTAAACTGCTCGATCAGAAAGGGGGCTACGCGGAAACGCTCGCGCCGCTCGAGGTGCGGTTTCCGCGTTTCTACATGCAAACGTGACGATTGCTGAGTTCGTTTATACGATCCTGCTCAAGCCGCGCCCGCTGCGTCGCGCGGCGAACGCCGCGATCCGAGCGCTGCTTCCGGGCCGCATCCGGGTCGGCGAGGCGACCGTATGGCTCAACCCGGACGATCCCGTGATCTCCGGTGCGCTCACGCTAGGTGTATACGAGCGTGGCGAGATTGCGTACTTCCGCTCGCGGTTCGGCGCCGACATGACCTTCGTCGATATCGGCGCGAACGTCGGACTCTACAGCGCCCTCGCGCTGTCTACGCCGGGATTCCGCGGACGCGTGCTCGCGATCGAGCCGCACAGCGAGAGCCGTCTTTACCTGCAGAAGACGATAGAGAGCAACGCCGCGGCGGCGACGGGCGCAGCGCTGGTCTGCGGGCATGCTGCTTCGGACCGTGCGGAAACGCTGACGCTCTACAAGAATCCCGAGAACAAGGGCGACAACCGCCTCTATCCGGATCCGCTGCTCCGCGGCGAGGAGACGGTCGCCGCCGATACGCTGGACAATATCTGCCGGCGCTACGGAATCGCCTCGGCCCAGTTCATCAAAATCGACGTGCAGGGCGCCGAGGCCCGGGTGATTCGCGGCGCGAGCGGCCTGCTCGCCGCCAGCGGCGACTGCATCCTGATGACCGAGTTCTGGCCCTATGGGCTGTCACGCTGCGGCGCAGACGGCCTCGAGTACCTCGAGATGCTGCGGGATCTCGGGTTCCGGCTTTATGAGCTTACCGGCAGCCGCGGCGTCCTGGAATCGGTGAGCAGCCCTCGCGCGCTGGTCGAGCGAACGCAGGGCCGCCGCTACGCCAACCTGGTCGGCGTGAAAGGGAATCGGGCCACTGCTTGACGGTCCGGGCAATTAGTCTGTTCTCAAGACGGTAAACTCGGCCAGGCAAAGCTGGAGGGAAACAGAATGGGACCCTGTCTGGTGCTGGGAGGCGCCGGATTCATCGGATCGCATCTCGCGGAGGCGCTAGCGCAGGAAGGCCACCGCGTAAGGGTTTTCGATCGTCCCCATGTCGACCGTCTGCCCCTCTTTCCGCGCGCCAGAGGCTTCGAGGTCTTTACCGGCGATTTTCTCAATCCGCAGGCGCTCGCCCCGGCGCTCCAGGGCACCGAGCTCGTGTTTCACCTGGTGTCGACCACGCTGCCGAAGAACTCGAACGACAACCCGGTGTACGACGTCGAGTCGAACGTGCTAGGCAGCTTGCGCCTGCTCGAGTTGTGCCGCGAGCAGGGCGTGCGCAAGCTGGTCTTCGTTTCCTCCGGCGGCACGGTCTACGGTGTGCCGCGCACCACGCCGGTCGCCGAGAACCACCCGACCGAGCCAATCTCTTCCTATGGCATCCACAAGCTGATGGTGGAGAAGTACCTGGGCCTCGCGCACCGGCTGCATGGCCTGGACTACCGCATCGTGCGGCCCGCGAACCTCTACGGCCCGCGCCAGCGGCTAGACATCGCGCAGGGCGCGGTGGCCGTGTTCCTCGAGCGCGCGCTGCACGACCAGCCGATCCGGATCTGGGGTGACGGCTCGGTGGTGCGCGACTACGTCTATGTCGCCGACGCGGTTGACGCGATGCTCAAAGCGGCCCGCTTCGACGGCGCGCAGCGCATCTTCAACATCGGCTCGGGCAAGGGCACGAGCCTGAACGAGCTCGTCGCCGAGATCGAGAAGCTCCTCGGACGGCCCGTCAAGGTCGAGCACAGCGAACCACGCGCGCTCGACGTGCCGGTGAACGTGCTCGATTCGTCGCTCGCCGAGCGCTACCTCGGATGGCGCGCAAGCACGCCCCTCGGCGAGGGACTGCGCCGGACCTGCGAGTGGCTGCGCGCGGCGCGTTGAGCGGCGCCGGGCCGCTGCGCATCACGCTGGTCACGCACTACTACCCGGCGCATCGCGGCGGCGTCGAGCGCGTCGCCGGGGAGCTCGCCGAGCGCCTCGCGCGAGCGGGCGTGGCGAAGATCGACTGGCATGCGAGCGATTGCGATGCGTCGCCGCCGACCGCGCCGGGCCTGAGCGCGACGCCGGCGCCGGGCTGGAACGCGCTCGAGCGGGCCATGGGCGTGCCCTACCCGCTATGGAGTCCGGCAGCGCTTCGCCGACTGGTGCGCGCCTGCAGGGATGCCGATGTCGTGCACCTGCACGACTGCCTCTATTTCCCCAACGTGGTCGCGTTCCTCGCGGCACGCCGCGCGCGCCGGCCGGTGCTCGTCACCCAGCACATCGGCCACGTCCCGTACCGCAGCGTGCTGTTGCGGGGGCTGCACCAGGCCGCCAATCGCGCGCTCGGTGCCACCGTCCTCGGCGGCGTCGACCAGGTGGTGTTCGAGAGCGAGACGGTACGCCAGTACTTCAGCCGCTTCGCGCGGTTTCGCCGTCCCGCTGTGCTGGTGCAGAACGGCGTCGACATGCAGCGCTTCCGCCCCGCCACCGCCGACGAGCGGCGTGCGCATCGCATACGGTTCGGCGTTCCGCCCGACAAGCCGCTGCTCCTCTTCCTCGGCCGATTCGTCGAGAAGAAGGGACTCCCGGTGCTGCGTGAGCTGGCCCAGCGCCTTCCCCACGCGCACTGGCTCTTCGCGGGTTGGGGACCCCTGGATCCGGCGAGCTGGCGACTGGCGAACGCAGCCGTCGTGCACAGTCCCGCGACCGAGGAGCTGAGCGCGCTTTACCAGACGGCGGATCTGCTCGTCCTGCCGAGCGTTGGCGAGGGATTTCCGCTCTCGGTGCAGGAGGCCATGGCGTGCGGCACACCGGCGCTTGTCGGCGAGGACACCGCCGCCGGCTCCCCGGAAGCGGGCGACGCGCTGCTGAGCGAGCGCGTCGGCGGCGATACCGCCGAACGATGGGCTGCGCGCCTCCAGGCGTTGCTAGGCTCGCCGGAGAAGCTCGAGTCGCTGCGCCCGCGCGTCGCCGCCTTCGCCCGCGAGCACTGGTCCTGGGAGCAGTGCGTCGCCCGCTACGCGGCTCTGCTGCGCGAATGCGCCACGCCCCGGTGAGCGCGCGCCGCCTCGCCCTTTTCGGCGTCGGGGCGGGGCTGCTCTGCATCGCTTTCATCGTGCTGTACACGCGATTTCCGCAGGTACCGGAGCGGCGCTACATGTTCGACTACCTGCTGCGCACGCAGGATGTTCCCGGTGCGGCGATGGTGATCTTCATCGCTGTCGCCGCGGCCTTTGCGCCGCTCGCGCGGGCCGGGCTCGCGCTCGTCGAGGCGATCGGCCGCAGGCCGTGGACGACGGCGCTCGTGACGTTTCTCGTCCTGTGCGCGGGCCAGCTCTTCGTCGCGAAGGACCACGCGCTCGCCGGCGACGAGCACCTCGTCCTGCTGCAGGCGAAGGCGTTCGCCGCCGGGCGCCTGACGGCCCAGTTCCCGCCGGAACTGCTCTCGTGGGTGCTACCGCGGCCCTACTTTGATCTGTGGCTCTACGCGTCGCGCGAGACCGGCGCGGTGGTTTCGGTGTACTGGCCGGGATTCGCGCTGCTGCTCGCGCCGTTCGTTCTGCTCGGCATTCCCTGGGCCTGCAATCCGCTGCTCGCAAGCGGCGCGCTCGTGCTCATCGGCCGGCTCGCCGGGCGCCTCACCGGCGCGCCGCAGGCGACAGGCTGGGCGATGCTGCTCGCGCTCGCGTCGCCCGCCTTCAGCGGCATGGCGCTCGGCTATTTCTCGATGACGGCGCATCTCTTCTTCAATCTGCTCTACGTCTGGGCGCTGCTCGAGCGCCGCCTCCTGCTTGCCGGGATCGTGGGCTCGTTTGCGCTCGTGCTGCACAATCCGTGGCCGCACTTCCTGTTCGCGCTGCCGTGGATCGGCTGGATCGCATGGCATGACGGCCGGCGCGCGCTCTTGCGCCTCGTCGCCGGTTACGCGCCGCTGACGCTGGTCATCGGCGGCGGCTGGTGGCTGCTGATGCGCAAGGTGCAGGGCCAGCTCTGGTTCGCGCCGCAGGCCGGGGACTTTCTCTTCTACTGGCAGCTTCAGCTCAGCCGCGTGTTCGCGTTTCCCGACGCCGGAATGCTCGCGAAGCGCGCCGCCGAGCTCGTGAAGCTGTGGCTGTGGACCGCTCCTGGGCTGCCGGCGCTGATGCTCGCGGGCTGGTGGCTCGCGAAGCGGCAGGTCCCGTTGCGACTGCTCGGGCTTTCGTTCGCCGCCACCCTGGCGGGCTACCTCATCGTCTGGTTCGATCAGGGCTACGGCTGGGGCGTGCGCTACCTGCATCCGGCGTTCGCCGCGGCCCCGGTGCTCGGCGCGGCGGCGATCGCTGCGTTCAACAACGAGGCCCTGCGCCGCTACGCGGCGGGCGCAGCGTTGCTAAGCCTGGTGCTCGCCACGCCGTTTCGCTGGGCGCAGATCGAGTCGTTCATGAGCGACCATCTGTCGCGGCGCCCGCCGTTCGAGAAAGGCGTGCGCCAGGTGGTCTTCGTGACGCTCAACTTTCCCTACTACACGCAGGACTTCATCCAGAACGATCCCTTCCTGCGCGACCCGGTGATTTTCATGCTGAGCCGCGGACGCGCCGAGGACGAGAAGCTCCTGCGCCAACGCTTCCCCGGCGCGCGGCTCGCGCACGAGGCGCCGTACGGTCACGTCTGGCGCCTCGATTGAGCGCGCCGGGCGCGCAAAGCCCAGCGGCCGCCGACGAAGTTGAACGCCGCCAGCACCACGGTGACCGCCGGCGCGGCGAGCGGCACGACGAGCCCTGCCAGGTCGACGAGCACGAACATGCCGGCGAGCGACAGGGGCAGGTTGAGCGCCATGGTGAGCGTATAGCGCGCGAACGACATCCCGCCGCGCTGCGCGCCGGGAAAAGTCCAGGAGCTGTGCAGCCAATAGCCGACCAGCACCACTGTCGCGAACGAGACGAACGAGGAGGCGACGTAATGCAGGCCGAGCCAGTCGCCGCCGATCATGATGGCGTTGTGCACCAGCGCGCACAGCAGGCCGACAGAGAAGAAGCGGCCGACCACCATCGCTAGGCGCGGCGGAAGAGCGCGATGTAGGTGCAGGCGTTCACCGCGGTGATCGCGCGCGGCGTGATGCGGTCCTCGATCCACGCTTGAGCATTGAGCAGGGCTGCGGCGAGCGCCGCGGCCAACGGCCCGACGAGCGGCAGCGGCTTGAGCACATGCGCCACGCCGAGCGAGCGGAAGATCGTGGTCCAGGCGAGCGGCCCGACCACGGGCTCCATGCGCACCAGGCGGAAGCCGCGCGATTCGACCTCGCGCTGCAGGCCCTCGGCAGTCCAGCGGCGGTAGTCGTGCGGATGCGGGTGGTACAGCCAGCTGCCGTGCGTCGAGAGCAGCAGCCAGCCTTGCGGCCGCAGCGCGCGGCGCGCCTCGCCGAGGTAGGCGCCGAGGTCCCAGACGTGCTCGAGCACCTGAAACGAGGCGACCAGATCGTATTCGCCGTCCGCGCTGGCGAGGCTGCCGTCGGGCTTGATCGCCACCTCGTGGGCGCCGTCGATGTCGGCGCCGCGGTAGTGCGAGCCGGCGTCGGCGAACCAGCGCTCGTAGGGGCGCGCGCCGCAGCCGAAATCGAGCACGCGCGCGTCCTTCAGCGAGAGCGTGGGGTCGGCCAGCATCGCGCGCAGCACGCGCGCCATCTCGCGCAGCACCAGCCAGTCTGGCTGCCAAAAGCGCGGCGTGGCGCGGGGATTCTCGTGCATCATTGCGTAGCGTAAACGGCAACCATGCGGTCGACGAAAACCGCCCGCCGGCGCTCCGAGTCCCAGCGCGGACCGCTGCGATCCGTCTCAGCCACGACGTACCAGCGGATGCCGAGCGCACGCAGCCGCGCCAGGGCCGTTTCGGCGCTCGTTTCGCGCTCAATCGCGCGTAGCGCGATGTAGCGCGCTAGCGCGGTGTGCGCGCGCACGCCGCCGTACGCCATGTGTATGAAGGGGCGGCTAAGGTATGCCGGAACGCCCGACATCGCCACCAGTTGCACCGGGAGATCGGCCGGCACGAACAAGGTGCTCAGCCCCGGCGCCGCAAGCAGATCGCCCGGCTGAGATCGGCTGCGCAGGTAGCTCGCGGCCTGCGGCAGCCCTTCGGCGACCTGGTGGCGCTCGACCCATCTCCAGTCGCCCACGGTGTAGAGGAGCGCCCACATCACGGTGAGGGCGGCAGCGATCAGGAGCGGCAGCCAGACCCTGCACTGCCGCAGGCCGTGGAGGCTGAGCCAACCGGCGAAGCCGGCGGCGGTCCAGACGGCGAACACGGCGTAGACGAGCACGAAAGGTCTCTGGGTGAACTCGGTGGCGTCGCCGTGCGGCGGTACCGGCGCGGTGAGAATCAGCAGCAGGTAGCTCCCGAGCAGGGCGACGGGCACCAGGTCGATGAGCTCGAGGCGGCGAGCGCGGCGCGCGGCGAGCACCGAGACCGGATAGAAAATGCCGAAAACGCCTAGCGTCGACGCGAGGACGAGCAGGACGCCGACCGGAACGGCGACTTGCGCGCCGTAAGACGCCATCAGGCCGCGGTATAGATCGCCGTAGGCTACCGGCTGCTGCTGATTGTGCGTGACATCGAGGAAAATCTCGAGCGCATAGGCATCCGGGAACGCACGGTAGAAGCCCCACACGAAGACGGCGAAGACGACGAGCGCGCCGCTCGCGAAGAGCAGCACGCGGCGGCGCACCAGCGGCGCCGATAGCGCGGCGCAGGCGATCCATGCCGGCAGCAACAGCGCAAAGATATGCACGCGGATGAATGGCGAGCCCGCAACCAGCGCGGCGCTCGCGAGAAGTGCGCGAGCGTCGCGGGCAGCGGTCCAGCGCCTAAGAAACGCGATGGCGACGAGAGCGACGCCTACGCCATAGGACGCGGTGGGCACCGCTATTACGTACCAGTAGTAGCCGAAGAGGCGATTGTGCAACCCGTAGCTCGCGGCATCCGGCAATAGCGTGAGCGCGCCGAGCGCGGCGAAGCCGCCGCTCTGGCCGGCGAGCGCCGCGCCAAGCGCGTAGGCGCCGGCGCAGACGGTCAGGAAACCAAGCGGCACCCACACCGAGGTGGCAAGCGTCAGGCCAGGCAAGTCGAGCGGCCAGGCGAGCGCGGCAGGCAGCATGTAAGAACCATAGTGGTAGAGCATGCGAGCTACATCGGCGAGCTGGATCGACTGCCGTCCTGCGGCGCGCGGATCGCCGAACTGCGAAATCACGCTGCCGTGAATGAACTGGTCCACCCAGGTCGTCATCACGCCATCGCGCCAGAGGATCTGCGGGACTTCGGCGAGATCGCGACACCAGTAAGCGGTCGCCGCGGCGCAAAGCAGGAGTGCGACGAGCTCACCGCGCTCCAGGCGCCGTGGCGCGCTCGCCGATCGGCGCATGACAATCCCGAGCCCAATGACGAGGACCGCCCACACGATGAAGGCGCTCGCCGCGAGCATCTCAAGGGCGAACACCAGCGCGGCGAGCCCGATCGCGGTGGCGAAGATTCCCAGCACCCAGGCTGCCGGCGCCGGCATGTCCGCGGCACGCGCGAGCCGCAGCAGTAGGAAGCCGGCCGACAGAACGACGTAAGCGACGAGCACCATCGCGGTGAGCGCGGCGAGGAGCGACACCGCGCCGCTCAGCCAGAAGAGGAGCGCAAGCGGCGGCGCAACTACCAGTGTCGCCGCGAGCGCCGGCTGCGGCGAGCGCAGCGCCGTTTCAACCCTGAAGCGCGCTTCGGCAGCGGTCAATGACGTATTCCTGCTGCGATTCGAGCCCGATCCACAGCGGCAGTCGGACCAACCTTTCGCTCATCGCTTCGGTGACGGCCATGCTGCCGCCGGCGCGTCCGTACTTCAGGCCGGCGGGCGAGCTGTGCAGCGGCACATAGTGGAACACCGCGTATATTTCCTCGCGTCGCAGGGTCTCGATGAAGCGCCGGCGCACCGCAGCATCGGGCAGGATCAGGTAATAGGTGTGGGCGTTGGGCGAAGCGTCGCGCGGCACGACCGGCCGCCTCGCCAGTCCGGCTCGCTCGGCCTCGGCGAAGCCCGCGTGATAGCGCTCCCATAGCGCCTTGCGAGCCGCCCCGATGGTCTCGGCGGCCTCGAGCTGAGCCCAAAGGAACGCCGCCAGGATGTCGCTGGGGAGGAACGACGAGCCGATGTCCACCCAAGTGTACTTGTCCACCTCGCCGCGAAAGAACTTGCTGCGGTTGGTCCCTTTCTCGCGGATGATTTCGGCGCGCTCGACGAGCTCGTCCGAATTCAGCAGCAGCGCGCCACCCTCTCCCGAGATCAGGTTCTTGGTTTCATGAAAGCTGATGGTCGCAGCCTCGCCGAAGCTGCCGAGCGGCCGGCCGCCGTACGCCGAGCCAAGCGCTTGCGCCGCGTCTTCGATCAGCATGAGACCGCGCCGCCGCGCGAGGCTGCGAAGCGCGTCCATCTCGCAGGCGATTCCCGCATAGTGCACCACGACGATGGCTCTGGTGCGCGCCGTGATGGCCGCTTCGATCTTCGATTCGTCGATGTTGAGCGTGTCCTCGCGCACGTCCACGAACACCGGCACGCCGCCGCGCAGCACGAAGGCATTGGCGGTCGAGACAAAAGTGAACGAAGGCATGATAATCTCGTCGCCCGGCCCGGTCCCGGCGAGGATTGCCGCCATCTCGAGCGCACCCGTGCACGAATGCGTGAGCAGCGCCTTGGCGCAACCGATGGTGCGCTCAAGCCAGGCCTCGCAGCGCTTGGTGAACGGCCCGCCACCCGAGAGGTGCATGTTCTCGTGCGCCTGCCGGATGTACTCGAGCTCCCGCCCGGTCAGAAACGGCTTGTTGAAAGAGACTTGGCTCATTGCACCTGCGCGCGCCGCTTCATGGAGCAATCCATGACCGGCTGCATGAACGGCGGAATCCACTTGACCAGCCGGTGCAAGCCGAGGCTGACCGCGCCTTTCGCAAGGCTGCGGACAAAGGGTGAGCGCCGGGCGGAAAATTCACGATCGCCGACGGTCCGCAGCAGTACCGCCTCGAGCATGGAGCGATCGAAGCTGACCGAGACGTCCGCCAGATTTCGCACCGCGCGAACTACCTTGGGCACGGTGATCCAGTTCAGCGACTTCCATACGCCGGCGGCATCACCGACACGCGTATTGCCGTAGATGCGCCGCCGAAACAGTTTTTCGGTGACCGATTTGGAAAACACGATCGGGACATTGAAATGCGGCTCATAGGGGAAAAGGTAGTTCGCGCAAATGAACCGGTACTCCGACCCGGGGCGTATAGCGCGCCCCACACGTTCCAGCGCCAAGGCGAAATTCCCGACGTGCTCCATCACGTTGATGGAATAGGCGAAGTCGAAGCTGCTGTTCTGGTCCAGCTGCTCCACGGGAATGGGCAGGACCTCGGGTGCAGTGCCGCGCTTCTCGGCATAGACCAATACGAGCTTTTGCAGCTCGGAAAAGGAGGAGAAGCCCTCGCCCACCGGCTCGAGTGCGGCCACCCTGAATCCCTCCTTCGCCAGCTGGCAACTCAGCAGCATCAGCCCCGCCCCCACCTCGAGAATCGCAGCGCCTGGCGCCAATAGATTCAGGTTGGGCGTCAGCCATTGCCGGCCGAAGCGCGCTTCCTGCGCGAAGATCTCCAGCAAGCGCTCCAGGTGCGGAGCATCGCGCCGAACGACGTGGCGCACATCGTCCAGGAGCGGCTCGATGCTAGGATCGACTGCCAATGGCAATCCCTGCCAGGATCAAGCACACGGCGAGGACGCGCGACGCCGTGATCGGCTCGCCGAAGAGATAGATACCGCCCACCACGACGGCCATCACGGTCAGCCCGATGTGCAGCGGAAAGGCGAGCGACAGCGGATAGTTCTCGACGACGAACATCCACGTCATCGAGCTGGCAAGGGCGGCTACATAGGCGGACAGGACGTAGGGATCGCCGAGGTACGAGACCAGCCTGCCCAACGGTCCGTCAGCTGGATTCGCCAGGCCGGATAGCGCCGCGACGCGCCACTTGATGATGAGCTGGCCGTAAACCACCAGCAGCATCGTCGGCAGGATCGCGAGGATGAGTCTCATGCCACTGCGTGCCCGTAGCGGTACATGTCCAGCATTCCGTGCTGGTACGAGGCACTCATCTGGTGCCGGATCGCTTTTTCAAACACGCTCCTTCGGACATCACCCTGGGCCACCATAGACCGCGCCCGCCTTAACGAAACTGCCCGAGGGCACCGTGCGATGATCGGCGATCGTCGCGCTTGCGCCGATGAAGCAGTCCTCGCCGACGACGCTGTAGCCGCAGATCGCCGCGTTTGGCGATATGAACGTATTAGCCCCGATGTCGGCGTGGTGGTTGATCGTGGCGCCGGGCCATACCACGGCAAAGGGTCCGACGCGCGCTGCAAAATCCACGACGGCGCCTGCCATGACGAAAGCCCCGGCGCCTACCGTGGCAGGATCCCTGACGTAGGCGCGCGGATGTATCAGGGGCGGCGTCTCGTACCCTTGGGCGCGCACTCGCTCGCATAGGGCGCGCCGCTCGCGCAAATGGCCGTAGCCGATCGCCATCGCCACGCTGTGGAGCGCCGGATCGTGGCCGCGCGAGACCTCCTGCCACGCGCCAAGAATCCCGGGGCCGCGGTCGAGGTCGTCGATGAAGCCGACGAAGTGGAAGCCGCACTGGCCGGCGAGATCGCGCACCACCTTTCCGAACTCGCGCGAGCCGTAGACCAGGATCTGCTTCACTTCGTCAGCACGAACTGCAGGTATTTGAAGCAGTCGGCGGACAGTGGAAGGATGCGCCGCAGATACGCTTCGACCGTAGCCGCCGCCTCGAAGGACTGTTGGTGCATGACCGCGCCCTGACCGAGAAACCATTCGAAGCTTATGTCGCAGGAACGAAAGCCCAGCCGCAGGCACTCGTCGCGAAACGCCCACGGGTCGATGCCGCCCAGGACCGCCTTGGTGTACTCCGCGCGATTGAAGACCTCCTTGTCGATGCCGAATTCATCCTGCACGCCATCGTCCCTGTGCAGCACGGCGTCGATCTCTCGCAGAACGATGTCCGAATAGGGGCTCGCGCCCGCGCCCTGCTCGAGGCGCACCATCGCCTCCCAGAAGAGCCTGTTCGGCTCGAGATCGATGTAGAAGCCGCCGCCGGGCTTCAGCACGCGCAACGCCTCGCGCAGCGCCATTGAATAGTCCTTCAGGTGGTGAACGAACGCGTAGGCGCTCACCAGGTCGAAGGTCGCATCGGCGAAGGGCAGCGCTTCCGCCACGCAGCGGTGGAGCCGGACGTTACCGCTCGACAGGTCCACGCGATCGAGCATCGCCTGGGTGATGTCCACGCCGTCTATGGCGTCGAACAGCTCCTTCGCGAGATCGATGATGAAGCCGGTGCCGCAGCCGAGGTCCAGCAGCCGCGCGCCGCCGAACCGGCGCCGCATTTCCTCCAGCCTTCCGCGTACCTTGGCGCGGTTTTCCGGCCGGTAGTGCGGCTCGTTGCGGTTGTAGGACTCTGCCATCCGGGTGTGGACCTGGATGTTGGCCTCGATGACCTCGTCCGGCGTTGGCTGGCTCATTCGGCGAGATTGACCTTCTCGGCAATCAGGTAGCGCGGGCGCTGCAGGACTTCCTGGTACACGCGAAAGACGTAGCTGCCGATGATACCGAGGCTGATCATCAGGCTGCCGAGCATCAGAGTGAGCATCAGGAGAACCAGGGTGAAGCCGGCCGGCAGGGACCGGCCGTATATCAAATATTGCACGAGCACCGCAGCGCCATACAACAGGCTGCCGGCGAAGAGCGCGAGCCCGATGTAGATGGACAGGCGGTGCGGGATGTCGGTATAGCTGATGAGCGAATTGATCGCCAGCGCGAGCCGCTTGCCGAAGGTGTAGCCGCTGCTACCCGACGCCCTGGTCTCACGCAACACGTCGATGATCGCGCTCTTGTACCCCATGTAGACCATGAGCGGCCCGTACAGGACATTGCGCTCACGGTACAGGAGCAGCGCCGCGAGGAATTTCCTGCTGAACGCCCGAAACGTGCCGATTTCCGCAAACCGCGGCGAGCGCGTGATGCGCGAGAAGACATAATGGTACAGCGCCGAACTCATGCGCACCGCCAGATCCTCCTCGGCCTGTGCCTTGCGCGTATAGACGATGTCGACCTCGTCGCCCAATTTCTCGACTACTCGCGGGATATCTTCCGGGCTGTCCTGCAAGTCGGCGTCCATCAATACGACCACGTCACCCTTCGCGTGCTCGAAGCCGGCGCTGATTGCCGGATGCTGGCCGAAGTTGCGTGCGAGCGAGATGACCTTGACGCTGGGATTCGCGCCGGCGATCCGCTTCAGCCGGGTGAGCGAGTCGTCCGCGCTGCCGTCGTCGACGAAGATCGCCTCGTAGGGAGCCGGCTGCAGCGCCGCGTCGATCCGCCGGGCGAGCTCGTCCACGGTCGAGGCGTTGTTGTAGACCGGGATGACGACGCTGATCATTCAGCCCTGCCCGGGCTTGTAGAGTCGGTGCTCTTCAGGCAGGAAGAACTCCTCCAGAGAAGTCGGCAGGCGCGTGTCGAAGCCGATGATGCGGCGCGCCTGCGGGTTCAGCGCGTCGGCGACCGGCGTGGGGACGAAGCGCACCCAGTCGAAGCGCTGCTTCATGAACGAGCGGCAGGCGTTCAGCGTGAGCGCATGGCGCCATGCGTCGGTCCGGTTGTCCCCGGCGCGGTGAAACAGGCGCCCGTCGAACAGGATCATGCTGCCCGCGGCGCAGGTGAGCCGCACGAAGTGCCGGTCGAAAAACTCGGGCGAGGGCGTGGCGGCGCTGTGGTGCGACCCCGGCAGGACCTGGGTTGCGCCGTTGTCGTCGGTGAACTCGTCCAGCGCCCACATCACTCCCACATTGAAAGCGTAACCCTGCACCCAGCGCGGGCTGTCCACGTGAATCCGGTTGCCGTAATTGGTGCCGTGCGGCGGCAGAGAAGAGCTGGTGAAGGCGTACATGATCCAGCTCGGGCCGAGGAGCGGGGCGATCAGCTCCTGCAGGCGCGGATCCTCCAGCAGATGCCCGAATATCGGATCGCGGCAAAGCAAATCGTGCATCAGATACCGGTCGTTGCGGCTCTGCTCCGTCGGGCCGGGCCGGTATTCCGCGAGCGCGCGCGAGAGTGCGGCTTTCAGGCGGTCGCAATCCGAAGGTTCGAGCATCGCCGGAACCACGCTGTACCCGCGCGTCGACATGTTGTAGAGATGCTCGGACGGCGTGGGATCGGACATCGCGGTCCTATTCGCCATGGTAGCTCGCTGCCGACTTAAGAAGCCCATCGAGCGAATCGTCGGGGCTGCCGTCGTTGACAAAGCTCAGCTCGAGCCTGTAGCGGTCGCCGCAGATCGGGACAACGATGGAGTACTGGATGCCCAACTATGGCCCCTTGACGAACCGCATGTAGCGCGGCGCGTCTCTGCCGCAATTAAACAGCAAATCGAGGATCGTCACCTCGTGCGAGAACTTCCCCCAGAGCTGAGGATATTCGGGGTAGCCGGCGTAATCAAACCAGGTGAGCTTGATGCCCCGGCTGGCAAATGCCCGCTGGTCGATATAGCTCTTGGCGCTCGGCCCTGAGACGTACTCGTGCGCGCCGGCTTGCGCGGCAAGGGACACGAGGCGATCGGACTTGCCCTCGATCAGATCATAGTCCCAGCAGTTGCTGATCCTGGTGGAAATGCCCAGGTAGCCGCAGACGACCTCGATGAACTCGCGATTGAGCGCCGACAGGTGCGAGTGGCTGCGCTGCAAATAGAGCGGCTCGAAGACGCGAGCCACCTCGGCAAAATGCGCGGCGCGGCCGTAGTTCACTTCAAGCGTCTTCCAATGCTTCAGCTGCCATCTGCGGTCGGGCAATTCGACGTCGCGGATCCGGCGGCCGATGTCCTGGCCCACCGGGATGCTGAGCCATTCGAGACCCTTGGGCGTCTTGATCTTGTTCCGGTTGCGCCAGTCATTCTTGGTGAATTGCACCTCGTCATAGACGATGAACTCGTCCACGGCGGCAATCAGGTCGAAGTAGCCCTTCCAGGGGATGTAGTTCGACTGCACGACGGCGACCTTCTTCATCGGCATGCCGGGGGCAGCGTCGCCCCGGCCCGGTCCCAGTCGGAGAGCAAGCCGAGAGCGATTTGCACGTCGGCACGATAGCGATTCAGGATAACACTGCGGCCGTAGGCTTCGAGACGAGCGTCCAGGCCTGCGTAGTAGCGTGCCCACCCCGAACCGAGCGGCTCGGTAACGGAGGTTTGGCCGCGAAACAGCCGGGGACACGCTTTTTCCATCCGATCGAAGAGCACGGAAACCTTGCGTTCCCGTTCGACGTCGGCTGGATCGCGCGTCGCCGTTCGAAGCCCGCAGCTCACGACCGAGAGCGGCTCGTGCGGCCTTGGGCCGCCCGCAAGCGAGTTTGCGACTCGCGAGAGCACGTCATCGTCGTCAGGCTGCCATGGAATCGCGAAGCAGTCCGCCGGGTCGACGCGGTATCCGATGCGCCGCAATCTCGCATCATAGGTCTTCACCTGGTGTTCGGCCGGCTTGCCTTCGACAAGCTTAAGCTCGCGCCCGAGGGTCCGCACGTGTCCGCGGTGGCGTTCGAGCAACGCCGCCAGCCTCGGCGAATCGGTGGGAAGGCTGTGCTGCCCGCGAAAATTCACGAATGACGAGGCAGGATGCACAAAAGGCGCGACCACCGCCATGGGAAGAATCTCGACCGTCAGGTAGAGAGCCGGGTCGCGAAGAGCGCGCTGCGGCGCTTCAAAGGGAAACCACCGCCTCGACCATTCCTCCGAAATGAACCAGCGCGGCGGCGATGCGATGACGCTCATGCCGACCTGCACCGCGAGGAGCATGGCGAGCGCAACGCGCGCGGCATACGCCGGCAGCAGTCGCTCCACGACTCGCGCAAGACATACGCCGGCGAGCAGCAGCACGAGCATGCCGTAGCGGCCGTTGGCCGAGCTTGTCAGCCACAAGGCGAGCGCGAAGGCAAAGAACGCGAGCACGCGCCAGTCGGCGCCCCGCAGGGCGACCACTGCGGGCGTGCCTCGCCTGGCCGCGAGCGCCGCGAGGCCCAGCACCGTCACGAACAGCGCGGCGAAGCGTAGGTCCGGGGCAAAGTTTTCCGAATAGATATTGGGGTCGAGGGACACCATGCGGAAGGGAAAGGCGAGCAGCGCGATAGGATCTCTCAACGCGAAGCGCTCGCCGATAAGATTGATTGGGAGCGCGTGCGGCGAGCGGAACCATGCGTTCAGCAGCGGAAAAGCCGGATTGCCGAACTCGCGCATCAGCAGCGCAAACCATGGACCGGCGAGCAGGCCGACCGCTACCGCCGCGCCCAGCACGTACGCAAAGCACGCGCGCAGGCGCGAAGCGCCGGCGAGCCCCGGCATTGCAAGTGCCAACGGCAGCGCCGCCAGGGCATAGACCGCATTGGAATACTTGAGCGCCGCGGCAGCGCCGAATAGCGCTCCCGCCAGCGCCGCACGGCGAGCGGCGTGCCGGTCCTCGCGCAGC
>Ga0209154_1000359_pt1 | contig 31878 bp, 27 predicted proteins | sample GraSoiAngelo_121_FD_185878 | JGI IMG/M metagenome (GOLD analysis project Ga0209154, IMG submission 185878) | Grasslands soil microbial communities from the Angelo Coastal Reserve, California, USA - 14_0919_12_20cm (SPAdes) (version 2) | ecosystem: Environmental > Terrestrial > Soil > Grasslands ... | reverse complement strand
GATCGTGGGCAAATTGCGCGGTCCACACGCCGTTGGGTCACGGGGTACTGTCGTCAATGGGATAATAGCCGGTTACTTCACATAACGGCTCTTATACAGGGTAACCGGAAAGTGGGGGGGTTACGGGAACACGGCAAACAAATCGCTCAAATCCTTCTGGTTGGCGGCATCGTTGAGCAATGGCGACACGGCGAAAATCTCTTCAAACGTGCGGAGCGTAGAGCCGTGATCGTAATAGATGGAGTTCTGGTACCCATGCCCCTTGGCCAGGGGCGACAGGACGATCATGCCGATGGGCCCGTCCCCCGACTCCGCTTCGTCCCACGTGATAAACAGGGCGCCGCCGGTCCTGTACGCCGCCGAATTGAGGATCATGGGAACGTTTTGCGAAAGCCAGGTATCGCCCTGCTGAATGTCGTTGTCAATCGGTGGACATTGGTCGTGCATATCGTCACACAGGTTGGGGGTAATGAAGTTGTAGCGCGCGACCGTGCCGTGCTGCAGGTCGGTCGCGAGCTCTGAAAATGGTCGCACGTGCGCGATGCAATACGCCCCGTTGGGATCCAGGTTGTTCGTCACGTCCGTGAAATAGACAAATGGATCGTGCCTGACCGCATACGGTGCGCTATCCGCGAGGGGGCAGGTCGCGCCGGTGATGCCCTCCTGATAAGACTTCCACGAGATCTTTGCCGCGTTCAGCAGGGTGACCAGGTGTTGCGTCGCGGTCAGCGGATGACCAACGGGAGGGGTGTCGTCCAGGATGCCGAAATTCGTCCCGGCCTCGAGCCACAGATAGTTGGGCAGGCTGGGACTGATCCCGGGTGGGTTGAAGTACTGCTCTGTGTGCGAAGCCGCGGGCAGGAGAGTGTTATTAATGTAGGGAGCATACGGGCTCCCTTTGATCGCGTCCGGCGTCCCGGTCCAGTTGTGGTTCTCCATCAGGATGATGAACACGGTCTGGATCGGAGACAACGAAGGGAACACAGTTTGGGCGGCAGCCGAGGTCAGCGCCAGCGCGAGGCCGAGAATCGCGATCGCGAGTAGACGTACCATCTCCTCTCTCCCCTCGGTGTCGATTTGACGATGCCGTCAGTGCTCGGGATCGGCCTGGTGCGTTACACGTCCCCAGCGCTCACGCGGGCGAGCGCTCACGCGAGCGCGCGCTCAGCGGAGTGCGTCCGGGCCGGCGCCGTTCAGTGGGGTCTCCGGCCGCCGTTCCGGAGCGCAAGCCTGAGGGTGACCGTCGTCCCCCCGGCGCTGGTGTTCACGCGCACGTGATCCATGAGGGCGCGCATCAAGCGGAGGCCGTAGCCCTTTCGCCCGAGGCGCGGGGGCTGCCAGCGGCCGTGATCCTCCACCTCGACGACCAAATCTGTCCCGCTGCATCGGGCCCGGAGGTGGATCAGCCCAGGGGTGGATGCGTACGCGTGTGCGATGGCATTGCTCAGAGCTTCCCCAACGGCCATCTGGAGCTCCTGGGCGCGCTCCCCGCGGATCCCGAGCTGATCGGTCAGCCCGACGACGGACCGGCGAACCTCGTGAAGCGCCGCTGGATCTGCGCGAAGGCTGACGTCCAACAGGATCGCCTTGAACGCCCCGAGGGGCTGCCGCAGCGCCCTAAGGCGGGCACTGTCGCGAGGCTCGTGCCCACGACCGTTTGACTTACTCACAGCGCCGGACGCCCCCAGACGCCTCAGAGCGACCCGTTGCCACCACCAAACCTTCCCTGTTGTTACCCAGGACCTGCGATCCTTAAACTATGATCGGAGATATCATGGAAGATTGTTGGAGAACGTCACGGCGCGCCGGGAGATCCGCCGCGCCGCGGGATGGGAGGAGGCCGCGATGGGATCTCGGGTGACGGTGTTTGGATCATCCCGGCTGACGGAGGCCGAACCTGGATACGAGGAGGCCAGGCGCCTGGGTCGCCTGCTGGCCCAAGCGGGCTACGGCATCTGCACCGGCGGGTATGCCGGAGCCATGGAAGCGGTCAGCCGGGGGGCCAGAGAGGCCGGAGGGACGGCGATCGGCATCACGGTGGAGCCCTGGTCGAGGCGCCTCACGCCCAACGCCTGGCTCACCCAGGAGGTCGTCACCCCACATCTGTTCGAGCGGCTGCGCCGCCTCATGGAGGGCGACGCGTTCGTGGCGCTCCCCGGAGGACCGGGCACGCTCGGCGAAGTCGCCCTGGCCTGGAACCTGTTCCAGACGGAATCAATGGCCACTCGACCGCTCGTCCTCGTGGGTCGACAATGGCGCACACTCGTGCGGTGCATGGAGGCCGGGCTCAGGGTCGAACCACGAGACCTGGCCCTGCTCCAGTTCGCGGAGACCGTGGACGGCGTGCTCCCCCTCCTCCCCGGCCGCCCGGACGCCCGGGATCGAAAAGCCTCACCCCCCTGATCTGCGTCTCGGAGTTAACCGATGTCCGGCAACACCGGTCCGGGGTCTCTCAGGCGTCGATGCAGGCCACGGCATAGGGATTGAGCGAGAGCCGAAGCCGGGTGGCGCGGGTCGATACGCGAGACGTGGTCCTGCGAGCCGAGGCCAGGTCGGATGGGACGACGTCATAGGAGCCCCGGTCGATCAGACTGACCGTCACCTCGTCACCCAACGAGCTCGGCATGAGAACAACGTTTTGAGGATCGGGCGTGAGGTTCGCTACCAGGACTCGCGTGCGCCCGTGATGACGGAGGGCCAGGCCGGTCACCTGCTGGGGTTCGGACGACTCGCAGGACAGCACGGTGGCGCTCCGCCAGCCGTTCAGATCGCGAAACACCCAGTACACCGGAAAGATCATCCCGGGTTGCGAAGGGAAGCGCGCCGGCAGAGGCGGTCCCGATTCCGTCTCGATCAGCCCGCGCCAGCCGGTGGTCTCGTAGTAGGTCACGGCCCCCGCCCCGCCTTCGATCAGGGACGTGAGGCTTCCCACGGTCCACGCGGCGCCGAACAACGAGGCCTGCCTGGCATCGACAGGAAGCGGGAGCTGGGTCGGATCGACCGCCAACTGCCGGTTGGCGAAGGGGTTGAAACGCGCCTTCAAGGTCACGGGGCTGACCGCGACCTCGCGGCCGTCGCCGGCGAAGGAGCGTGCTGTCCGAACAGCATCCTCCTGGACCCGGAAATTTTCCATCAGCGAAATATCGTCGCTGTCGTGCACCTGGGGCGTGATCGTGAACACCAGACCATCCATCTCCTCAGGATCGGGACGCGTCCTGTTCAGCTCGGCAAAGTACAAGTTGGTGCCGCCCAAGAAGCGCGCCCGCGAATGAGTCCGGGCGAGGCAAGCCCGGGCCGCCTGCACGAGGGTGCCATCGCTGCATGTGCTCCCCTCCTGGAAGACGAGGAAGCGCTCGACGGGCGCGCCGCGGAGCGCCACCTCGAGGTCCCGGAGGTCGACCGTGGGATCCTCCCGGAGGAAGAGCGCCACCTCCAACCGGGTGCCGAGGAGGTTGCACGCCGCAACCGCCGATGTCAAATCGCCCGTGATGTCGCCGGGCCGCAGCTCGACCCGAAGATGATCAGGAGCCACCTCCCGGAGCAGCTCCACCTCGCGCCTGGTGAGCGTGGACGATACGCTGCTCATGCCGAGCCCGATGGTGGGCAGGCCCGTCCGCCTGGCTTCGCCGATCGAGAGGGCAACCGGCGCCGGACCCGAGGGGGACCCGGGCGCCGCGGTGACGTGGACTCCCGCGCCGACCGGCGCGACGGCGCGGCGGCGGCAGCGCACCTCGACAGACTGGCGGAACGTTTGTCCCCGCCGGGCCTGATGAGGGAAGCCGAGCGCGAGCGGGGTCGAGTACGTCTTGAACGACGCGTCGGTCCAGTTTCGCTGGTCTTCCATCTCAAACAGGTCGCCTTCAAAGGCGAACTCGATATCGACGCCGTCGGGCATCTCGATCGTAAGCCGCCGGTACGGCGCGAAGAGCGCGTGCAGTGTGCCGTCGCGGATCCATTGCGGGCCGACCAGTCTGGGCAGCTCGCCCTCGACCACTCCGTCCGGCGACTCTGCGCGGTAGCCCCGGCCTGCCGCCGCGGGTGGGTGGAGCGTACAGATGCCGATGCGACAATAGGGAAAGTCGGCGTTGGCCGTTCCGTCGAACGCGAAGCGCAGCGTCCCGTCGGAGCGGCCCTCGATGGTGATCTCCGCCGCCAAGTCCAATTCTTCTTTCCGATGCCGCTCGTGATAGGAGATCCGAAACTCCCCCTCCCCTATCTCGACCGCATAGGCCGATCGAGCCGGGAGCACGGTATCCCAGTTGACGTCGCGGATGGCGGTGTAGATTCGCCGCACGATTTCCGTTCTGCCGAGCAGCGCCCGGCGCAGGTCCGCCCCGTCGAAGAGGACGGTGACCTCGCCCGCGCGCAGGCGCCGCGGCGGCTCGGGGGCATGCTCACGGCCATACGTGAACCAGGTGTCTGGGGGGATACGGGGACCGGCGGACATGAGCACAGTCTCCTTCCCGTGCTTATTCGTGCAGGGCGCCGAGCGTCAGGCCGCGGACGAGGTGCCGCTGGACCAGGAGGCCGAGCGCGATCGATGGCACCAGCGAGATGACGGTGAGCGCGCTCGACTCCCCGTACTGGGCGCCCTGGAAGCCCAAAAACGAGCGAAAGATGGAGGGGAGCGTGAACGCGGTCCGGCTGGTCAGGATGAGGGCGAAGAAGAATTCCGTCCATGCGTAAATGAACGCGAACACCGCCGCGGTGACGATCCCGGGGGCCGCCAGGGGGACGGCGATCATTTTCAGCACCTGCCAGCGGCTGCATCCATCGACCCGCGCGGCGTTCTCGAGCTCCACCGGCATCTGCCGGAAGTAAGCGTACAACGTCCAGACCGAGAACGGCAGGCTGAACACCGTGTAGATGAGGATCATGCCGGTGTGCGTGTCGTTGAGACCGAAATTCCTGTAGAGCAGGAACACCGGGAGCACGACGGCGATGCCGGGAAGAAAGCGCTGGGAGAGGACCCAGAAGGCCAGGTGCTGCCCCCCCGTGTGGAAGCGGGCCAGACTATACGCCATCAGCGTGCCGACCGCCACCGAGAGCACGGTCGTGGCCGACGCGATGATCAGACTGTTGATCAGCCCCTGCATCCCCCGGTACGAGTACAAGGCCGCCGTGTAGTGCACGATCGTGGGCTCCGAGGGAAACACGACCGGGGGAACCGCCAGAAAATCGCTGACGGGCTTGATCGAGGTGATGACCATCCAGTAGAGCGGGAGCAGCAGGAACATCAGGAAGCCGCCGATGTAGAGGAACCGGACGAGCTCCCAGGCGCGCACGCGGTGGCGCCGGGCGCCCCCCTCCCCCGGCCGGGCCATCCGGGCCTGTCCCATCACGCGGTCTCCGGGCGGAGGAGCCGCCGGACCAGCACCGAGATCACGGGAATCGTGAGGATCAAGAAGATCCAGCTGCCGGCCGTCGCCTGCGAGAGATGGAACTCCTGGAATCCCTTCTCATACAGATAGAACGCGGCCGTATAGGTGGTGGTCCCGGGGCCGCCTCCGGTCATGATGTAGATGATGTCGAACAACTTGACGGCGTCGAGCAGACGGAACGCGACGGCGAGCAGCAGGATCGGCGCCACCAACGGCAGGCTAATTTTGTAAAACGTGTGCCACGGAGACGCGCCGTCCAGCTGGCCCGCCTCGTAGAGCTCATGGGAAATCGACGTGAATCCGGCCAGGAGGATCACGAACATGAACGGCGTCCACTGCCACGCGTCCGCCAGCACGACGGCGATGTAATTCCAGGGCGCCTCCGTCAGCCAGCTGATCGTCACCGGACGGCCGAGCAACTGGCTGAGCACGTAGTCCGTTGGGCCGAAGGGGCGCTGCAGGAGCAGCCCCCAGAACTGGCCGACGATGGCCGGGCTCATGAACAGCGGCATGATCACGATCGGCATGACGATCCCCCGACCGCGGAACGGCCGCACCATCGCCACGGCGAGCAGCAGTCCGAGCACCAGCTCAACCGCGACGACCGCCGACGAGAGCACGACCGTGTTGACCAGCGCGGTGGCGGCGACAGGATCGACGACCACGTCCTTGAAGTTCTGCCACCCGACGAAGTCGTGGCCCGGGATCTGGAAATCGTAATTGACCACATCGACCCACAGCGAGTACACGAGCGGGTAGGCCGACAGCAAGACGATCAGCACGACCGCGGGGAGGACCAGCAGCACGCCGAAATGTCGATCGACCCACGCGGAAAGCGTACTCCTCCGGCCGAAGATGCGACTGCCCCGGCCGGAAACGCCGGCCCCGGAGGGGATCTCAGCCGCCCGGTGGTGGCCCACGACGGCAGGAGACTCCCGCTTTGGGACACTGGACGAGCAACCCATGGCCGCCCGTCTACGTCAGCTTCACACCCAGCCCCATCGTGGCGATGGTGTGATCGGGGTAGGCGCCGGGCAGCTTCATGAACTGTTGGTAGGCGTCGCGCTGCTTCTCCACCCCGAGCTTCTGCGTGACGGCGTCCCATTCGCCGGCGGCCCTCTGCAGGGCGGCTTTCGGATCCTGGCCCGCCCACACCGCGGTGCACATGCGGTCGATGGAGAGCGCGTAGTCCTGCCAGCCCGGCATGATCATGTCGAGGACCGCTTCGTTGCTCGAGTTGTTCAGGGTCACGAGATACTCAACCGCCGCCGGCCACAACGAGCGGTAGAGCGGCGACTTGAAGTGGGACAACCGGTAGGGATCGCGCAGCGTGTACGGCAGCATGACGCGGGCCAGTGAGACCGGAGGGCTCGTCACCCACTGCATGAAGAGGTACGCCGCCTCCGCGTTCTTCGATCCCGCGGCGAGCGACTTCACGTATCCCGAGGCCATCTCCCCGTGTCCCCCCGGCATGGGCGCGTATCCCACTTTGCCGGCGATCTCGGACTTCGGGACGAAGTTGATCGACTTCGAGCGCTGCGAATAGTTCTCCGACATTCGCCCCGTCGGCGGCCAGGAGTAGATCATCGCCACTTTCCCCTGCAGCCACGCCACCCACTGCGCCACCGCGTCGAGGTCGTTGTTGCCGGGAACCGACGCCTTGTTCTGGGCCATCATTTGCTCGAACGTCTTGAGTCCCGCCGGCGAGTGGAGCTGCGCCTTCATCGTCTGGGGATCGAAAAAGACCCCGCCGTTCGCGCGAAACTCCTGCACAAAGGCAAACTGGTTGCCGGGAGAGCCGGCCTTGCGGAAATTCGCCGTCCCGTACACGTTCGGGGCCAATTGGTCGGTGATGAACTGCGCCACCTGAGAGTACTCGTCCCAGCTCTGGGGGACGCGCAGCGCCTGGCCGTACTTCGCCTTGTACGCCTGCTGCAGCTTCGGATCCCCGATCACGTCCTTGCGGTAGTAGAGGCAGAGTTCGTCGCCGTCGTCAAACACTCCCCAGCGCTTTCCTTTGTACGTCGGCAGGAACTTGTACAGCGGATGGTAGTCGTCGAGATCGGCCGGGTTCATGTATCTGGCGACGAACTCGTCGATCGGCTGGATGACCCCCCCGTTGGCGAGGGAGGGAATCCAGGCCGGCTCGATATCGAGGATGTCGTAGGCGCCGGAGTTGGCGATGTGCTCCGCGATCGGCTTGGAGTACTGGTCGGGATGAGGAAGCTCGATCACGTTCTGGGGAATCCCCGTCAGCGCCTGCCACTGCGGGCCCGAGTAGTTCTTCGGTTCGAGCGCCTGCAGGCCGGACTCATAGGTGACGTTGAGGGTGGCGCCTTTGAGCTTCTTGGCGGCCTGCACCGCCCGGTACGCCGATCCGTCGGTGGGGCCCTGGGTCGATGCCGCCACGGCCGCCGCCTGGGCCTTCCCCAACGGCGTGTCGGGAGGCGCCAGTTCCACCTTGGCCGGCCCCGCGGCCGACGCCCGATCCGCGCTCCCCATGGCGGCGGCCGGCCCGGCCACGGCGGCCCCCCCGATGAGCTGGGCCAGCCTCGTCAGGAACGTTCGCCGGGACGTCTCACCACGCAGCCAGGCGTCGACGTCCTCGGACAGCCCCGTGTGAAACTCTCGTTCATCCCACCCGCTTCCGCCACTCATCCTGTTCCCCCCATTTGCAGGCATGCGTGTCCCCTGCCCCGATCGATCTGACCGGTGCTCAACTTCGAGCGGCGCCGGAGGCCAGCGCCGCCGCCGCCTTCCGCGTTCCGTCGATGCCGTTCTTCAAGCCCTGACCGTAGATCCAGAGGTCGCCCCAATACGCCACACAGCGGTATCCCTTCTTCAGCATCACCGTGGCCTCGTCGACGCTGCCGGCCATGAAGCCGGCGGGCTTTCGCGCCGCGGCCGCGGCCGCGGCGATCCGCTCCACGGCCGCAAGGTAGCGCGGGTCGGTGAACTGGGCCGGGATCCCCATCGACGCGGTCAGGTCGAAGTGGCCGAGCCACACGACGTCGATGCCCGGGACGGCGGCGATCTTCTCCACGTTCTCGAGGCCTGTTACCGTCTCGATGAGGGCGACGAGCATCGTCTCCTCGTTGGCGCTCGTCATCTTGGCCAGCACATCGCCCCCGGCATAGTCGTCGTGGGCGACGCCGAACGCCGCGCCGCGGCGGCCGAGGGGCGGGTACTTGGCCGACCGCACAATGCCCTGCGCCTCCTCGACCGTCTCCACCATCGGGACGATGATCCCCATCGCGCCCAGGTCGAGCGCCTGGGAGATCAGGTGATACTGCGAGGCGGGGACGCGCACGAGCGGGACGGTGTCGACCGCCCGCGCCGTGGCGAAGAGCATGCGGAGCACATCGGTCGTCCACCCGCTGTGCTCCTGATCATAGAACAGAAAGTCCGCCCCGGCCGCAGCGGCGATGCGGGCGATGCCGCTCGTGTTGAACTCGAAGATGATGGTCCCAACGCACACCTCCCCGGCGCGCAGCCGCCGCTTGAGGGTGTTGGGCCTCATGACCCCCCGACGGTCTGGCCGCGCGCGGCGCGCTCCCCATACCCCCGCAGCCGCTCCCGGAAGCGCGGGGTGGCGAGCACGTCGCGGTTGGCGACATACTGGGGCGCCCGGCCGGCCGCGACCTCCAAGATCGACGTCCAGGCGCTGCGTCCGTTGTCGGCAAAGCACTGGTCGGTCCAGCAGATCGCGTGCGGCGTGACGATGACGTTGTCCTGAGCAAACAGCGGGTCGTGCGGATCAGGGGGCTCGCGCTCGAAGACATCGAGGCCGGCTCCCTGGAGGCGTCCGGCGCGGAGCGCCTGGGTCAGCGCCGCCTGATCGACGATCGGCCCGCGGGCCACGTTGATGAGGTAGGCGGTCGGCTTCATCAGCGCCAGACGCCGCGCGTCGATCAGATGGCGCGACTCATCGGTGAGGGCCGCGCAAATGCAGACAAAATCCGCCGTCCGGAGCAGATCGTCCAGGCCGGCCAGCTCGGCGCCCACGGACGCCGCGGCGTCGCGGTCAACGTAGGGATCGTGCGCGATGAGCCGGAGCCCGAACGGCCGGGCGAGCCGGCAGACCTCACGCCCGATGTTGCCGAGGCCGATGAGGCCGAGCACGCGGTCCACGACGCCCATGCCCATGTGGTCCCCCTTCTCAGCCCAGCGGCCGTCTCGAGTGAGCCGATCCTTGACGAGGAGTTTCTGGCTGAGCGCCAGGACATATGTCACCGCGGCCACGGCGACCGGCCGGCGGACGCCGTCGGGTGTGATCGTGACCGCGATTCCCCGCCGAGTACACGTCGTGACGTCGACGGAATCGTACCCCACGCCGAATCGGGCGATGATCGCGAGACGGTCGTTCCCCTCCAGCGTCTGGGCAGTCACTTTGGGAGCAAGCACGAGGAGGGCGTCGTAGCCGCGGATGGACTCGTTCCGCACCTCGGGCGTGTCTTCGGCCAGGTACTCCCACTCGATATCGGGGCGCTCCCCGACGAGCTCGAGCCCGATCCCGAACCTGAGCTCGCCTTTGGCGTTGAGAAAGTCCCGCGTCAGGCCGACTCTAAACCGTCCCTCCATGGGCCTCTCAACTCCCTGCTCAGAACTGGTGGGCCGCTACGCCGGGGTGCGGCAGGTGCACAATGGGCAAACTCCGGGCTCGCGGCTGGCCTTCGACGCTGGAATTGGGCTATCCTCCAGGGCGCCCCGGACGGGGCCCCGCGCGGACCGGATCCACGCCCGATGCGGAGAGCACCTGGGAGTAGGACACCGGCGTCGGGAACATTTTCCAGGGATTCATCACCCCGCCGGGGTCGAACACCGCCTTGACCCGGCGCATCACGTCCAGGTCCGCGTCGGTGAAGATCCAGCGCATGTAGTTGTTTTTCTCGAACCCGATGCCGTGCTCCCCCGAGATCGTGCCCCCGGCCTCCACGCAGAGCCGCAGCATCTCTTCCCCCGCCCGGATGACCCGGTCGGTTTCCCCGGGCACGCGCGCGTCGAAGATGATCAGCGGGTGGAGGTTGCCGTCGCCGGCGTGGAACATGTTGACGAGCGTCAGCCGTTCGCGCCCGGCGATCTCCTGCACGCGCCGCATGATCGCGGGGAGCTGGGAGCGGGGCACGGCGGCGTCGTGCAGGTAGTAGTTGACCGCGATCCGCCCCATCGTCCCAAACGCCGCCTTGCGCCCGAGCCACAGCGCCTGCCGCTCCTCCTCGGTGTGCGCGATGCGCACCTCCGCGGCGCCGTGGCGCCGGCAGATCGCGTCGACGACGCGATCCAGCCGCGGGAGGGTTTCGCGCAGCCCCTCGACTTCGATGAGGAGCACCGCTTCGGCGTCGAGCGGATAGCCGGCGTGGACGAACGGCTCCACCGCCTGAATGGCGTTGTGGTCCATCATCTCGAGCGCGACGGGACCGACGCCCCGCCCGATGATCTCGGTGACGGCTTCGCACGCCCGGTCGAGATCCTTGAAGATGGCCAGCGCGGTGGTCAGCGCCTCCCGCCGCCGCAGGAGGCGCACCCACACCCGCGTCACGATGCCGCAGGTCCCCTCCGACCCGACGAGCACCCCCGTGAGATCCAGCCCGGGGCCGTCCGGGCCCTCCGCGCCGACGCGGACGAGCGCCCCGCTCGGCAGCGCCACCTCCAGCCCGAGCACGTGGTGGGTCGTCACCCCGTAGGCGATGGTATGCGGGCCGCCCGAGTTGTGGGCGACGTTGCCGCCGATGCTGCTGGCGTACTGGCTGCTGGGGTCGGGGGCGTAGAAGTAGCCCTGGGCGGCCACCGCCCTCGTGAGATCGATGTTCGTGACCCCCGCTTCGACCACCATGACGCGGTTGTCGAGATCGATCTCGAGGATCCGGTTCATCCGGGTCATGACCACGACCACGCCGCCGACGATCGGCAGGGCCCCGGCCGCCACGCCGGTGCCGGCTCCGCGGGGCACCACCGGCGCCCCGTGCCGGGCGGCGGCCCGCAGGACCCGCGCGACCTCCTCCGCGGAGCCCGGGAGCACCGCGAGATCCGGGACCGCCGTGATGTTGGACGCGTCGTACTCGTACGCCAGCAGGTCGCCCGGCTCCGAGAGCACGTGCTCGGCCCCCACGATCTCCCGGAGGTCGGAAGCGAGCGCGGCGCGGGAAGCGAGGCGGACGCGGGCGCCGGCGAGGCCCATGCTGAGCGTCGACTCCATCACACGGTGGGGAGCTGGGACGCCCTCCAGGCGGAGATCCCGCCGACCAGGTCGGCCACCTCGCCCACGCCGTGCCGCTGGAGGACGCTGGCGGCGATCGACGAACGGTAGCCGCTGGCGCAGTGGACGACGACCGTCCGCGGGCCGCGGGGCACTTCGCCCAGCCGCTCGTGCAGGTGCTGGAGGGGGATATGCCGGCTGCCGGCGATGCTCGCATCCTTCCGCTCGGCGTCCGTCCGCACATCGAGGACGATCGGAGGGTCGGGAGCGGCCATCTGTTCGGCGAGGGTCGGCGCCGTCACGCGGGGCACCCGCCCGACCAGATCGGGGCGCGCGTCGACCGCGCCCATGCCGCCCGCAAGATACCCGGCGATGTGGTCGAATCCGATGCGCCCCAGCCGCAACGCCGATTCCTGCTCCCGTCCCGAGCCGGCGATGATGACGATCGGCGCCGTCCGGTCGAGCAGCGTTCCCGCCCAGCTGGCGAACTGGCCGCCCAGGCCGATGTTGACGCTGCCGGTCAGGTGGGCCCCGGCGAAGTCGGCGGGATCCCGGGTGTCCAGCACCTGGGCCCCCTCCCCCCGCCGCCGCAGCAGTTCCTCGAGCGTGACCGGCCGGAGCACCCGCGCGAGCGTCGCCTCGAGCGTCGGCCGTTCCCTGGCGTTGAGGATGGCGTCGTAGGTGAAGTACGGCGGCGCGTCGGGCTGGTCGGCCGTGATGATCTCGATGAACGCGTCTTTGCTCATCGGCTGGAGCGCGTAATTGTAGCGCCGCTGCACGCCGATCGTCGAGACGGTGTCCGTGCTGAGGTTCTTGCCGCACAGCGATCCCGCCCCGTGGGCCGGGTAGACCAAGGTGGCGTCGGGGAGGGTGAGGAGTTTGTCCCGCAGCGAGTCATAGAGCATCCCGGCGAGCTGGGCCGCCGACCAGCCGAGCGACGCCCGGAGGTCCGGCCGTCCCACGTCGCCGATGAAGAGCGTGTCCCCCGTCAGCACCGCCTGCGGCGCCCGGGGGTCCTCCGCCAGATCGTAGGCGAGAATCGAGATGGACTCGGGGGAGTGCCCGGGCGTCTCCAGGACGGCCAGGCGCACGGACCCGAAGGCCACCGAGTCCCCGTCGCCGGCCGGGGTGAAGGCGTACTCGGCCGCGGCCCGCCGGCCGAGATAGATCTGCGCGCCCGCGCGATCCCGCAGCTCGAGGTGCCCGGCCACGAAGTCGGCGTGGAAGTGGGTGAGGAACACGTGGCGGATCGTCAACCCCAGACGGTTCGCGTCCGCCAGGTACTGGTCCACGTCGCGCTGCGGGTCGACGACGGCCGCGGTCCGGCTTGCCTCGTCGCCGATGAGGTACGAGGCGTGGGCGAGACAGCCGAGGTAATACCGGGTGAGGATCATGCGGCGCTCAGGCCGCCTCGACGACGGCGGCGATCCCCTGCCCTCCGCCGATGCAGAGCGCGGCGAGCCCGTACCGCTCGCCCCGGTGGCGGAGCTCATAGAGCAGGGTCAGCAGCAGCCGGGCGCCGCTCGCGCCGATGGGGTGCCCGAGCGCGATCGCCCCGCCGTTGGGATTGACGCGCTCCCGGTCGAGACCGAGCTCTTTCTCCACGGCCAGGTACTGCGCGGCGAACGCTTCATTCACTTCCACCACCCCGATCTGGTCGAGCCGCAGCTCGGCCCGGGCGAGCGCCTCGCGGCTGGCCGGCGCCGGCCCGATGCCCATGATCTCCGGCGGCACGCCGACGGCCGCCCACCCGCGCAGCCGGCCGAGCGGGCGCAGCCCCCGGCGCGCGGCGGCGCTCTCGGCGGCGAGGACGACCGCCGCGGCGCCGTCGTTGATGCCGCTGCTGTTCCCCGCGGTGACCGTCCCGCGCTCCCGAAAGCGCGCCGGCAGCTGCCGCAGCCGCTCCACCGTGGTCTCGGGGCGGATGTGCTCGTCCTCCGCCACGGCGCCGGCTCCGGGGCCCGCGCCGGGACGCTGCACCGGCACGATCTCCTCCGCGAACCGCCCGGACGCCCGGGCCCGGGCCGCCAGGATGTGGCTGCGGGCGGCGAACGCATCCTGTTCGTCGCGGGCGATCTCGTACCGCGCCGCCAGGTTCTCCGCGGTCTCCGCCATCCCGAGCCCGCAGGCCGAGTCGGTCAGGGCCTGCCACAGCGTATCCTCGAGCGCCGCGGGGCCGAGCGGCAGCCCCGCGCGCGCGCCGCGGACGGCAAACGGGGCCTGGCTCATGTTCTCGCACCCGCCGGCGAGGACGGCATCCGCCTCACCGGCCTGGATCAGCCGCGCCCCCTGGATGGCGGCTTCGAGCCCCGACCCGCAGAGCCGGTTCACCGTGAGGGCGGGACACTCGATCCGGACGCCGGCGCCGAGCCCCACGTGACGCGCCAGGTAGACGGCATCGGCGCTCGACTGAATGACGTTGCCGAAGATGACATGGTCGACGGCGTCCGGGGCCAGGCCGGAGCGGGCCAGCGCGCCGCGGGCCGCTGCGACGCCCAACTGCGTGGCCGCGACGTCCCGCAGGGCCCCGCCGAACCGGCCGAACGCGGTCCGGGCCCCCTCGATGATCACCACGTCTCCCACGGCTGACCTCCTGGGCCCGCCCCGCGGCGCCTTCCCTCGTTCTTCCGTGGGAGGCGAGGAACTCCTCCCGCGGCCGCGAAATGACCGGCCGGTCCGCGCCGTTTGCATTGATGCCGGGGCGCTCCGCACGAAGAGGCGCCCACAAGGACATGTGCCCAGAAGGAGGCTCCCCCATGATCGCGTTCGACCACGTCGCCGTCGCCGTGCGCCGGATCACCGATGCGCTGGATCTCTTTCGGGATCTGTTGGGCGGCGCGCCGGGCGAGGCCGGGGAGGGCCGAGGATTCACCTTTCAGCAGTTCACCTTTCCGGGCGGCACGGTCGAACTGCTCGAGCCGAGGGGCGCGGATAGTTTCCTGCACCGCTTCCTCGACGGCCGCGGCGAAGGCCTCCACCACATTACGTTCAAGGTCCGGGATCTCCCGCGGTGGGCGGCGCAGCTCCGGGCGGCCGGGTACCGGGTGGTGGGCGAGAACTACGAGAACCCCGAGTGGCGGGAACTGTTCGTCCACCCGAAGAGCGGGCACGGGGTCCTCATCCAGCTCGCCGAGACGCTGCCGCCCGCACGGTGAGCAGGATCCCCGGCGGCTCGAGAGGAACCGGGACCCGATGAAGGTGAATGGTGTCCGGCGCATCGACCGCCGCTGACGCGAGGCGGTTGCGGCCTCCCGCGCGCCTCGATCCGGCCGCCGTCCGGGGCATCGCGATCTTCGTGATCCTGGTCGCGGCGGGCCTGTATTACGTCAAGTGGAACCCGTCCTATCACCGGGCCTTCACCGCCGCCAGCAGACATAGCATCGGCGCCTCGATTGTCAGCGGCGAGGCGGCCGCTCCCCCGGCGGTGGGCTGGCCGGCGGCGTGGTCCTACACCATCGCGTACTTCAAGGCCGTCTGGCAGGCCGTCATCCTCGGCCTGCTCATCGGCGCGGGCGTGCAGGTCTTGGTGCCGTGCACCTGGATGTCGCGCCGATTCGGACACTCGGGATTCGCCAGTACCGCGGTCGCCGGCCTCGCCGCCGTCCCTTCCATGATGTGCACCTGCTGCGCCGCGCCGGCCGCGGTCGGCCTGGCCCGGAGCGGGGCATCGGTGGGGGCGATCCTCGCCTATTGGCTGGGCAACCCCATGCTCAACCCGGCGACGATGATCTTCACGGGCTTCGTGCTGGGCTGGAACTGGGTGGTCCTCCGGATCGTGGTCGGGACGGCGCTGGTCCTCGGGGTGGCGCAGTGGGCGAACGGCCTCGTGGCGGAGAATTCCCGCGCGGCGCATCCGGGGCCTTCGCCGACCGCCCCACCGGTGGCACACGACCGGCCGTCGTTTGCGCGATGGGCCGGCGCCGTCTGGGAGCTGAGTCGATGCCTGATCCCTGAGTACGTGGTGATCGTGATGGCGCTCGGCGCCGCCCGGGCGTGGCTGTTCCCGGCGATGAACCCGGCCATCGGCCACAGCCTCTGGCTGATGGGCGTCTTCGCGATCGGCGGGATGCTGTTCGTCGTTCCCACCGCGGCGGAAATCCCCATCGTCCAGGCGCTGATGGCCCTGGGACTCGGCAGCGGGGGCGCGGCGGCGCTGCTGACCACCTTGCCGGCCGCGGGCCTTCCGGCGCTCCTCATGCTGCGCCGCGGCGTGCCTGCCCGAGCGCTCGTCGCGGTCTCGCTGGCCGTCGTGGCGCTCGGAGTGATCTCGGGGGGAGCCGCCGAGGCGCTCGGCTTCTAGGTCCGCGGCGCCGGCCCCTCACAGCGGCGGCGTGAAGCGGCCGTCGATCGCCGTCCACCCGCCGTCGACGAAGAGCAGGGATCCGGTGACGTAGCTGCCCGCATCGGACGCCAGGAAGACGATGGGACCGGCCATCTCGTCCGCAGACGCCCACCGTCCCAGCGCGCACCGGTCGGCGTAGGCCCGATACCACGCGGGATCCTGCGTGATCTGCTTCGTCAGCGGGGTGTCCACCACTCCGGGGGCGACGGCGTTCACCCGGACCCCTTTCGGCCCGAGTTCGGCGGCGAGCGCGCGGACGAGCTGGACGGTCCCGGCCTTGGTCGCCGAATAGACGCTCTGGCCCGGCTCGACGACCTGGGCGCGGATCGAGGCGAACGCGATGATGCTCCCCCTCCCCTGTTCGGCCATGCGCCGCCCGGCCTCGCGCAGCACGTAGAACGTCCCCTTGAGGTTGACCGCGAGCACACGCTCCAGATCCTCGGCCGTGTACGCCACGACGGGCTTGCGGACGTTGATCGACGGCGTCGTCACCACGACGTCGAGCGACGCGCGGCCGGATCCGGCGGCCGCGAATAACCGGCGCACCTCGTCCTCTTTCGCGATATCGACGCGCTCGGCCGACGCGGTGCCTCCCGCCTGACCGATGAGGTCGGCGGTCGCCTGGGCGCCGGCGTCATTGAGATCGGCGCAGACGACGCGCGCCCCGTGCGCGGCGAGCGCCCGGGCGGCGGACTGGCCGATCCCCGAGCCCGCGCCGATCACGAGGGCGCGTTTGCCGTCGAGCCTGAACAGGCGCGCGTAGTCCACGGGTCCCCTCCCCTACCGTCGTTCCCGGTGACTGTTCAGCGTCGGCGGCAAGGAACTCCTCCGCCCCGCACAGGATTTTCGCTCCCTCGAATGCAAGTACTCCCCAGTCCTGTGTGGACGCCTGTTCAAGGAGTTGACGGTGGCTGACACCCGCACGATCGAACGCACGCTGATCGACACCTACACGCAGGCGAATCCGAAGTCCCGGGCCGCGCACGAGCGCGCGTCCCGCCTGCTCCCCGGCGGGGTCACCCACGACGTCCGCGCGTTCACGCCGTTCCTGCCGTACATCGTCCGGGCGAGCGGCGCGCACAAGTGGGATCTCGACGGGCACGAGTACGTGGACTACGCCATGGGCCACGGCGCCCTGATCCTCGGGCATGCGCACCCCACGCTGGTGGCCGCGGTGACCCGCCAGGTCGCGCTCGGCACGCACCCGGGCGCCAACCACCTGCTGGAGATCGAATGGGCGGAGCGCGTCCAGGCCCTGGTCCCCGGCGTGGAGATGGTGCGCTTCACCAGTTCCGGCACGGAGGCCACGCTGCTCGCGCTCCGGCTCGCCCGCGCGGCGACGGGCCGGCGCAAGGTCGTGAAGTTCCAGGGGCACTTCCACGGGTGGCACGACGCCGTCAGCCCGGGACAGGCGCCCCCCTACACCGACGTCCCGCCCGGCGTCACCACCGCGACCGCCGGCGAGACCGTGGTCCTCCCCGTCGACCTCGACGTCGTCGGTTCCGCCCTGGCGCGGGACCCGGAGATCGCCGCCGTAATTGTGGAGCCGAGCGGCGCGGCCGCCGGCGCGGTCCCGCTTCCGGCGGGCTTCCTTCAAAACCTGCGGGCGCTCACGTCGTCCCGGGGGGTCTGCCTGATCATGGACGAGGTGATCACCGGTTTTCGGTGGTCGCCGGGCGGCGCTCAGCAGGCGTACGGCGTGCGCGCGGATCTCGTGACGATGGCCAAGATCCTCGCGGGAGGACTGCCGGGGGGCGCCGTGGCCGGGCGCCGGGATCTCCTCGAGCCGATCGGGGTCGCGTCCGCCGCCGGGCGGAGGATCCGCCATCCCGGCACCTTCAACGCCAACCCGCTCTCAGCCGCCTCCGGGATCTCCTGCCTCGATGTCATCCGGGACGGCAAGGTCCATGAGCAGATCAACGCGATGACCAGGTCCCTCCTCACGGAGATGAACGCCCGGTTTGCCCGCCGCGGGGTGCGCGGCGTCGCCTACGGCGAGGCGTCGCGGTTCAACCTGGCGTTCGATCAGCGGCTCACGCCCGGAGACCCGCAGTCCCTCCGGAATGTGCCCGCGGATGCGCTGAAGGAGCAGCGACCGACGCCGGTCGCGGCGAGCCTGGCCCTGGCGCTGCTGCTGCGCGGCGTGCATCTGATGGCGATGGGGGGATTCGTGAGCACCGCCCACACCCGGGAGGATATCGCCAAAACGGTGGACGCGCTGGACGAGGCGCTCGGGGAAATCCAGACGCTGGCGCCCCGGTAGACCCGCGGCCCCGCGGATCCGGCTCACGCCGAACGGCGGGGACGCGCGCGGATCAGCAGGGCGTGTGAAACCAGGAGAGCCGGGTCCAGCGCAGGTAGCGGTCCGACAGCAACTCGAGCACCTTTCGCGCCATCGGAAACTCGTCCGCCAGCGCCGTGAGGACCCGGCGATCGGGCCGCCCCTCGGGGCCGGCGGCGAGCCGGTAGAACCGGCGGCCGTGCTCCTCATAGATCTCCGGCGTGAGCGGAACGGCCCGCCAGTGCTCCCGCGCGGCCCTCCCGTGGCGGGACCGCAGATAGTCGGGAAAGATCCCGCTGGTAAAGAGCGCGATATCGGCGATCCGCTGGAAGATCGGCGGGGTCTCGCGCTCGCCCACGAGGCCCGCCAGCGCGATCATGTCCTCCATGTTCAGCGTGCTGAAGCGCCTGCGCCGGTAGCGCTCTCCTTCCTTCGTGAACACCGTCACGGTCTCCGTGCGGATGAACGACGTGAGCATCCGCACCAGATACCCCCAGATCGCCGGCTCGGCCACGAACCGGTGGACCCGCGGGGCGTCGAAGACCGCCACGGTCTCGGGCGTCCGCTCCAGCGTGTACGGGCGGGCGTTCAGGTCCCGGATCACGCGCCGCAGGAGGACGCTGAACACGAGCGCGGGAGAGACGCGCAGGAGCACCCGCGTGTCCTCCAGCAGGCTGCGGACGAGCCGGTCGTCTTCGAGCATGACGTCCAGGAGATCTTCGCGCGCGCGCAGGTGGTCGAGCCCCTGCCCCACACCGCTGCGCTCGTCGCCAACGGTGTCCACGACGAACCGGAGATCCTCATCCGTCAGAGCCGGCACATGCTCCATCGTCCGCGCGCACCTCGCCGAAGACCGCGGCGGCAAATCCCACCATCCCGCCTGCGGGATCCTCTCCTTGATTGTATGCCAAAAGATGGCCGCGGGTAGGCGTCAGCAGCCGCAGCACCGTGTAGATCGCCGAGAGCCCGCAGACGCGCCGGCGATTGCCGTCGGCCATCACCGTCTGCCAGAACCCCTCGGCGTCGCCGGCGACCGCCCGGTCGAGCGCCGCGAGGTCATCCGCGCGGGCCGCGGCCGCCAGGGTGGGCCCGACCGCCTCGGCGTCGCCGAAGCGGGGCCCGACGTGGCTGAGATCGACCCCGCCGACGACGATCACCGGGCGCTCCGCCTCCGCGATCGCATCGCGCAGGGCGGCGATGAACGACTCGACCTCCCCCAGTTGCGACGGGCTCGCGCGCCCGCACAGCGGCTCGAAACTCGAGCACAGGACCGGGAGGATGGTCAGCGGCCGGCCCCCGGCGAGGTGGTCGAGAAACAGGACCTGGAACTCGATGGAGTGCTCGGTCCGGTGCACCGCCTCGTGGGTCATCGCATCGAACGGGTACCGGGACGCCACCGCGTCCAGCAGGGGCCGATCGACCTCGATGACGCGCCCGGGGGTCGCGTAGCCTTTCGTCGTGAGCACATAGGGGGCGGGCGGCCCCGCGTGCGCCACCCCCACGACCACGGCGCAGGTCCCGGCGGGGATCTCGCCGACCGCCCCGTAGGCCCGGCCGTACGTGGGCCCGCCCCGGAGGAAATCGATATGCGGAGCGAGGAGGCCCCGCGGACGCCGGGCCGGGTCACCATCTCCGCCGGGGCGCCCGATGGCCGCGGCGCTCAAGAACCCCTCCAGCGTGGCGGCAAGCGCGGCGGGGTCGGCCGGATACGAAACGCCCGCGTGGGCCGGCGTCCGGTGCGGCGCCGCGCGATACGCCTGCTCGACGTCCCGCCGGCGCTGCGCCAGCCGGGGAGTCTCCAGGAGATGGTGCGCGTCCAGATCCTGGATGATCCGGTCGAGATCCCCCCGGGGCAGGATCGTCCCGCCGGTCAGCCGCGCATACTCTCCCTGAACCTCGATGATCTCGCGGCGCCCATCCAGCAGCAGCGCGACGAGGAACACCGGCAGCGGCAGGAGCACGGGCGATTCGAGGAGGCCTTCGTAGTCACGGGCGTAGACCGCCCGCCGCCCCTGCCACTCGCCCGCCACAAGGTCCAGCGGTCGCAGCTTAGGAACCGGCATCGACGACGCGGGAATCACCGTTGGCACGATTATATCAGGCGCCGGCGCAGGAGAGGAAGCGAGATTGCCCGCGCCGTATAGCCGGGGTATGGGAGCCCCGCTCGCCAATCGCGTCGCCCTCGTCACCGGAGGAGGCACGGGTATTGGGCGCGCTATTGCGCTCGGCCTGGCCGAGCACGGAGCGGATGTCGCGATCAACTACAGCCGCTCGCGGGAGGACGCCGAGGCGACCGCCGGAGCGGTGCGCGAGCTCGGCCGCCGGGCGCTCGCGATCAACGCCGACGTGTCGCACGATCGGGAGGTCCGCGAGATGGTCCGCCGGGTGACCGGGGACTGGGGACGTCTGGACATCCTGGTCAACAATGCGGGCACCACCAAGTTCGTGGACCACAAGCATCTCGATGGTCTGGACGAGGAGATCTGGGACCGCATCCTGGCGGTCAACGTGAAGGGGACATTTTTCTGCTGCCGGGCCGCCGCCGGCGTCATGACCGAGGGGCGGATCATCAACATCGGATCGGTCGCCGGCCTCCGCGGCACCGGGAGCTCCATCGCGTACGCCGCCAGCAAGGGCGCGATCCATACGATGACGCTCTCGCTCGCCCGGGCGCTGGCGCCGAAGATCACGGTCAATGCGATCGCCCCGGGGCTCGTCGAAACCCGCTGGCACCTGGGGCGGGAAGGGGAAAATGCGCGGACCGGGGAGAGGCTTCCCGCAAAGCGCATCGGTCATCCAGCAGACATCGCCCACATCGCCGTCGCCATCGCCGCGTCCACCACATTCCTCACCGGTCAAATCATCGCCGTCGACGGCGGGGGCCTGCTCTAGCGGCCGACCCAGGCACAAGACCACGGGCGAAGTCACGGACTGAAAGGGTGAAGGACTGCACCGAGGGGCGAACGTGTGTTTGCATCCCGGAAGATCTTGTGTTATAATCCGGGCGCTGTGATGCGGGCAAACGGGCGGGAGTCGGGGGGGCTGTGGCGTGGGTAAAGGGCTGACGAAGCGCCAGCGTGAGATCCTGAACTACGTCCTCAACAACATGCAGCAGCGCGGGTATCCGCCGTCGGTCCGCGAGATCGGGGCGGCGCTGGGGCTGACGAGCAGCTCAACGGTGCACAGCCATCTCACCGCCCTGGAAAAGAAAGGATTCATCCATCGCGATCCCAGCAAGCCCCGCGCCATTGAGATCCTCAAGGATGGGGCCAGCCAGCCCCCCAAGCGGGTCGTCAACGTGCCCGTCCTGGGCCGCATCGCCGCCGGACACCCGTTGCTCGCCGAGGAAAACATCGAGGACGTGTTTCCCCTCCCGCGGGACCTCGTCCGCGAGGACGCGTCCTTCATCCTCCGGGTCCGCGGAGAGAGCATGATCGATGCCGGGATCCTCGACGGCGATTTCATCGTCGTGCGCCAGCAATCGACGGCCAACAACGGCGAAATCGTCGCCGCCCTGATCGGGGACGAGGCGACGGTGAAACGGTTCTACCGCGAGCGCGACCACATCCGCCTGCAGCCGGAAAACCGGACCATGACGCCGATTCTGACCCGGGACGCCACCGTCCTCGGGAAAGTCGTGGCCCTGATCCGCCGGCTCCCCTAAGAGGGAATTCGGGCCCGCGACCGCGAGGTGAACGCGCGCGACCCCCGCCGCCCGGCCCCGCGCCGGGCCTGGGCCAAACGCCGCAGCGGCGCCCCGGTCAGGCGGGCGAGCACCCACTCCCGGCGCATGATCGTCCCGAGCCGCTCGTAGAAACGGATCGCCGGCGCGTTCCAGTCGAGCACGGTCCACTCCATGCGGGCGCAGCCCTTTCGCACGGCGATGCGCGCGAGTTCGGCCAGCAGCGCGCCGCCCGCTCCCCTGCCCCGGTATCGAGGCCACACGAACACGTCCTCAACGTAAAGCGTCGGACGCGCTTCAAATGTGGAGTAGGTAAAGAAGTACACCGCGACACCCACCGGTTTCGGGCCGATCCGGCAGATCAGAGTACGGAAGTAGCGGCGCGCCCCGAAGCCGTCGCGGCGGACGCGCTCGACGCTGGACCGGAACCGACCGAGGAGCCGCTCGTACCCGGCCAGTCCCTTCAGCATGGCGTAGATCGTCCGAGTGTCCCGTACGGTGCCCGCGCGGATCGTCAGCGGCGGCGGGGCCGTGGAGCGCCCCGCGTGCCCTGCACGCGCTGCGGAGCGCCCCGGCCGAGCGGAACGGCGCGGGCGGGGCTCCATGTCCTTCTCGAGATAGACCGCGCCCGGCCGGCCCAACGGCACTAACTAGGCGGTCCCGGGCTCGCGCAGGTACGGCCGGAGCCGCTCCAGGGTCCTCGGCGGGACCTCCGCTTCCACCAGCGTCCCATCGTCCCGGTCTTCTCGGCGGAGCACCCGCCCCTCGGCATAGATCTTCGCCAGGACCCCGGCCTCGGTGTACGGGATCACCAGGCTGACCCGCCGGATCGGGTCCGGCAGGCGCTGCGCGATGGTGCGCAGCAGGTTCACGAGCCCCAGCCGCCGCAGGGCGGAGATGGGGATCGCGCCGGGGACCTCCGCTTCTATGTCCCGCAGCGCCTCCCGGGTGATCCGGTCGATCTTGTTGATGGCATTGATCCGGAGGGTCTCGGCCGCCCCCAGTTCAACCAGCACATCTTCCACGGCCGCCATCTGCTCGGACCAGCGGGGATGGCTGCCGTCGATCACGTGGACGAGGAGGTCGGCTTCCACCACCTCCTCCAGCGTGGCCCGGAAGGCCGCCACGAGGTCGTGCGGCAGCTTTTGGATGAATCCCACGGTGTCCACGAACAGCACGGGGCGGCGGTTGGGCAGCACGGCCTTCCGCACGGTCGGGTCCAGGGTGGCGAACAGCTTGTCCGCGGTCATGACGTCCGCCCGGGTCAGGGTGTTGAGCAGCGAGGACTTCCCAGCGTTGGTGTACCCGATCAGCGCCACCACCGGGAGCGCCGCCTCGGTCCGCACCTGACGCTGCAGCCGCCGGTGCTGGCGCAGCGACTCGATCTGCCGCTCGAGGCCGGTGATGCGGGACCGGATCCGCCGCCGGTCGACCTCGAGCTTGGTTTCGCCGGGCCCCCGGGTGCCGATGCCGCCGCCCAGCCGCGACAGGATCCCGCCCCGACCCGCCAGCCGCGGCAGGAGGTATGTCATCTGGGCGAGTTCGACCTGGAGGCGTCCTTCGCTGGTCCGCGCCCGCTGCGCGAAGATGTCCAGGACGAGCGCGGTGCGGTCGAGGACCTTGGTGTGCAGGCTGCGTTCGAGGTTCCGCTGCTGAGCGGGGGACAACTCGCCGTCGACGATCACGAGGTCCGCCCCCGTCTCGCGGGCACGCGCCAGGACTTCCTCGACCTTGCCGCGCCCGACGAACGTCGCGGGATTGGCCCGGGCGCGCCGCTGCGCGACGATCCCGACCACGGACGCGCCGGCCGTCTGGGCCAGCCGGGTCAGTTCCTCGAGCGTGCCGCCGCCGTCAGCGTCGGCGGACAGCCCGACCAGCACCGCCCGCTCCGGCCCCCCGTCGGTCGCCCGAGGGAGCGCATCGCCCTCCACACGCTCCTGCCTCAAGCGATCGAGCCCCCGGCGAAGCTTGTGGCCCTGGGGTCCTCCCGTGGTGCGGATCGTCGGTCTCCCCTACCGGCCGCCGGGTCGAGCCGTGGCGCCTACCCGGTCGCCGATGCGGCGGATCGCCTCGGCAAACCGATCGTCGGGGGCGGTGAGCGAGATGCGGATATGACCGTTCCCGCGCTGTCCGTACCCGATTCCGGGCGCGACCGCCACGCCGGCAGCCTCGAGGAGGTGCGCGGCAAACGAGACCGAGTCGTATCCCCCGGGCACGGGGATCCAGAGGTAGAAGGTCGCCCGCGGCATCGGCGCGTCCAGCCCGGCGGCACGGAGGCCGCGCACGACGGCATTCCGCCGAGCTTCCCAGGTCGCCACCCGCTCGCGCACCGCCTGCTGAGGCCCCGTCAACGCGGCGACGCCCGCGGCCTGGATCGCGGTAAACTGTCCGCTGTCGATGTTGGTCTTCAACGTTCCCAGGGCCCCGACGGCCTCCGGGTTGCCCACCGCGAACCCGAGCCGCCACCCGGTCATGCAGTAGGTCTTGCTGAGCGAGTGGAACTCGATGCCGACCTCTTTGGCCCCACGCGCCTCGAGAAAACTGGGCGGCCGGAACCCGTCGTAGGCAATCTCCGAGTAGGTGTTGTCGTGGACGACCAGGATCCCGTGCCGGCGCGCAAAGTCGGCGACGTCGTTGAAGAAGGCGAGATCGGCAACGGCGGCCGTCGGATTGTTGGGGTAGTTGAGGAAGAATACTTTGGCCCGGCGGGCCACCGCCTCGGGAATCGCCCCCAGGTCGGGCCGCCACCCGTCTTCGGGACGCAGCGGCACCGGATACGGTGTCCCTTCCGCCATGAGCGTGGCGGTCTGATACACGGGATACCCGGGATCGCTGACGAGCACCACGTCGCCGGGATCGACAAACACCCAGGGGATGTGCGCGAGCCCCTCCTTCGAGCCGATCAGCGCCAGGACCTCACGGTCGGGATCGAGGGAAACGCCGAAGCGCCTCGCGTACCATCCCGCCACGGCCTGCCGGAACTCCGCCGTGCCCTCGTAGGGCGGGTAGACATGCGTCGCGGGGTTTCGCGCGGCCTCGGTCAGCGCCGCGATGATGTGCGGCGGGGTCGGGAGGTCCGGATCTCCGATCGCGATGTTGATGACATCGACCCCCTTCGCGCGGAGCGCCGCCCGTTTCCGGTCGAGGTCGGCAAACAGATACGGCGGGATGCTGCGCATCCGGCGCGCGATCTCCATCAGGCCCTCCTCTGCTCAGGCGTCACACCGTGATCATAGCACGGATTCGCCCGGCGACCACCTCCGGGGGATCGTCGCCCACATCCAGCCAGTGGTAGCGGGGATCCCCCCGAAACCAGGTCAGCTGCCGCTTGGCGTACCGCCGGGTGTTGCGCCGGAACATCGCCCGGGCCTCTTCGAGGGACACGCTGCCCTCCAGGTACGGCACCAGCTCTTTGTACCCCAGCGCCTGCAGCGCGGGGAGCGTCTGCGCATACCCCGCCGCGAGCAGACCGCGCACCTCCTCCACCAGCCCGCCGGCAAGCTGCTGGTCGATCCGGCGGTGGATGCGCTCATAGAGGCGCGCGCGATCCGCCACGAGCGCGATCATCGCGACGGGCCCCGGGGGCCGGTGCGCCACCTGAACGTGGGGAGCGGTCTGGGCCGGCGGGCGTTCGTCGCCTGCCCCGGCCGCGGGCCGCCGGAGCATCGAGATCGACGTCCCGGTCCTCGTCTGCACCTCGAGCGCCCGAATGACCCGCCGCACGTTGTGGGGATGGATACGGCCCGCCGCTTCGGGGTCGATCTGAAGGAGGCGCCGGTGGAGGGTGCCGGAGCCGCCGGCGCGCTCTTCCGCCTCCAGCGCCGCGCGCAGGCGCCAGTCGGGCGGGGCCGCCGGAATCTGGAACCCATCGACGACCGCGCGGATGTACAGCCCCGTCCCGCCGACCAGCAGCGGGACGCGGTTGCGCCCGCGGATCCCGGCGATGGCCGTGCCGGCCAGGCGCTGGTACTCGGCGAGGGTGACGACCTGATCGGGCTGCGCGATGTCGAGAAGGTGGTGGGGAACCTGCTCCAGGTCGGCGCGGCTTGGCTTGGCCGTCCCGATGTCCATGCCCCGATAAATGACGCGCGAGTCTGCGCAGACGATCTCCGCGGGGATCAGCCGGGCGAGGGCCACCGCAGCCGATGTCTTGCCCACGGCCGTTGGACCGGCGATGACGACGAGGGCCGGATCCCTCAACCGGATCCCCTAACGGCGGCGGCGACGACGGCGGCGGCGGCGCGCGCCACCAGGCGCGGCGGGCAGCGCGCCCTGAGGTCCTGCCGCAACCTCTGCTTGCCGTTGGCCCTTCTCCGGTTTGGAGCCCCCGAAGGGGGGATGCGGGCCGTCGGCGGCCGCCGCATGCGCGCCCGGCGCGGATCCCCGGTCCGGCGCCGCGCCTCCACCCACGGACCCGTCGGGCCGGATGCCGGGGGTGCCCGAGACAACGGCGGCGGCCCCCGCCGCCCCCCTGGGCGGCCCACCCGGCCTGGATGATCTCGCCGGTGATGATCTCACCGCGGTGGGCGACCTGGTGGGCGCCGGCGGCCCCGGAATGGACGGCGCCCGGTGCTGCCGGTCGTCGAGCCAGAGGAACTGCCGCGGCGCCGAGCGGCGGTCAAACGCGTAGAACGCCCGATACAGATTGCGCGCGATCTCCACGGCCTTCGCGGCATGGTCCGCCGACAGCAGCGCCTCGATCTTCGTCTCGCCGCCCCGGCCGGCCTGCTGGACATCCTCGTACTCGCCCTTGTAGTGCGTGAGCATGTTGCGCCAGGTCCGGAGCGTCGACAGGGCCCGCAGGTCCTCGCCGTCCTCGTCGAAGGTCTTCCCGGTCTTGCTGACGAGGCGCGTCACCTCCATCCACTTGCCCTCAGGCGACATCCGGTCGTAATGGCGGTACCGGCTCCCCAGCCGGTCCGCGCCGACCATGTTGATGAACGCCTCGACGGCGAGAAAGGACATCAGCAGCGCGACGAGGCTGTGCGTTTGCTCGCCCTCGCGGTCCGGAGGGGTTGCGCGGGCGCACCGGGCGGCGTCGTCCGCGTGCTCCCGCGCCATGGCGAACATGGTCTGTTCGAGGTGGGTCCGCTCCCACGCCTCTTCCCCCGTGCCGGAGTTGGGGGCCGTGACGGGGGCGGCCGGCGGGGAGGCCGCCACCCCGGACGCTTTCCCGGAGACCGGTGTCGCCGGCGGCGGGGAGGCGCGTCCGGCCGGTGTCGAGAGCGCGGACCCCGGACGCTGCCGGCGTCGATGCGATCCGTTCATGAGGGCTTTCTTCGGCATTACCGCCTCGGCCTCCCCCCACCTCCGAGGATGTCCGCGGCCGCACCTCTCCGGCATCCCAGGGGGGACCTCGAGGCGGCGCGACGAAGAGAGACGGGCATGAGCGAGCTGACGCCCATGATGCGCCAGTATCGGGCGCTCAAGGATCAGCACCCCACGGCCATCCTGCTCTTCCGCCTCGGCGATTTCTTCGAAGCGTTCTTCGAGGACGCCCATCTGGTCGCGCGGGAGCTCCAGCTCACCCTGACCAGCCGGCCGGTGGCGAAAGGCCGGCGGATCCCGATGTGCGGGATCCCCCACCACGCGCTCCATTCGTACCTGCGGCGTCTGATCGACCGGGGCCACCGGGTCGCCATCTGCGACCAGGTCGAAGACCCGAAGCAGACCCGGACGCTGGTTCGCCGCGAGGTCGTCCGCGTCGTCACGCCCGGCACCGTCATCGAGGACGACCTCCTCAGCGCGCGGGAGAACAACTTCCTCGCGGCCGTGGCCCCCGGGAGCCACGGGTGGGGATTGGCGCTGGCCGATCTGTCCACCGGGGAGTTCTACGCCACGGAGGGAGAGACCCCGGCGCATCTTTCGGAGACGCTCGCCGGCTTTCGGCCTCGAGAGCTGCTCGTCCCCGACGATTCCGAGGCGGCGGCCTTCGTCATGGAAGACGTGCCGGCGACCGCGTACGACGCCCACCGGTTCGACCCGGCGGCGGCAGACCGGACCCTGCGCGAGCACCTCGGGGTGGCCACCCTCGATGCGTTCGGCCTCTCGAGCGCCCCCCTCGCCACGGGGGCGGCCGGCGCGCTCGTCCAGTATCTCCGGGAGACGCAGAAGGGGCCGCTGCCCCACCTCCGCAGCGTGCGCATGCTCCCCCGGACCTCCACCATGATCCTCGATGATGCGACCCAGCGGGCGCTCGGCCTGTGGGCGCATCCGCGGGACGCCGGCGCCCAGGACACGCTCCTCGGTGTGCTCGACCTCACAGAAACGCCGATGGGCGGCCGCCTGCTTCGCCGCTGGATGCGGCAGCCGCTCCTCGATCCTGAGGAGATCCGCACCCGCCTGGACGCCGTCGAGATGTTCGTGGTCACCGCTCCCGTCCGCGAGGCGCTCAGGACTCATCTCAGGGCGATCGGGGACATCGAGCGGCTCGCCGGCCGGCTGGCCCACGAGGCGGGCACGCCGCGCGATCTCGCCGCGCTGCGCAGCGCGCTCGAGGCGCTGCCGGCCCTCGGTCCCATCCTGACGAGCCCCCCGGATTCGGGCCCGGCGCCGCCCGCAGCCGAGGAGATCCGCGCGCGGGCAGCCGCGCTCGCCGTCCCCCCTGATCTCGTCGAGGTCCTCCGCCGCGGCCTCGTCGACTCCCCTCCCCTATCGCCCAAGGACGGCGGCCTGATCCGGCCGGGGTTCGACCCCGAAGCCGATCGCCTCCGCGCCGGCAGCCAGGCGGCCCGCGAGTGGATGGCCGGGCTCGAAGCCGCCGAACGGTCGCGCACAGGCATTCGCAGCCTCAAGGTCGGCTATAACCAGGTGATGGGTTACTACATCGAGGTGAGCAAAGCCAACGAACACCTGGTGCCGCGAGAGTACATTCGCAAAGGCACGCTCGTCGGCGCCGAACGGTACATCACAGCCGAGATGAAGGACCGCGAGGCGCTGATCCTCACCGCGGAGGAGCGCATCGCCGCAAGGGAATACGACGTGTTCTGCGGATTGCGGGATGCCGTCCGCGCGCAGATCGCCCCGCTCCAGGCCGCGGCCGGGGCGGTGGCCGAGGTCGATGTCTATGCGGCGCTCGCCGAAGCCGCCGTCCGCCACCGGTACGTCCGGCCCCGCCTGGCGGACGAGCGGGTCTTCCGCATCGTGGGGGGCCGCCACCCCGTCGTCGAGCAGGCGATCGGGGTCGACCGGTTCGTCCCCAACGATCTTTCGCTCGATCCGGGCGGCCCCGACATCCTCATCGTCACCGGCCCTAATTTTGGCGGCAAGAGCACCTACATCCGGCAGGCGGCCCTCATGGTCGTCATGGCGCAGATGGGCAGCTTCGTGCCGGCGCGCGAGGCCGAGATCGGCACGGTCGATCGAATCTTCACGCGGGTGGGGGCGAGCGACGACCTCGCCGCGGGCCGGAGCACGTTCCTCACCGAGATGATCGAGGTGGCGCGCATCCTCACGCAGGCCACGGCCCGGAGCCTGGTCATCCTGGACGAGGTCGGGCGAGGCACCAGCACGTACGACGGCATGAGCCTGGCGTGGGCGGTGGTCGAAGATCTTCACGACCGGGTGGGGGCGCGGACCCTCTTCGCCACGCATTACCACGAGCTGACCGAGCTCGCCTCGCAGCTGGCGCGCGTGGCCAACGCCCAGGTGCTCGTCAAAGAGGACGGTCAGGATATCGTCTTCCTCCACCGCGTCGCGGTCGGGGCGGCGGCGTCATCCTATGGAATCCACGTCGCGCGCCTGGCGGGAGTCCCCGACCCCGTGATCCAGCGGGCGCGCGAGGTCCTGGCCGGCCTCGAGGCGGCCTCCGCGTCCCAGCGCTCGCCCCGCGCCAGGCGCGGCCCGTCGCGCAGCCGGCAGCTTCCGCTGCCGCTGCCGCTGCCCTCCCCCGTCGAGGAAGCCCTCCGGCAGGCCGACCTGTCCCGGATGACGCCGATCGAGGCCCTGAACTTTTTGTCCACCCTCCGGGCCCTGCTCGAAGCGGGGGCGTCCCACGGTCCACCCCAGCGCGCCTCCGGCCGGCCGGGGCCCGGGGGTGAGCGGCCGGACAGCACAGTGATCCCATTCCCATCACAGGGGACCCCACGGCGGACGTGAGCGCAGGCCCAGGCATCCAGGTCCTCCCCCAGAGCGCCGCCGAGCGCGTCGCGGCGGGAGAGGTGGTGGAACGTCCGGCATCGGTCGTCAAGGAACTGATCGAGAACAGCCTCGACGCCGGCGCCCGGCGGATCCTCATCGAGATCGGGGGCGCCGGCCAGCGGCTCATCAGGATCAGCGACGACGGCGCGGGCATCCCCGGCGCGGAGGTGCCGCTGGCGTTCCAGCGCTTCGCGACGAGCAAGATTCGCACCGCCGAGGACCTGCGGCACGTCCGGACCTACGGCTTCCGGGGGGAGGCCCTGCCCAGCATCGCGGCGGTCGCCCGCGTGCAGATGGTGACGCGCATCCAGGGGGCGGATGCCGTCAAGATCGTCATCGCGGGCGGCACCCGGCAGGGCCTGGGGCCCGCGAGCGGGCCCCAGGGCACCACCGTCGGCGTCGAAGACCTCTTCTTCAACACGCCCGCGCGCCGGCGATTTCTCAAATCGCCGGCCCGGGAGCGCGCGGTGATCGTTGACACTGTCGAGGCGCTGGCCCTGGCCGCGCCCGAAGTCGCGTTCCGGCTGACCGACGAGGACCAGGAAATCCTGTGGTTTCCGCCTGAGACCTTTGCCGAACGGGCCCGCAGGGTCCTCGGCCCGGAGGTGGCGGCGCACGCCCTGGAGGTCTCGGCGATCGGAGCCACGGGCACGCTCGGCGGAGTCCTCGGCACCCCGCAGGTGGCCCAGCGCCGGAGGACGCACCAGTGGTTCCTCGTCAACAACCGGCCGGTCCGCAGTCCCCTGCTGGCCCGCGCGCTCGCGCAGGCGTACCACACCCTGATTCCCGAGGACCGGCATCCGGCCGCCGTGCTCTCCGTGCGCCTCGCTCCGGAGGACGTCGACGCCAACGTCCATCCCCGAAAGGCAGAGGTCCGGTTCGTGCGCGAGAGGGAATTGTTCGAGGACGTTGAGCGAGCGGTCCGGCGGACCTTGCACCGCGTGCCGCTGCTCCACGTCATCCCCGCGCTGCCCCCGGATGCCCCGGCGGACGCCGCAACCGCGGGCGGCCTGGAGGGCGTCCCGGCTCATGCCCCAGGCACGGGAACCCTCGGCGTGCCCCACCGCCCGCCCCTCACCGGAGACGCCCTGGACATCACGGACGCCCCCGCCTCGGATCTCCCCTGGCCGCCGATCCGGGTGATCGGCCAGCTGGCGCTGACCTACATCATCGGCCAGTCCGGCAAGGACCTGGTGCTGATCGATCAGCACGCCGCGCATGAGCGGATCCTGTTCGAACAGCTCATCGCCCGCCGCGCGCGCGAGGGGGTGCAGGCGCAGGGGCTGGTGACCCCCATCGTCCTGGAGTTAACGCCTCAGGAGGCCGCCGTCCTGACCGACCTGGAGGCTCCGCTTCGGTCGCTCGGCTTCGACGTGGAGCTGTTTGGACCCAAGACGGTGCGCCTCACGGCCGTCCCGGCAATCGCCGGCCACCGCGCGCCGGGCGAGGTGTTTCGCGCGTGCCTGCGGGATCTCCAGGACGACTACGGCCCCCATGCCGGCCGGTCGCTCGAGGAGCGGCTGACGATCGCCACCGCCTGCCATACGGCGGTGCGGGCCGGGGACGCCATCGACCCGACGATGATGGCCGGCCTGCTCGACGCGCTCTCGCGGGCGGCGGACCCGTTTTCCTGCTTTCACGGGCGCCCGACGATGGTCCGGGTGCGCGCGCCGGAGATCGAGCGGTGGTTCTACCGGCGCGGGTGAGCGCCGGCCGGGAACCCGCCTGCCGGCACGTCCTGGCTCACGCCGTAGGCACGTCCTGGCTCACGCCGCAGGCCGGCGCCCGGAACGGCCGGGGTCTCACCGGGCCGAACAGGAGATTCCCAGGATACCGCGAAAGGACCGGAAAAGGGGG
>Ga0209154_1000353_pt1 | contig 32182 bp, 31 predicted proteins | sample GraSoiAngelo_121_FD_185878 | JGI IMG/M metagenome (GOLD analysis project Ga0209154, IMG submission 185878) | Grasslands soil microbial communities from the Angelo Coastal Reserve, California, USA - 14_0919_12_20cm (SPAdes) (version 2) | ecosystem: Environmental > Terrestrial > Soil > Grasslands ... | reverse complement strand
TGAGAATGCGCTCGGTGCTGCGCCTCAGATCGCGTCCTCCTCGACTTCTTCTTGCGTGATCCTATCGTCGCACGCCGTGGATGGCCTGTTTCAGAATCGGCGCCGCAGGCCGACGGAGATGCGGGTCCCGCCGATGCTCGGCCCGGAGCGCTTGAGAGTGATTTGTCCGCCGCTGCCGCTGTCGCGGTCGAGCTGGTTCTGATAGTTGATCACGCCGAGCCGGCCGAACAGCGTCCACGCCTGCGGCCGCTGCTCCAACGAGCGCTCGAAGGGATCGACGCGGCGCTTCCCGCCGAACATATCGAGGCCGTGCAGCTCGTCGAGCTCGCGCATGCCGGAAGGCGAGAGCTGGCGCGCCAGGGCAGGCGCAGCTTCGGAGCGCTCGAGCGCCTGCGGCGAGTAGGCCTGCGCGGCCGCTTCGCCCGCGCAAACAACGATCAGCGCCATGACACCAGGCATGGCGAGACGCACCGCAATTTCGACTGCCCGCATGCGCGCTCTCCGCGAATGCATGCAGGCTGCCGGCCGCAGGTTAAGCGCCGTGACGGCCCGCAATAGTCCATTCGCGCAGGCGTAGTCCTTGTGGACTATCCGGCACTGACCTTGATTCATGCATTGCTGCGTTTGGGTAGCAGCGAAAATGCGCTCGTGGCGAGAAGCAGGCAGCTGGCGAGCAGTGCGCCGGAGAGGCCGCCGCGCGCTTCGATCAGCAGGCTGGCGAAGGCCGGGCCCAGGATCTGCCCGGTCGCGAACGCGGCGGTCATGGCAGCCATCAGCCGCGCAGCATGCGGGCCGGCCACCCGCAGGGCTTCCTGCATGCCGGTCATCGTGACGACCATGAAGCTGCCGCCGACGCAGAGCGCCGCGGCGAGGATGCCGGCGAGGCCGTGCACCGCCAGCGGCGCGACGACGCCGAGTGCCATGACCAGCTGGGCGAGCGCCCATAACAGGCGATGACCGATGTGTCTTGAATACAGGGCCGTAAGAACGGTGGATGCCGCCGCGGCGGCGCCGAAGGCCGGCCAGGCCCAGCCGAACAGCGCCGGATCGGCGATTTCAGCGCGCGCCATCGCCGGGAGGAAGGTCGCGGGAATGATATAGCCGAAGCCGAACGCGCCGTAGCAGAGCACCAGAGGCCACCAGTGCGCGTTCCACCGCCCGGCTGCCGGGCTGCGCGCTGAACCGTCCGGGACGAACACGCGCCACAGGAGGATTGTCGGAACTAGACATATCCCGCCGAGAACGATCCAAGTCTGGCTCGATGGAGCGCTCCACGCCATCAATATTGCGCAAAGCGCGCCCACGACGACGATGCCGACCCCAACGCCGGCGTACACGGCTCCAGCCAACGTCGTGCGCCCCGTCAGGCGCGGCAAACACCACGCCGACACGTGAACCAGCACCCAGGCGCTCGCTATTCCGGCGGCGAGGCGCAGCGCCGCCCACACGGCGAACTGATGGGTGATTCCCATGGCAAGCGTGGTGCCTGCAATGGCGAGCAGGCCGACGCGGATCACCTTCCCCGATCGAGGGAAAAACCCCGCTGAGAGCGCACCCAAGAGATAGCCCAGGTAGTTCGCCGAGGCGAGCCAGCCGCCCGCGGCGAGCGACAGGCCGCTGTCGGCCTGCATCATCGGCAGCAGCGGCGTGAAGGCGAAGCGGCCGATGCCCATGGCCACCGCGAGGCAAGCGAGGCCCGCGAGCGCGATACGCACGCGCGCAGTCTAGGTTGACATCTCGTTCACTAAAAATGAATAATTTAGAAGAAGTTGTTCTCTAAAAGAGATTATAGATTTATGGACCTCGCCGGCCTGCGCATCTTCAAGGCCGTCGCCGAGACCGGCGGCATCACCAAGGCTGCCGCGCGCCTGCACCGCGTGCCGTCGAACGTCACAACGCGCGTGAGGCAGCTCGAGGAGAGCCTCGGCACGGCGCTGTTTCACCGCCACAAGCGGCGCCTGACGCTCTCCGCCGAGGGCAAGCTCCTCCTCGCCTATGCCGAGCGCCTGCTGCGGCTTTCGTCCGAGGCCCAGGCTGCGCTGCGCAGCGGTGCGCCGCGCGGCACGCTGCGCCTCGGCTCGCTCGAGAGCACCGCGGCGACGCGCCTGCCGCAGGTGCTGTCGCGTTATCACGCCGCGTATCCCGAGGTTCGCCTCGAGCTCGTTACCGGCACCACCGGCGCGTTGGTCGCTTGGGTCCTCGGCGGCGACATCGAGGCTGCGTTCGTGGCCGAGCCGTTTACCGCCGAGGGACTCGAATCGCTTCACGCGTTCACTGAGGAGCTGGTGCTGGTCGCCCCCAAGGGCTTCCCGCGCATCCGCTCGGCCAAGGAGATCGGGCACACTGCGATCCTCGCCTTCGCTACGGGATGCTCATACCGGCGCCGGCTCGAGGCCTGGCTTGGCGGCTCGGGCATTGCGCCTGAGCAGGTGATGGAATACGGCTCGTATCACGCCATCATTGCCTGCGCCGCGGCGGGTTCGGGTGTCGCCGTGGTGCCGCGCTCGGTGATCCGTGCCGTGCGCCGCGACAAGGAGCTGCGCATCCAGCCATTGCCGCAAGCGCTAGCGCGCGCACGAACGCTGCTCGTGTGGCGCAAGGGTCACAAATCGACCGCGCTCGACGCACTGCAAGCCGAAGTGAGGCGATCGCCCGCGCGGCGCAGGCGCTTGCCAGCAGCGCCGCAGAACTGAAGGCGAGGCCTGCGTACTGGCGTGGCCATGGGCTATGATCGGCCGCGTGAAAATCTGCATCGTCTCCGACAGCCACGATCGCGCCGACGCGCTCGAGCGCGCAGTCAACGACGCGGCAGCCGAAGGTGCGCAGGCGATCGTGCATTGTGGCGACCTGATCGGCGCCCACACGCTGCGACCCGCGTTGCGCGCGGGAATACCCATGCATGTCATTCACGGAAACAACATGGGAGACCCGCTTGCGCTGCACAATCTGTCGCGCGCGAGCGGCGGGCTGCTCCAATACCACGGCCCCGACGCGCGCCTGGAGCTGGGCGGTCGAAAGATCTTCCTGGTGCACTACCCCGAGTACGGCTATGCGATGGCCTGCACCGGAAACTGGGACCTGGTGTGCTGCGGGCACTCCCATCAGGCGGGCGTCGAGCGCGTCGCGACCGTGAAGGGCGGCAGCGCCTGGCTCGTCAATCCCGGCACCATCGCCGGCCTCTCCGCGCCGGCGACCTGGGTGCTGGGCGATCTTGACGCGATGCGCTACGAGGTATTCAAGCTCTCTATGGCCGCATAGAGCGCGTCGCTCACCTGGGCGCGCAGCGCCGTCTAGAATCGAAGCGCTCCTGTAGGAGGAGACGCTGATGTTCACCAATAATCCATTTGCTGCATCGGCCGATTTTTGGTCCCCGCTCGTCATGCAGCTCTACGTCGTCCTGATGATCGTCCTGGTCGCGGCGGGGACGCTGTTCGACATCGTGCACAAGGGCAGCGCCAAGTACTTTTTCGATCATTGGCGGAAATCGAAAAGCAAAGGGCCGCAGCAAGTCGGTGGCGGCGAATTGGTGTCACTCGCCGTCAAGACCGGCCTTGTGGACGTCCTCGCGTCCGGGGAATTCTGCAACGCGCGCCGCCGCCTCGCCCATCTGCTGACCATGTACGGCTTCCTGATCTACGTCATCACGACCGCCGTCATGGTATTCGGCTACCCGACGCCCGCGGCTCCGACGCCCGCCCTATTGCCGCTGCTTTGGTGGATGGGCGGCCTGATGATTTGCCTCGGCGGATACTGGTTCTGGTTCTTCATTCGGGTTGATGTTGCTGCTGAGGGCAACTCGGCGTTGCGCATCATGCCCGCGGATCTGTTCATCCTCTCGCTTCTGGGCAGCGTGACGCTGGGCCTGATCTGGGCCTACCTGCAAACGAGGGCCAGTTCCGGGGCCAACGTGTTCTTCGGCTTGTACATCATCGCCACGACGGTGCTGTTCGCATCGGTACCGTGGTCCAAGTTCGCTCACATGTTTTTCAAGCCCGCGGCGGCGTTCGAAAAAAGGGTTTCCTACGCGAACGGCACGAGAAGCAACTTGCCCGGCCCCGCCGACAAGCCCGAGCAGTTCGGCAGCGCTCGCGAACACGCCCGGCACTACTGATCAGGGAGACGACGAAACCCGTGCCGACCTTCGTCTACATGACCCGGTGCGACGGTTGCGGACACTGCGTCGACATCTGCCCCTCCGACATCATGCACATCGACAAGACCTATCGGCGTGCCTACAACATCGAGCCGAACATGTGCTGGGAGTGCTACTCCTGCGTGAAGGCATGTCCGCAGAACGCCATCGATGTCCGCGGCTATGCCGACTTTGCCCCGCTGGGGCACAGTGTCCGGGTGCTTCGGGAAGAGGCAAAGGGGACCGTTTCGTGGCGGCTCAAGTTCCGCGACGGCCGCGAGAAGAACTTCGTGTCCCCGGTCCGCACGACCCCCTGGGGATCGATCAAGGGGCCGGCCGAATACGATGCGCCCCGCCCCGAGGACTTCGCCAAGCAAGAACTCGCACACGAACCGGAAGCGCTCAAGATCAGCGGCGGATTGCCCGCGCTGCGTCCGGAGCAACTCAAGCGGGGAGTCGCCTGATGGGGCTTTTCGGAGGAAGGAAAACCGTATTCGTCGACGCGGACATCCTCGTCATCGGCGGCGGGATGGCCGGTTGCGGGGCGACCTACGAATCCCGGTACTGGGGACGCGACCTGAAGATCGTCTGCGTCGAAAAAGCGAACATCGAGCGCAGCGGCGCCGTCGCCCAGGGTCTCTACGCCATCAACTGCTACATGGGCATGCAATGGGGCGAGAACCAGCCCGAGGACCATGTCCGCTATGCCCGCAACGACCTCATGGGCCTCGTGCGTGAGGACCTGGGCTACGACATCGCCCGGCATGTGGACTCCACGGTGCACAAGTTCGAGGAATGGGGCCTGCCGATCATGCGGGACCCGAAGACCGGACGCTACCAGCGCGAAGGCAAATGGCAGATCATGATCCACGGCGAAAGCTACAAGCCGATCGTCGCCGAGGCCGCGCGCAAGGCAGCGACCGAGGTCTACAACCGGATCATGGTCACCCACCTGTTGATGGACACGAAGAAGGCCAACAGGGTCGCCGGCGCCGTCGGGTTCAACGTCCGCACGGGTGACTTCCATGTGTTTCGCGCGAAGGCCGTCATCGTCTGCGCCGGTGGCGCGTCGCACATCTTCAAGCCGCGCGCCGTGGGCGAGGGAATGGGACGGACCTGGTATGCGCCCTGGAGCAGTGCGTCTGCCTACGCTTTGCCAATCCAGGTCGGCGCCAAGATGACGCAGATGGAGAACCGCATCGTCCTGACCCGTTTCAAGGACGGCTACGGCCCCGTGGGCGCGTACTTCCTGCATCTGAAGACGTACACGCAGAACGGCTATGGCGAGGAGTACGAGAAGAGGTGGTACGAGGACACCAAGGCTTTGGTGGGCGACTATATCGACCGTCACCCCGTGCCGACCTGCCTGCGCAACCACGCCATCCTGAGGGAAGTCGCGGCCGGCCGCGGCCCCATCCGCATGGTGACCAAGGAGGCCTTCCAGGACCCCCACAAGGAGATCGTCGGCTGGGAGAACTTCCTGGGCATGACGATCGGGCAAGCGGTCGTCTGGGCGTCGCAGAACATCGACCCCAAGCACACCAACCCCGAGCTGACCACGTCCGAGCCTTACGTCATGGGCTCGCACGCCACCTGCTCCGGCGCCTGGGCGAGCGGGCCGGAAGACTATGCTCCGGCAGAGTATCAGTGGGGCTACAACCGGATGATGACGGTCGACGGGCTCTTCGGCGCCGGCGACACCATCGGCGGCACCGCCCACAAGTTCTCGTCAGGCTCGTTCACGGAAGGCCGGATCGCCGGCAAGGCGGCGGTCAAGTACGCGAAGGACCTGGGGCAAACAAAGCCTCAGGTGAGCGAACAGGAATATCGCGACCTCGAGAAGGAGATCTACCAGCCGCTGGAGAACTACCGGATCGGCCGGAACGAGATCGTCGCTGGGACCGTATCGCCGAGTTACCTCCTGCCGATCCACGGTCTTCAGCGCCTCGAGAAGATCATGGACGAATACGTCGGCGGCATCAGCACCAACTACATGACGAACGGCGTGCTGCTCAACCGCGGCCTCGAGTTGCTGGCCATGCTGAAGGAAGACATGAGCCACATGGGCGCTGAAGACCTTCACCAGCTTCAGCGAGCGTGGGAGCTGAACCACCGGCTTTTGGCCTCGGAGTCCGTGACCCATCACACGCTGTTCCGCGAGGAAACGCGTTGGCCGGGGTATTACTACCGGGGCGATCATATGAAACTGGACGATGAGAATTGGCATTGCTTCACCCTGTCCCGCCACGACCGCAATACCGGCAAATGGGAAATGGAGAAGGCGCCGGTCTACCACATCGTCGACTGACGAGACTGAACTTCGAGCCCGGTGAGTCGGTGGCCCGGCACACGCTGTTCCGGCAGGAAACGCGGTGGCCGGGCTACCAGATGGGGCTGCGCACCACGGGCGACAGGCTGGAAAAGCTCGCGTACCAGGCATAAGCGCACCGTCCGCGCCTTTATCGGAACGCGGCTTTATGCTTCAATAGACTTTTCACCGATCGTTCTTGGAATATGGCCGACCGGCGTCTTCAGGTGTTCCACGCCGTCGCGAAGCACCTCTCCTTCACCAAGGCGGCGGATGCGCTGTTCATGACGCAGCCGGCGGTGACCTTCCAGATCAAGCAGTTCGAGGAATACCTCAGCACGCGCCTTTTCGACCGCGCGCAGGGCCGCATCACGCTTACCCCCGCCGGCATCATGGCCCTTGAGTACGCCGAGCGCATCCTTGCGCTCTCCGCGGAGCTCGAAGCGCGCCTGAAGGAAATTGGCGGCCAGATCGGGGGTTCGCTCCTCATCGGCGGCAGCATGACGATCGGCGAGTACCTGCTGCCGCAGCTGATCGGCGAGTTCAAGGCCCGTTTTCCCGCCGCGGTGCCGACGCTCTTCGTCGGCAATTCGGAGGCGGTGCAGGATCGCGTCGCCGAGCGCACTCTGGACCTGGGCTTCATCGAGGGCGATTCGCACCTGTCCTCGCTCCTGAGCGAGGCTTGCTGCGAGGACGAGCTGCAGGTCGTGTGCGCGCCCTCCCACCCCTTGGCCAAGGAGCCCTTCGCGTTGCCGCGCTCGCTCATCCAATACCCCTACGTCGGCCGTGAGGCCGGCTCGGGAACCCGCGCGGTCATCGACCGCTACCTGCAAAACATCGGCGTGCCGCCGGACTCCCTCAACGTGGTGGTGGAGCTCGGCAGTCCGGAGGCGCTGAAGGGGCTCGTCGCCACCGGCCTGGGCTTCGCCATCATGTCGCGCGTCATAGTCGCCAAGGAGCTCAAGCTCGGGCAGCTGGTCCACATCCCGCTGCGGCCGCCGCTCATCCGCAATTTCTCGGTGGTTTATCCGAAGGAAAGATTTCATTCCAAGCTGGTGAGCAGCTTCCTGCAGTTCGCCCGGGTGCGGCTGGCCGGCATGCACCCGCCGGGCCTCGCGGCTGCGGCGCTCCGGCAGGCTTGATTAAGTTGCTCGTACCGCCGCACGGAGGAGGTCCTCTCAAGCCACTGATGCTTTCAGGCGAGGCGCTCGCCGCCGAGTCTGCGCGCGCGCGGACTCTGCGCACGGTGCGCGTGAGCTCGCGCGAAAAAGGCGATCTCGTCATGCTCGGGATCGGCGGCTTCACGCCGCTCGAGGGCTTCATGAGCCGCGCCGACTGGGAAGGCGTCTGCAACGATTACCGTACCGCGGCGGGACTCTTCTGGCCGATTCCGATCACGCTGTCGGTCGACCCGGGAACCGCGCGCGCCATCGATGTCGGAGCCGAAGTCGCGCTCTGCGACACGGCGCAGGACGGCGCGCCGCTCGCCACCATGCGAGTGACCGAAAAATACACGATCGACAAGCTGCACGAATGCAAGTCGGTGTTCCGCACCGCCGATGCCGAGCATCCCGGCGTGCGCATGGTGATGGAGCAGCCCGAGGTCAACCTCGCCGGGCCGGTAAGAGTGCTCGCCGACGGCGGCTTCAAGGCAAGATACGGCGCGCTCTCCATGACGCCTGCGGAAACGCGCGCCGAGTTCCAGCGGCTGGGCTGGTCGCGCATTGCCGCTTTCCAGACGCGCAATCCGATGCACCGCTCGCACGAGTACCTCGTCAAGGTGGCGATCGAAGTCTGCGACGGCGTGCTCGTGCACTCGCTCCTCGGCAACCTGAAGCCGGGCGACATTCCGGCCCCAGTGCGCACGCGCGCGATTGCCGCGCTGATCGACCTGTACTTCCGTCCCAGGACGGTACTGCAGGCGGGCTATCCGCTCGACATGCGCTATGCCGGTCCGCGCGAGGCGCTGCTGCATGCGCTGTTTCGGCAGAACTACGGCTGCTCTCATTTGATCGTGGGCCGCGATCACGCCGGCGTGGGCAACTACTACGGCCCGTTCGATGCGCATCGCATTTTCGACGAGATTCCGGCGGACGCTCTGGCGACGCGGCCGCTCAAGATCGACTGGACCTTCTGGTGCTACAAGTGCGGCGGCATGGCCTCGGGGCGGACCTGCCCGCATGCCGACGCCGACCGCTTGCTCGTGTCCGGCACGAAGCTGCGCAAATGGCTCTCGGAGGGCAGTCCAGTGCCGGCGGAGTTCAGCCGGCCCGAGGTTCTGGAAATCCTGCGCGCATACTATGCGTCGCTTGATGCCAGTGAAAATGTGAAAGTGAAACTCGCGGGTCACTCCGCACGCTGACCGGCGAGTCCCGCCGATGTTTCAGGCCTCGTGCAGCTTCAGGCGCTGCACTTTTCCGGACGGGCCCTTGGGGAGCTCCTCGAGAAAGCGGAAGGTCTTGGGCGTCTTGTAGCGTCCCAGCTTGCCAAGGCAGAACTCGCGCAGCTCGGCTTCGGTGACGCGCGAACTGGGCCTCCTCACCACGCAGACGAGGATATCCTCGCCGTAGGTCGGATCCGGAATACCGACCGCCGCGGCTTCCAGCACTGCCGGGTGCTTCAGCAGCGCCTCGTCGATCTCGCGCGGCGCGATGTTCTCGCCGCCCTTGTTGATGAGTTCCTTCAGCCGCCCGGTGATGAAGTAGAAGCCGTCCGCGTCGCGGTAGCCGAGGTCTCCGCTGCGCAGCCAGCCCTCGGCGTCGAGCGTTGTGGCAGTGAGCTTCGGCTGCTTGTAGTAGCTGCGCATCACGTTCGGGCCGCGCAGGCAGATTTCGCCAGGCGCAAATGCCTCAAGCTCGCGTCCCGATTCAAGGTCGATGACCTTGGCTTCAATGCCGCACGGCAAACCTGCCGAGCCGTACTTGCGCCGCGCCGCATCCTGCGGGTTGGCGAACACCACCGAGGCCGATTCGGTCATCCCCATCGCCTCGATCACCGGGATACCGAAAGTGCGCTCGAACACGCGGTGCTGCTCGGGCGGCAGCGGCGCCGACGCGGAACGGCCGAACCGCACGCGCGGAAAGCGGTACTGCCGCTTCGCATCGGCAGCGTTGAGGAGGTAGGCGACCATCGTCGGCACCAGGTTGATCCAGGTCGCCTCGTAGCGCTCGCACGTGTCCCACCAGCTCGATACGCTGAAGCGATGCGGCGCGATGACGCTGCCGCCCGAGACGAAAGGTGTGACGGTGGCGATCACCTGCCCGTTGATGTGATAGAGCGGCAGGGATGACAGGCAGCGGTCCGCGGCCGTCAGACCGTGCCAGGCAGAAACGCGGCCGGCCGCCGCGATCAGGTTGCGGTGCGAAAGCACTACGCCTTTGGGGGTCCCGGTTGTTCCCGAGGTGTACATGAGCAGCGCCGGATCATCGGCAGTAAGTGGTTCAAATTCCGCCAACAAGATTCTCTTTTCCAGAAAAAGCTCGGGCGCATCGACGTCGATGACGATGATCTCGATCCGGCGCCGTACTTCGGAGAGCGCCTCGGCGAGCTGCTTTTCGTACTCGCGCGCGGTGAACAGAACCTTGCAGTCGCAGTGATCGAGCACGTAAGCGAGCTGGGAGCGCTGCGCGAGCAGATTGAGCGGCGCGACCACGTAGCCGCCGATCATCGCGCCAAGGAAAAGTAGCGCCGTCTGATAGCCGTTGTGCAGGTAGAGGCCGACCTTGTCGCCGCGCTCGAGGCCCGCCGCGCGCAACCAGCGCGCCAGGATGCGCGCCTGGCGGTCGAGCTCGCGATAGCTCAGCTCGCGTCCGGTCTCGGGGGCGACGAGGAAACTGCGCTCTGGCTGCTGCGCGAGGTGCGCCGCGAGCACGTCGCGCAGGGTCACGGCGGCGCTCATCTGCCGTGCCGGGCGAAGTAGCGGCCGAAGATCTCATCCTCAGTCGGCACGCGCGCCGGGATGGTGCGCACGATGCGCGTGATGTTGAGGTAGTGCCGGTAGTTCATGTTCTCGGAGATCGAGTTGCGGCCCCAGGTGCCGCAGCCCATCGACAGCGAGAACGGCAGGCCGTTGTCGTAGGCGCCGCCGTTGGCGATGGCATGCGCCTGGTTGACGATGACGCGCGCCGCCGGCATCTCGAGGCCCAGGCGCATGACGTGGGCATCGTTCTTCGTATGGATGCCGACCGAGTGGCCGGCGCCCTGATAGGCGTAGATGCGGCGCACGAGGTCGAAGGCCCGTTCGAACGAGGCTGACTGGTAAAGCGTGAGAACGAGAGACAGCTTTTCGCCGGAGAACGGGCTCGCCTTGCCGACGCCGCTTTCCTCCACCATCAGGAATCTCGCAGGCCGCGGAGCGAGGCCGGCCAGTTTCAAGAGTTCCTCGACCGGCCGCGCCATCACCTCGGCGCTGAGCCCGCCGCCGCGCCACATGGCCGCTTGCAGCTTCGCTTTCTCCGACGCATCGAGCAGCGCACCGCCCGCCTTTTGCAGCTCCGAGAGCATGGGTTGGTAAATGCGCTCGTGAATCACCAGTGAATTTTCCGAAGAGCAGCTGGTGGCGTTGTCGAAGCATTTCGACTCCTTGATCTTGCGCGCCGCGTCGGCGAGATCCGCGGACTCGTCGATGATCACCGCCACGTTGCCCAGTCCCACGCCCACCGCGGGCGTGCCGGAGGAGTAAGCCGCGCGCACGTTCGCCTGCGAGCCGGTCGCCACGACGAGCTCCGCCGAGCGCATCAGTTCCTGCGTGGCTTCCTTGGTGACCGGCGCCGGCAGCATCTGCACCAGGTCCGCGGGTGCGCCGACTTTTTTCATTTCAGTGTGAATAAATTCGAGAAGCAGCTCGCAGGTGCTCCAGCCCTTGGGCGAAGGCGCAACGATGATCGCGTTGCGCCCTTTGAGCGCGTTGATGATCTTGTTCGCCGGCGTGGCGGCCGGGTTGGTCGAAGGCGTGATCGCCGCGACGACGCCTGCGGCGCGCGCGATTTCGACGATGCCGAGCTCGGGGTATTCGGCGATCACGCCGACGCTCTTTGCGCCCTGCAGGTCGCGCAGCAGCCCCATCGTCTTGCGCTCGTTCTTCGCGATCTTGTCTGGCACGTTGCCCAAGCCGGTGTCGGCGACGGCGCGCTCGGCGAGCCGCCGGTTGTTCTCGGGCTTGACGATCGCCCAGCCCGCGGCGCTGACCACCTCGTCGACCTCTTCCTGGCTATAGCGCTCGTAGCGCGCCTGCGCGGCCCGCGCACGGGCAATCAGCGCGGCGACGGCTTCGCTCGCCGGATGCCTCAGCGTTTCGGATTTTGGTTCAGCGCCCACTTATCGCAAGCATTCTACGCTGCTCGCGCAGCGTCCGAATAAGGGAGTACGCGAGCGTGACGATGGCGAGCGCCATGACGCTGCCCGAGATCGGCCGCGTGAAGAACACCGTCCAGTCGTTGTGGTTCGCGATCATGGTGGTCATGAACGAAGTCTCCGCGGTCGGCCCGAGAATGCAGCCGAGCACCATCGGCGCGATCGGGAACCGCCAGCGCTCGAAAAGATAGCCGACGATGCCGAACACCGCGATCATCCAGAGGTCGGTCAGGCTGTTGCGCGCGCTGAAGGCGCCGACGAAACAGAACAGGGCGACAAACGCGGATGTGGCGGCCTCGGGCAGATATAGCACCTTGACGAGCGGCCGGATCGCGAAATAGCCAAGCAGGCACATACCGAGCACCGAGGCGAACATCGACGCGAAGATGGTGTACACCATGTCGGCCGAAGTCTGGAAAATCTGCGGCCCGGGCTGCACGCCGTGCAGAAGGAACGCGCCGAGAATCACCGCGGTCGCGCCGCTTCCCGGAAGTCCCAAGGCGAGCAGCGGCACCATATGCCCGCCGACGGTCGCGGTCGAGGCGATCTGCGGCGCGACGATCCCTTCCGGGATGCCCGAGCCGAGCCTGGCGCGCGCCTTGCCGTATTGCGCCTCGGTGCCGTAGGCGATAAACGACGCGACCGTGGCGCCGGCGCCCGGAACGATGCCGCACAGCACGCCGATGAGCGAGCTGCGCGCGAAGGTGGCGCGCATCGGCCAGGCATCTCGCAGCCGCGGGATGCGCGTCTGGATCTCGCCGCTGCGCTCGAGCGGCGGCGAAGCGAACGCCCGCTCCAGGCGCGCCAGGACTTCGCCCAGTCCGTAGGCGCCCACCATCACGGTGAGATATTCGATGCCGTCCTTCAGGATCGGCACGCCAAAGGCGAAGCGCTCGGCGCCATAGAGCGGATCGACGCCCACGGTGGCGAGGAGCAGGCCTATGCACAGGCTGATGAGCGCGTTCGCGAGCGAGCCGCTGCCGAGCGCGGCGACCCCGGTGAGGCCGAAGATGACGACCGCAAAGTACTCGGGGGTGTCGAAGCGCAGCGCGAATTTGGCGAACGGCAGCGCAAGGCCGACGGCCGTCACCGCAGTGATCAGGCCGCCCCAGAGGGCGGCGAACAAGGTCCAGCCAAGCGCGAGCGCAGCCTGCCCTTTGCGCGCCATCGCATAGCCGTCCCAGAGAAGCGGCACGTCGAGCGGCTCGCCGGGAATGCGAAACAGGATCGCGGTGAAGGCGCCGCCGTAGGTTCCGGAGAGGTACATCGCCGTGAGAAGCACGATCGAAGGCGTGATTTCCATGCCGTAGGTGAATGGCAGGGCGAGCACCACGCCCATCACGAGCGTCAGTCCCGGCAGCACCGCGACCAGCATGCCCACGACCAATCCCACCACCAGGGCCGCGGCATTGGCTGGCTGCGCGAGGTGCAGGAATCCGAGCCCGAGTTGATGCAGGACGTCGAGCATTTCGCGTCCCTAGCGCACGCCGAGGAGCGCGAGGATCCAGATCGAGACGGCCTGGAATGCCCCGACGCCGAGCGGCAGCGACACATACACGATCTTCATGAACACGAAAACGAACGCAAGGCTGCCGAGGACGCTCGTCGCCGCCACGGCGAGCGGCCGGCGAAAGCGTCCGATGATCATGAAAAGCGCGAGATAGGCCGCCGTGGCGAGAAAAAAGCCGAGCACTTCGAGGGCCGCGACGTAGGCGAGCGTCAGGACGATTCCGGCGGCGAGGAGGTAGGGCACGCGGGGAGCCGCGTCCTCGCCACTCTCTGCCTTCGGCGAAGCGCCGCGTCCATCGCCTGCCGGTCGCAGCAGCTGCCACGCGATCTGGAGCGTGCACACCGCCATCGCGAGCGCGAGGATCGTCTTCGGCCACACGTCCGGGCCGAGCTCTTCGGGCTTAGCGGCGTACTGGAATCTGCCGGCGACGAAGTAGAAGAATGCGGCGGCCGCAAACACCACCGCGTAGGGAAGGCTTGCCTGCAGCCTGGCCCCGAGGCGCCTGAACCTACTTGCCCCCCGCACTCTTCATCTCTTCGAGCTGGGCCTCGAGGAAAGGTCCCGCCTGGGCGGCGTTCATGAAGCTGTCGGCCGTGGCGTACTGCGATTCCAGGAATGCCTCGTACTCGGGGCTGGCAGCCACCTTCGCGAGCGCATCGGAGAGCAGCTTCACGCGCTCGGGCGGCGTTCCAGCCTTGAGCACGAGCGAGCGGAACTGCGGCAGCGAGACCTGGAAGCCGAGCTCGTGCGAGGAAGGCACGTCCTTGAAGGCCGCGAAGCGCTCTCTTCCGAACACCATGATCGGATGGATCTGCTTGCTGGTGATGAACTGGCGCACGTCGCCGGCCTGCTCGTAGAGCGCATCGACGTGGCCGCCGATCACCGAGACGTAGCGCTCACCGGGCTTCGCGTAAGGGACCTGAGTCACTTTGATGCCTTTCGCGGCGAGGGCGGAAAGCGACATGTCGTCGACGCTGCCGAAGCCGAGCGTAGCCACTTTCAGCGTACCGGGCTTCGAGCGCGCCTGCTTCTCGAAATCGGCCCAGGTCTTGAAGCGCCCGTCGTCCGCGGCAAACAGGAACGACGGCGCCTTGATCATCACCGCGACCGGCTGGATATCGGCGAGCGTCCAGCGCGGCGAGGGGCCGGCAAGCAGCGCATGCGAATCGGCGATATAGACCGCCATCGAGTAGCCGTCCGCCGCTCCCGCGAGCAGCTTCGCCATTCCGGCGCCTCCGGTCGCGCCCGGCACGTTCAGTACCGGAAACGAAGTGCCGAGCATCGGCTCGAGCAGCTTCGCCACCATGCGCGCGAGCTGGTCGGCGCCGCCACCCGGGCCCCACGGCACGATGATCTCGACCGGACGCGACGGGTATTTCTCCTGCGCCGAGGCCGCCGAAGCGGCGAGAAGCAATGCGAAGAAAAGATGTTTCATTGGCGGCTCTTGTATTTGTCGAGGAGGCGGTGCGGCTTCTTCAGCGCATCGCGCCGGAACGGATCGCCCAGCTCGCGCGTGCACATCAGCTCGACGATGGTCGTCCTGCCCTCTTTCTGCGCCTTGCAGGCATCGCGCAGCGCCGGCCCCACGTCGGAAAGCTTGTCGACTCTGCTGCCCTCGGCGTGCATCGCTTTCGCGATGCCGGCGAAGCTTGGGTTCTCAAGGTTCACGCCGAGGAAGCGGTTCGAGTAGAAGTCGACGTGGTTCTTCTTCTCGGCGCCCCACTGCTCGTTGTTGAAAACGAGCGCAGTGACCGGAATCTTTTCGCGCACGCAGGTGAGGATCTCGCCGAAGCTCATGCCCCAGGCGCCGTCGCCGACGTAGGCGATCGCGCTGCGCTCCGGCGCAGCCACCTTGCAGCCGATCATGGTCGGGAAGGCATAGCCGCAATTGCCGAACATCATCGCGCCGAACATGCTGCGTGGGCGCTCGAACTTTAGATAGCTGTTGGCGATCTGGCAGATGTTGCCGATGTCGGTCGATACCATCGCGTCCGCAGGCATCGCCTTCTCCAGCTCGCGCAGCACCTGGCGAGGATGCATGTACTTGGAGCCTTTGGCGACCTCCAGGCTCCAGGGGTCGGTTTCATGGTCCCAGCGCGCCAGCTCTTCGGTCCACGCGCGCTTCTCGTCGCTGACAGCCTTGGCGATGGCTTCGCGGTTTGCGGCGGTTCTGCGCCCCTTCAGGCGCGCCGCCAGAGCGCGTGCAGCGCCCGCCGGATCGCCGCAAACCGTCACCGCGACCTTCTTCACCAGGCCGAGAACCTTCGGGTCGGCGTCGACCTGGATGAGCTTCGCATTCTGCGGCCAGTACTCGATGCCGTATTGCGGCAGCACGCCGAAGGGCCCGAGGCGCGAGCCGAGCGCGAGCACTACGTCGGCCCGGGAAATGACATGCATCGCGGCCTTCGAGCCGTGGTAGCCGAGCGGGCCGCAGGCGAGCCGATGGCTCGCCGGAAAGGAGTCGTTGTGTAGGTAGGAGTTGCACACCGGCGCGTCGAGCGCCTCGGCGAGCGCCACGCAGTCCTGCACGCCGTCGGCCATCACGATGCCGCCGCCGGAGATGATGACCGGGAATTTGGCCTGCGCGAGCGCATCGGCCGCTGCGTCGAGGCTCTTCTCGCCGCCCGCGCCGCGCTCGATGCGGATCGGCTGCGGGATCTCGCAGTCGATCTCGCCGTACAGGTAGTCGCGCGGAATGTTGATCTGCGCCGGACCCATCTCCAAGATGGCGCGATCGAAGGCGCGCGAGCTGAGCTCGGCCATGCGCGCCGGGTTGTTGACGTGCGCCTGGAATTTTGTGATGCGGGAGAAGATCGGCAGCTGATCGGTCTCCTGGAAGCCGCCCAGCCCGATCGACATCGATCCGGTCTCGGGCGTGACGGCGATCACCGGCGAATGCGCCCAGTAGGCGGCGGCGATCGCCGTGACGAAGTTGGTGATGCCAGGCCCGTTCTGCGCGATGCACACGCCGTGGCGGCCGGAGACGCGCGAATAGCCGTCGGCCATGTGGGCCGCGCCCTGCTCGTGCACGGTAGGCACGAACCGAATACCTGCAGCCGGGAAAAGATCGAGCGCGTCCATGTAGGCCGAGCCGACGATGCCGAACACCTCGGTGACGCCCTGCGCGACAAGCGTCTCGACGAACGCCTCGGAGGGCGTCATGCGCGTGCGCCCGGAAACGACCATGCGCTTCACTTCGGCGATATTAGTCATGGAAGGCTCTCGCAAGAATGAGAAGGCTGTTCAGTCTCTCACAAGTCGCGTTTTAGAAAATGATAATCTGGCGAAATGCCGCGCAAGGAAGACAGCATCCCCGCCACGCTACGGGCGGCCTCGCCCGCCCTGCGCCAGGCGGCAAGCGCCATGGCAGAAACCCTTTTCTGACCCGTATGCGCAGACCGGCCGTGGTTCTAGTGTGCGGCGGCATGATCCTGATGCTCGCGCTCGGGATACGCCAGAACTTCGGACTGTTCCTGCGGCCGATGTCGTTCGACCTTGGCTGGGGACGCGAGACATTCTCGTTCGCGATCGCACTGCAGAACCTCGTGTGGGGCCTCGCCATGCCCTTCGCCGGCGCGATCGCCGACCGCTTCGGCGCGGCACGCGTGCTCGTCGCGGGGGGCCTTGCCTACGGCCTGGGCCTGTGGGCCATGGCGCACTCGACCGGACCGCTTGCGTTCGATCTCGCCGCCGGGCTGCTGGTGGGACTAGGCCTGGCGTGCACCGGGTTCGGCGTAGTCCTGGCAGTGGTCGCGCGCGCGTTTCCCCCCGAGAAGAGAAGCGTCGCGGTGGGCATCGCTGGCGCCTGCGGCTCCTTCGGCCAGTTCGCCATGCTGCCGTGGGGCGAGGCGCTGATTTCGCGCTTCGGCTGGCTCAATGCGCTGCTCGTGCTCGGGGCCTGCGCCTGCGTGATGATTCCGCTCGGCGCCGCGCTCGCCGGTCGCAATCGCGCAAGCGATGAGAGCGACCAGTCGATCGGCGCCGCGCTTGTCGAGGCGATGGCGCATCGCGGCTTCTGGCTGTTGAGCGCCAGCTTCTTCGTCTGCGGCTTCCAGACCATCTTCGTCATGACGCACCTTCCCGCCTACCTGGTGGATCGCGGGCTCAGCCCGGCAGAGGGAATGGTCGCGCTCGCGACCATCGGGCTGTTCAACATCGTCGGCTCCTATTGCGCGGGAACGCTCGGCGCGCGCTACAGCAGGAAGCGGCTGCTCGCCTGGATCTACGCGGTGCGCGCACTCGTGATCGCGCTGTTCATCTCGACGCCGATCTCGGCGGCGGGCGCGTATCTTTTTGCCGCGGTGCTCGGCGTTACCTGGCTCGCCACGGTTCCGCTCACCAATTCTCTCGTCGGCCAGATTTTCGGCGTGAAGTACCTTTCGACGCTGTTCTCGATCGCGTTCCTGGGCCACCAGCTCGGCGCGTTCGCCGGCGCCTGGGCCGGCGGGGCAGTGTTCGATCTCACCGGCTCCTATGAGCCGGTGTGGCTTGCCGCCATTGCGCTTTCGGTGGCTGCCGCGGCGCTTTGCGTGCCCATCGACGAACGCGCGCTCGAGCGCAAGGCCTTCACGGGCGCCGCATGAGCGAAGAACAGGAAACCGTCAATGCGCAGATGCAGCGGCTCGCGTCGCTCGGCTTCATGGTCGCGAAGCGCAGCGTCACGCACGAGACCCTCGAGAAAGGCCTCGCCTCCATCAGCTTGAACATCGCGCGCGCGTGCTGGCCATCACGGGCTGCTGCGCGCTCGGCGCCACAGGCAGCTGGACCATGCGGCAAGCCTGGGCGGCGGCCCGCGGGCTGACCTGCATGAGGATGGCCGCCGCTCCTCCAAACTCGGCAGTCATGTGCGAAGGAACCCCCCGTCAACCGCGATCGTCTCTCCCGTGATGAAAGATGACGCGTCAGATGCGAGGAACACGGCGAGCCTGGCGACATCGTCGAGTTCGGCGAAGCGGCCGAGCGGATAGCGCGCCAGGATTCTCTCGCGCAGCGCCGGCGTAAGCTGCTCGCGCACCATCTCCGTATCCATAACGCCCGGCGCAATGGCGTTGACGCGGATGCCTTCGGGCCCGAGCTCGCGGCCGAGGCCCTTGGTGATGGCGACCACGGCGGCCTTGGTCGCGCCGTACCAGACGTTGCCGATCGCGCCGCCGCCTTTCTCTGCGGCCACGGAAGCGATGTTGATGATCGAGGCACCGGCGCGGCCGCGCATCGCGGGAACTGCGGCCTGCGCGCAGTTGAACACCCCGGTGACATTCACCGCCACGAGGCGATCCCAGGCCTCCCCGCTCGTCTGGTCAAACGCTCCGCTCGCCAGCAATCCCGCGTTGTTCACCAGGACGTCTAGCCCGCCGCGCTCTCTTTTTATTTGAACAAAGGCGGCGTGCACAGCATGTCGGTCCGTGACGTCTAAGCGCAGGTTCGTGCCTTCACTGAGGTCTGCGCGATAGACGAAAAAGCCTTCCCCTTCGAATCGCTCGGCGATGCGCGCGCCGATGCCGCGCGCCGCGCCGGTCACCAGGGCGACTTTCTTGTTCATGATTCGATCTCGTACTCGTCTTGAATGAGGTCGCGGATTGTCTGCTTGAGCGCGACGAATGCTGGATCGCTCTCGTGCCGCGGCCGGGGCAGGTCGACTCTGAGCTCGGCCTTTACGCGCCCGGGCCGGCGCGTCAGCACGACGATGTGGTCCGAGAGCAGGATCGCCTCCTCGATGCTGTGGGTCACGAGCATCATGGTCTTGCGCACCAGCGGGTCGGCGGCGGCGAGGATGCGGCCCATCTCCTCCTGCATGCGCGAGCGGTTCTGGGCGTCCAGGGCGGCGAAGGGCTCGTCCATCAGCAGCACGCTGGGGTCGACGGCGAGCGCGCGCGCGATCGAGACGCGCTGCTTCATCCCACCGGAGAGCTCGTGTGGATAGCGGCGCTCGAAGCCCTTCAGGCCCACCAGGGCGATGTTGCGCGAGACAGTTTCCCTGCGCTGCGCCGCGGGCACCTGCTTCATCTCCAGGCCGAAAGCGATGTTCTCCTGCACTGTCATCCAAGGGAAGAGCGCGTAGTCCTGGAACACCACCGTGCGCTGCCAGGTCGGCGCGCCAACCGGCTTGTCGTCCACCAGGATCTTGCCACCGCTCGGCTGCTCAAACCCGGCCAGTAGCATGAGGAGCGTGGTTTTGCCGCAGCCGCTATGGCCGAGTATGGAGCAGAACTCCTTGTCGGCGACGTTGAAGCTCACCTCGCGCAGGGCATGGACCGGCTCGTCTCCGGGAAAGGCCTTGCTGACCGCGGAAATGGTTACCGTGCTCATCGGCTCAAAGCCTGTGACCACGGCAGCAGCCTCTGCACCGCGAGCCGGATCACGCGGTCAATCACCAGTCCCACGATGCCGATGGTCGCCATGCCGACCATCACGTAATCGGTGCGCAGCACGCTGCGCGAATCGTTGATCAGAAAACCGAGGCCCGAGTTCGCGCCGACGAGCTCGGCGGCGACGAGCGCCATCCAGCCGAAGCCCAGCCCGACCCGCACGCCGGTGATGATCTGCGGTAGCGCCGCGCGCAGCACTACGCGCCATAGAATCTGGGCTTCGCCCGCGCCCAGGCAGCGCGCGGCACGCACCAGGTTGGGCTCGACGCCTTTCACGCCGGTGACCGTGTTGACGAGGATCGGGAAGAAGCAGCCGAGAAAAATGATGAACTGATTCTGCACGTCACCGATGCCGAACCAGAGGATCGAAAGGGGGATCCAGGCGAGTGGCGGTACCGGACGCAGGACCTCGGCCACCGGATCGACCTGGTTCTCGACCCCCTTCCACCATCCCATCGCGATGCCGAGCGGAATCGACACGCTGGCCCAGAGGAAAGCGACCATTTCGCGCTTGAGGCTGTCGCGCAGGTGGATCCACAGGTCGCCCGAGCTCGAGAGCTCCCACGCCGCGCGGACCACAGCTTGCGGAGGCGGCAGCAGCGCCTGCGTGGTCTTGTCAAGCACATAGGTGCTGACAAGCCACCACACGGCGATCAGCAGCGCCAAAAGCGCGAGGTGCCCGAGTCTCGCGATCAGGGCGTAAAGCTCTTGCCGCCGAACGACCAGGGCTTCACCAGATCGCCGCGCTCGGGAAACGGCTGCGGCTCCTTGGCGTTGATCGCGTGCAGGTATTCCGGGAAAGGCGGCTTGGCCGGATCGCCCTTCCAGCCTGGCGGCAGGAACGGCGGCTGCTTCGGTATCGCCCAGCCGAGCTTGCCGAAAGTGCGGTCCATGAACTTCGCATCGACCGCAGCGATGAAATCCTGGGCCGTGAGCAACTGCGTGATGCGGTTTTGCCCGCGCAGCCACTTGAAGATGGTTTCGTTCACTGCGCCCCAGAATTGCGCGTGTGGATAAATATGCGTCGGCTTGTACAGATTGTTATAGGCGCGGATCTGCTGCAGCAGGATCGCCTTGGAGAAGCTCTTGAGGCTCGGGTCCTCGGCCATCAGGTCCGCCGCTTTCCCGGGATTGCGCCGGATCCAGAGCGTCGCCTCGGCGAAGGCATCGGAAAATGCCTGCACGACGTCCGGCGCATTTTCAACCAGCTCGGCGCGCACGTAGAACTGCCCTTCGTACATGTTGTACGGAAAGATGGAATCGATGATGCGGCCGTTCTTGCGCTCTTCGACCATCATTGTCGGCGTCGGGTCCCAGGGCACAACGCCGGCGATGCCCTTGGGGAGCGCCATCTGCTCGCCGGGAGGCGTGTTCTTCAGGATCACGTCCTTGCCGGCCCGGATGCCGTTCATCTGCATCGCCATCTGGAAGTAGAACTCGGCCGACGAGCCGGTGACGATGCCGATGGTGGCCGGCGGACTGCTGCCCTTCAGGTCCTTGATGCTCTTCAGCCGCGAATCGGGCGGCACCACGAGCGCGTGCAGCAGGTTGGGACTGAGGATCGCGATCGCCTTGACCGGAATGTTCTTGTCCAGAAGCGACGTGAACGGGAAATTGCCGCCGTTTCCGACCTGGAAGCGCGCCGAGACGATGGTCTCGTTGACTGCCGGGCCGGAAGGAAATGCCTGCCACTTCGCTTCGACACCGCGGCTCTTCATCAACCCCTGGCGGTCCATAACGATGTTCGTGGTGTTTTGCCCCGACCAGGGCGCCTGGAACGCGACCTGAAGCGGCCACCAGCCTTTCGACTTCAGCCACTGCCGCGATTTTTCGGAGACTCGCTCATAGGGCTGCGGCCAGCCCCAATCGGTGAATTTTTGCTGTGCGGCAACCGGCGCCGCCATCAGCAATCCTATGAGTGCGAAAAAAACGTTCCTCATCGTCCCCCCCTCGGTCAAGCGGAAAACGTCATTTCGGTCCCTGCAAAGCGTATGTGCGCATGCTCGATGTCGCGGCGCGCGCCGAGCCACGATACCAGCTCGTGCAGGGGCGTTGTCCGGAATTGATATTCTGGCGCCGGCTTCCGGAGCGGCTCGAGCAGCGGCTTGTCGTAGAACGCGGCGAGCAGCAGCTCCTCGTCGCTCGCTGCCACGCCGAGCTCGGCGCGCAGACGCGCAATCCAAGGCTCGATGTGCTCGCCTGGGCGCTCGGTCACGATCTCACTTGATTTCAAATTTAACTTTTCGAGAAATTCATCGCTTGGCTTGGCAGCGAGTCTTCCATAGTAGCCGGCCGCGTACTTGCGGATCTCGTCGGGGATCGTCTTGTAGCGCTCGCCCTGGACCACGTTCAGCGTCGCCTGCGTGACCACGTACTGCGCAAAAGGGCTGACCACGATCGGATAGCCGAGGTCGCGGCGCACTTGCGCTACCTCCTCCAGGATTTCAGGCATGCGATGCTCGAGCTTCATGGTCTCGAGCTGGTAGCGCAGGTTGGAGACCATGCCGCCCGGAATCTGGTGCTCGTAGAGCGCGGCGTCGTACTGCGCGACTCGCCCGCAGGGCTTGCCTTCGCGCTCGCACAGCCATCGGAAGTAGCCGGCGACCTCCTTCAAGGCTGTTACATTCATCGAAGTCCCCAAACCGAGCCGCCGGGCGCGGTCGTTGATTTCCTCGGTTGCCGGCAGCGAAGCGCCGTTGGCGAGCGGCTCGCTCGCGGTGTAGCCGGCGCGGAACCCGCTTTGCATGGCGACTTCGTACACCTGCGGCGCGAGCCCCGACTGGCAGTGCGAATGCAACTGCACCGGGATCTTGCCGGCCGCCTTGACCACCGCGGGGAACAGCGTGCGGCCGCGCTCCGGAGTGAGCAGTCCGGTCGGATCCTTGATGCACAGAAAGTCGACCTTGAGCTTGATGAGTTCCTTCGCCCGCTCGACGTAGTACGCGTCGGTATGCACGGGGCTCAGCGTATAGGTCATCCAGCCATTCACCTTCATCCCGGCCGCATGGCCGGCTGTCACTGAAGACTCGAGGTTGCGGTTGTCGTTGAGCGCGTCGTAGACCGTGAGCACCTTCACTCCGCGTTTGGCGAGTACCCGCGCGTTGAGCGCGACGATGTCGTCCGGAAACAACTCGAAGGTGTACAGGCTCTGGCCGCGCGTCAGCGCGTCGCACGGCGTCGCGAGCCGGCTGCACAGTAGCTTCACCCTCTCCCAAGGATTCTCGTGAAGATAGCGCACGCATACGTCGAACACGGCCCCGCCCAGGATGTTGATGTACGAGTAGCCCACGCGGTCGATCGCCCCCAGGATCGGCGTCATCATCGCGGTGGTCATGCGCGTCGACCACAGGCACTGATGCGCATCGCGCAGCGTCACATCGACGAAGTCGAAGTGTTTCATCGGGGCTCGATCACCATCAGGACTTCTCCGTACTCGACCGCCGAGGTATTGTCGGCGACGATCTCTTTCACCACGCCGCTTGCGCCCGCCGGGATCGAGTTCATCAGCTTCATCACCTCGATGATGCAAACGGTAGTGTCGGGCTCGACCGGCTGGCCGACCTCGACAAACGCAGGCTGGCCGGGCTGCGGCGCGCGGTAGAAAGTACCCACCATCGGCGAGCGCACGAGGTGGACGCCTTCGGGGAACTGCCTCTTGTCACGCTTGTGCGGTGCCGGAACCGGCGCATGGGCTGCGTCATTGCTTTGCGCCGGCTGAGCGGGCGGCGCGACCCCACCGGAGCGGCGCAGGCTGACCTCGATGTCGCCGACCTTGAGCCTGAACTCCGAGAAATGCGAGGTAGACTTGATGAGCTCGACGATCTGCAGGAGATCCTCATAGGTCAGTTCGCGGTCCGGCACCCGGACATGATTGCACGAGGCGGAAAACGCCTGCAATAATCAGCCATGAACCAGCCGGTCATCATCACCGTCGCCATCACCGGGGCGCTGCCGAAGAAGAAGGACAATCCCGCGGTGCCGGTCACCCCCTCGCAGCAGGTCGAGTCGACGCACGAGGCGTTCGAGGCGGGGGCGGCGCTGGTGCATATCCACGTGCGCAATCCGGACGAATCGCCCGGCTCCGACCCCGAGCTCTATGGCCGTGTGCAGGAAGGCGTGCGCAAGCACTGTCCGGGGATGATCGTGCAGTTCTCGACCGGCGGACGGGGCCGCGACCAGTCTCTGCGCGGCGCGATGCTGCACCTGCGGCCCGACATGGCATCGCTCGCCACCGGGTCGGTGAATTTCCAGACCCAGATCTACGAAAATCCGCCCGACTTCGTCGAAGGGCTGGCGCGCACCATGCTCGAGCACGACATCAAGCCCGAGGTCGAGGTGTTCGACCTGGCGATGCTCTACAACGCCGCCAGCCTGGTGAAGAAAGGCCTGCTCAAGGACCCGCCGCACGTGCAGTTCGTGATGGGCATCCCGAACGCGATGCCGGCGCGGCGCACGATCTTCGACTTCCTTCGCAGCGAAATCCGCGAAGTCATGCCGCGCGCCACCTGGGTGGCGGCAGGCGTCGGACGTCATCAGTGGGAAGTCAACCAGTGGTGCCTGGAAACCGGCGGCCATGTCCGCACCGGCCTCGAGGACAACCTGCGCATCGAGCCCGACCGGCTGGCGGCGAGCAACGCCGAGCTGGTGAAGAAGGTCGTCGATGGCTGCACGCGCTTCGGGCGCCGCCCGGCCACACCTGCGGAGGCGCGGCAGATCCTCGGCCTGCGGCCGGCCTAGGGTTTCCTGCAGTATGCTCACTTGGAGGGGGCTCATGAAAACCTTGTTGGCGAGTCTTGGCGTAGCGGCGTCCGCGCTCGTGGCGCACGGCGTGGCGGCGCAACAAGTCGTCAATTACGGCGTACAGCCGGCGACGATGCCGATCTACATCGGGCGCGAGCTGGGGCTGCTCGATCCGATCGAGACGAAGCACAACGTCAAAATCGTGTTCCGCAACTTCGCCTACGGCGCCCCCGAGAACCAGGCAATGGCCGCGGGCGAACTGCAGATGGCTTCAGCCGGCATGGGCCCGGCGATCATTGCCGCCTCGCGCCTGCCTTCGACGCTGGTCGCGATCACGATCCTCGAGCAGACCGCGATCATCGTGCCCAAGGACTCGTCCCTGAAGAGCGTAAAGGAGCTCAAGGGCAAGAAGGTTGCCTTTCCGGGGGAGGGCTCGCAGCAATACCCGCTGCTGCTGAAGGCGCTCGCCGACGCAGGCCTCAAGGAGGCCGACATTACGCTGTTCAAGACCGACGGCGCGCAGATCCCGACGCTGCTGCAAAACAAGTCAGTGGATGCGGGCATCACCTGGGACCCGCACGTGTCCAACGCGCTTGCGGCCGGACATTCCAGGGTGCTCGTCAAGGCCGAGCGAATCATGCCGATCATGCAGGGCCACTACATCGGCAACGGCGAGTACGTGCATAACGATTTCCTCGCCAGGCGGCCCGAGGTCGTGCAGGACCTGGTGACCGCCAACGTCAGGGCGATCGACTTCATCCTGAAGGATCCGAAAGGCGCAGCCCGCATGTGGGCGAAACAGATCGGCTTTCCTGAGAACGTCATCAATTACTCGCTCTCCGAAGGCATTTCGTTGTACAGCCGCAACGTCGTCCCGGAGAAGGCGACGATCGACGCCTACGCCAAGTTTCTGAAGGACGCCAAGATCCTCAAAGAGGACGACAACCCCAAGTTCAACGCATCCTTCGCCCAAAAGGCGCTCGCTGAAGCCAGCAACGGCAGGTAGCGGGCGGCTGCAGCGAACCGGAAAGCTGCTCGCGCGCGCGCTGCCGCTCGCGACCGCGGTCGTCGTGATCGTGATCGTCTGGCAACTCGTGATCGCGCTGTTCAGGCCGCACGTCTCGCTGCTGCCGCCGCCGGTGCTAGCGGCCAGCGAGTTCTGGACGCTGTTTGCGAGCGGCGAGCTGTTCGTGCACACCGGCATCAGCCTCGCGCGCGTGTTCTCGGCGTGGATGATCACAGGCGCGATCGCGATCCCGCTGGGGCTCGCCATGGGGTGGTCGCACCGGTTCGAGCAGATCGTGGACCCCTTCGTCGAAATTTTCCGGCCGATCTCTCCGCTTGCCTGGATTCCGCTCGCCATCCTGTGGTTCGGCATCGGCGAGGCGGGCAAGGTGTTCGTCGTGTGCGTGGCCACGTTCTTCCCCACCCTGCTCTCCACCATCGCCGGGGTGAAGCGCATCGACCCGGTGCTGGTCCACGCTGGCCAGGTGCTCGGTTGCACCGATCAGCCCTCGCTGCTGCGCAAGGTAATCTTTCCCGCGGCCCTGCCGAGCATCGTAGTGGGGCTGCGCATCTCGTTCGGCACCGGCTGGGCTGCGATCATTGCCGCGGAGCTGGTCGCGGCGCGCTCTGGGCTCGGCTACCTCATCGCCAACGGCATGGAAATCCTGCGTGCCGACAAGGTGCTCGTCGGCATGGCGATGATCGGAATCCTGGGCGTGTGCTTCGACGCGTTCTTCCGCTTCCTCAACCGTCGTTTCGCCTGGGGCGAAGCGTGACCGGCTCGAGCAAACCGCTCTCGGTCCGCGGCATCACCAAGACCTACCAGAGCAAGACCGGAGCGCCAGTCAGAGCGCTGCAGCCGATCAACCTCGAGATCGCCGCAGGCGAGTTCCTGGTGATCGTCGGCCCCTCGGGCTGCGGCAAGTCCACGCTGCTCAACATCCTCGCCGGCTTCGGCGAGCCTTCGGGTGGAGAGGCACGGGTGGGCGACGCAAGGATTACCGGTCCCGACATCGATCGCGGCATGGTGTTCCAGAGCTACGCGTTGTTTCCCTGGCTCTCGGTCGTCGGCAACGTCGAATTCGGGCTCGAACGCAAGCGCGTGCCCCGGCGGGAGCGGCGCGAGATCGCGATGGAGTACCTGCGCATGGTGGGACTGCAGGACTTCGCCGAGCGCGGCATCAACGAGTTGTCCGGCGGGATGAAGCAGCGGGTGGCGATCGCGCGCGCGTTCGCCCCGCAACCCTCGATCATCTTGATGGACGAGCCGTTCGGCGCGCTCGACGCGCTCACCCGGCGCTTCCTGCAAGGGCAGCTTCTTCGAATCTGGCAGCAGCATAAGAAGACCGTGGTGTTCGTCACCCATTCGGTCCCCGAAGCCATCACGCTCGCCGATCGCATCGCGGTCATGACCGCGCGCCCCGGCCGGATCAGGAAGATGACCGCAGTCGACCTGTCCCATCCGCGCGAGGCGACGTCCGATCGCTTTCGCGACTCCGAGCGCGAGCTCTACGCGGAGCTCGACGAGGAGCTTGCCAGGAGCTTCGCGGTGGAGGCGGGAGACCTGATTGCCTGAGTTCGCCTTTCCCGGTTCCTAGGTTTTCTGAATCAGGTCGGACGCCTTCTCGGCGATCATCACCGCCGCGGCGTGGGTATTCCCTGACACGAGCCTCGGCATGATCGAGCAGTCGACGACACGCAGCGCTTCCACGCCGCGCACGCGAAGTTGCGCGTCGACCACCGCCATCGGATCGTTGCCCATCTTGCAGGTACCCGACGGGTGGAAGATGGTTGCACCGTAGTTGCGCGAGAATTCAAGCAGGTCGTCCTCGGTAGTCGCCTTCGGTCCAGGCCGATACTCTTCGGCTACATAGGGTTTAAGAGAGCTTGTAGAAGCGAGTGCCCGGGCGAGCCTGATGCCGGCAACGGCACAGCGCCGGTCGAGCTCGGTCGACAGATAGTTCGGCCGCACCGACGGCGGCTCGAAGGCATCAGTGGAGCGAATGCGCACCGTGCCGCGCGACTCCGGCCGCAACTGGCAGACGGACATGGTAAAGCCCGGCCAGGGATGCGGCTCGGCGCCGGCCAGCTCGGCCGAGAGCGTGGCGAAGTGGAACTGCAGATCGGGCGTCTTCGAGCCCGGCAGCACGCGCGTGAACAGGCCCCCCTGGTTTATGCCGATGGCCAACGGACCTTTGCGCGTGAAGAGCCACTTGGCACCTATACGAAGCCTCCTCCACCAACTCCTCAGGTCATCGTTGGTGGTGATCGGCCGCGTGCACTTGTACATCACCCGCAGCTGCAGGTGGTCCTGAAGGTTCTCCCCCACGCCCGGCAGATCCCTGACGACCGCAATGCCCATCGAGGAAAGAAACTTTGCAGGACCGATGCCCGAGAGCTGAAGCAGCTGCGGGCTCTGCAGCGCGCCGGCACTGAGGATCACTTCGCGGTTCGCACCAGCCTCGATCTCCCTTTGGCCCTTGCGGTAGCGCACCGCGGTCGCACGAGTACCGTCGAAAATAATTTTCGTGACATGCGCGCCAGTTTCAACGCGCAGATTCGTGCGGTGCTCCGCTGGCCGCAAGTAGGCCGTCGCGCTGCTCGAGCGCCAGCCGTTTTTCGTGAAGAGCTGGTAATAGCCGACGCCCTCCTGGCGTTCGCCGTTGAAGTCCCGGGTGCGCGGGATGCCGAGCTCGTTGCCGGCGCGGATGAACGCCTCGATGAGTTCGTGCTTCTCGCCGATATCCGAGTAGGCCATCTCGCTGCGCTGGAAGTAAGGCTGCACGTCCTCCCAGGCCCAGCCCGCGTTGCCTAGCGCGGCCCAGCGTTCGTAGTCCTGCGCTTGCCCGCGCACGTAGATGAGGCCGTTGATCGAGGAGGAGCCGCCGAGGCCGCGACCGCGCGGCCAGTAGATGCGCCGCCCGTTCATGTTCGGCTCCGGATCGGTATAGAAGCCCCAGTTGTAGACCGGATGGAACATGGTCTTGCCGTAGCCGATCGGCAGGTGGATCCAGATCGAGCGGTCGCGCGGCCCGGCTTCGAGAAGCACGACGCGATGCTCGCCGCTTGCAGACAGGCGGTTTGCCAGGACGCAGCCCGCCGATCCCGCGCCGACAACGACGTAGTCGGCTTGATGGGAGTTCACGGCTTTCAGTTTCTCAGAATTCGAAACGCCATTCTGCGGCTGGTCCAGACTGCAATACTTCGTCGCAGCGGATTCCGGTATGCTAATCGCACCACTCGAGAGGGGGAAAGATGTCCGGCGTCGGCAGCGCAGCTTCAAACCCGGAAGCGGAAATTCGCAGGGTGGCATGGGCAAGCGCCATCGGCTGCACGATCGAGTGGTACGACTTTTTTCTTTACAACACGTTTTCCGCGCTCGTTTTCAACAAGCTTTTCTTTCCGTCTTTCGAACCGCTGGTCGGCACGATGCTGGCGTATACGACGGCGCTGGTGGGGTTCGTTGCACGACCGATCTCGGGAGTCGTCTTCGGGCACTTCGGAGACCGTATCGGGCGCAAGAAAATGCTCATTCTGACCTTGCTCATCATGGGCATCGGCACCTTCCTGATCGGGCTGCTGCCAACCTACGACTCGATCGGAATTTGGGCGCCGGGCCTGCTGTTGCTGCTGCGCATCTCCCAAGGGATCGGCGTCGGAGGCGAATGGGGGGGCGCAGTCCTCATGGCCGTAGAGCACTCTCCGAACGGCCGGCGGGGGTTCTACGGAAGCTGGCCGCAACTCGGCGTGCCGGCGGGTCTTGCGCTCGCCACCGGCATGGTCGCGTTGCTGACGTCCCTGCCCAACGACCTTTTCGCTCGAGGCGCGTGGCGCATCGCCTTTCTTCTGAGCGCAGTGCTAGTCGCGGTCGGCGTGTACATTCGGCTGAAACTGCTGGAAACGCCCGCTTTCGTGCGGCTTCAGCAGACTCAATCGCTGTCGCGCGTGCCCATCGCCGAGCTGTTCCAGCACCACGCGAAGCCGGTGCTCCTCGGAATGGGATGCCGGTATATCGAGGGTGTTGCGTTCAACATCTACGGCGTGTTCGTCATCACCTATCTCGTCACAGCAGTGAAAGTGCCGAGAACGACCGCGCTGCTCTCCGTCACTCTCGCTTCTCTGGTGATGATTACCTGCATCCCCTACTTTGGAAGGCTGTCTGACCGGCGCGGCAGGCGCAAAGTGTTCGGGACAGGTGCTTTGCTGACCGGATTGTGCGGGTTTCCCGCTTTCTGGCTGATGAGCGGCTCGGCGCAGGCCCCGCTGCCTGGGGTGCTTGCGATCGTCATTGCGTTCGGCATCATCTACGCGGCGGTGTACGGCCCCGAGGCTGCGCTGTTCTCCGAGTTATTCGATGCCCGTGTGCGCTACACCGGAATCTCGTTCGTCTACCAGTTCTCCGGCATCTTCGCGAGCGGACTGACGCCTATCATCGCGACAGCCTTGCTGCACAAAGGCGCCGGCGAGCCGTGGCTGATCGCGGGCTATATGATGATCGTCGGCTTGATCAGCGCCGGCTGCACCTACGCTCTGCGGGAGACTTCCCGTGATGACCTGGCGCTGTCGTCTGCGGGAGCCCCTGCCAGATAAGCTCCAGCATGGCTCAAGAAGACGACAAGGCTGAAATCCGCCGCGGCCTGAAGGGCGTCTACTTCGACCGCTCGCGCGTGTGCTTCATCGACGGGCGCGCCGGCGAACTGCGCTACCGCGGCTACTCGATCCACGACCTCGCTGAACGCTCGACCTTCGAGGAAACGTGCCATCTGCTGCTGCGCGGCGAGTTGCCGTCGCGCGGCGAGCTCAAGGCCTTCTCCGAAGAGCTCAGGGCCGCCCGCCGGCTTCCTCACGAAATTTTCGAGTTGATCAGGCTGACAAAAACGGCGCACCCGATGGATGTCCTGCGCACCGCGGTTTCCGCGCTCGCCGCCTTCGATCCCGAGGTCGCCGACAACTCGCCCGAAGCGACGCTGCGCAAGGGCATCCGGCTGACCTCGCAGGTGCCGATGATCGTGGCGGCCCACGAGCACATCCGCCATGGCCGCGAACCGGTGGCGCCGGATCCGCGCCTGGGGCACGCTGCGAACTTTCTCTACATGCTGAAAGGCGTCGCGCCAAGCGCCGATGCCGCGCGCCTGATGGACATCGACATGATCCTGCACGCCGAGCACGGCTCGAATGCATCTGCGTTCACGGCGCGGGTGGTGGCAGGCACCGAAGCCAATCTCCACGCCGCCATCACGGCAGCCGTGGCCGCGCTTTCGGGGCCGGCGCACGGCGGCGCAGCGGAGAACGTGATGCACATGGCGACCGAGGTCGGCGAGGCGGAGAACGCCGCCGAGTACGTGCGGCGCAAGCGCGCCAACAAGGAGCCCGTGATGGGTTTCGGGCACCGCGTCTATCGCGCCGAAGATCCCCGCGCGCGCCACATGCGCGCCGGCGTCGAGAAACTGTCGCGTGAAATGGGCCAGCCGAAGTGGTACCAAATCCTCGAAGCGCTGGTCGAAGCGATGAAGCCTTACGCGCGCCACGGGGTCAACGTGAACGTCGATTTTTACGCCGGAGTGGTCTACTACCTGAACGCAATTCCGGCCGACATGTTCGTGCCCATCTTCGCGCTCGGGCGGGTGCCCGGCTGGACGGTGCAGGTGCTCGAGCAGATGGAGAACAACATCTTGATCCGGCCGCTTACGCTGTACCACGGGCCCGCGCCGCGCGACTACGTGCCATTAGACTTGCGCTGACAGGATCGCCGCCGTCGCGACGATGTCCTCCACGCTCGCGCCGCGCGAAAGGTCGCTGATCGGACGCGCGAAGCCTTGCAGCACCGGCCCGATGGCGCGCGCGCCGGCGAGATGCTGGGTCAGCTTGTAGGCAATATTGCCGGCGTCGAGATCCGGGAACACCAGCACATTGGCGCGCCCAGCTACCGGGCCTGTCTCGGGAAGCTTCTTCTTCGCCACGCTTTCGATCAGCGCGGTATCGGCCTGCAGCTCGCCGTCGATCGCGAGCTGCGGATCGCGCTCGCGTGCAATCGCAAGTGCGCGCACAACTTTCTCGGTACGGGGGTGGCGCGCGCTGCCCTTGGTCGAGAAAGAAAGCAGCGCGACGCGTGGCTCGTCTTCGAGCAGCGCGCGATAACTCGCCGCCGAAACGAGCGCGATGTCGGCGAGCGTTTCTGCGTTGGGCTCGGCGTTCACCGCGCAATCCGCGTAGACAAGGACTTTGTCCTTTAACACCATCAGGAAGAAACTCGATGGCGTACTTATGCCTGCGGCGAGGCCGATCGTCATCAGGCCGGCTTCGATGACGCGCGCGCTCGGGTTCGCCACCCCGGCGAGCATGGCATCGGCGTCGCCCGCCTTGACCATCATCCCGGCGTGCAGCAGGGGCTTGCGCACCGCGCGCTGCGCGATCTTCGGATTGCCCGGATAGAGCTCGGCGTAAGCGCCGAGTCGCGGGCTCGTTTCGGGGTCGAGCGGCAGGATCGGCTCGGCGAGCCGTGCGTCCTTCAGCCTGCGCGCGGCCTCAAGAATACGCTCATCGCCGACTTCCGGCAGCACGATGCGCCGCCGCCGGCGGCGTGCCCGCTCGAACAGCCGCTCAAGAATGTCCACTCAACTCGGCGACGGCGAGCGCTCGCGGATCGCCCGCTTTGGCCGCCTGCAGCGCACGCCATATGCGCTCAGGGGTTGCCGGCATGTCGAAATGCGTGACGCCGGCCTGGCGCAATGCGTCGAGCACTGCGTTCATCAGGCACGGCATCGAGCCGG
>Ga0209154_1000351_pt1 | contig 32219 bp, 30 predicted proteins | sample GraSoiAngelo_121_FD_185878 | JGI IMG/M metagenome (GOLD analysis project Ga0209154, IMG submission 185878) | Grasslands soil microbial communities from the Angelo Coastal Reserve, California, USA - 14_0919_12_20cm (SPAdes) (version 2) | ecosystem: Environmental > Terrestrial > Soil > Grasslands ... | reverse complement strand
CCGCGCGAAGAAGTTTCAGCGCACGCCTGCGCCGGTCGGACAGCAAGTCGGCCGAACCCTTGGGTCGCACAGGGACCTCCAGTCATGCGGAGATCCTATTATTGCATTATTTTATGTGAGAGCAATAATGTTCTTGGCTCCATGGCCAAGTCACCGCGCGCGTTCGAACCGCCGACCAACCAGTGGTTGATCCGGGCTTGCGGAAGCGGTTCAGGACGCAAGTCCGCCGCCCGGCTCCATCCTTGGCACGGCCTTCCCGACTATTTTCTTCGCTTCCGAGTCCCCGATTTGGAATTGCGTACCCCTCAAATAATTGAAGCTAGCCAGCCCATGGCGGTCCATATTGGGGATGTTTAGCTTTGTGGAGAATCCAGTCCAAATTCGCGATGCGCGGTAATCAGGGCGGTTTTCACGTCCTGCTCTTCGATGACAAAGGAGATGTTGCTTTCCGATGAGCCTTGCGCAATGGCAATCAGATTTACGCCTTCGCGGCCCAGCGCGCTGAAGGTTTTGCCGGCAATCCCCGGGATGCCGCGCATGTTCTCTCCCACCACGGCCACAATGGCAATGTTCGGATCCACGGTAATATGTTCCACGTTGTGATGTGCCAGATCTTGCGCGAACTCCTTGCGCAAGGCTTCAACGGTGCGCTGAGCGTCGGCCGCCGCAACGATGAAGCAGATGTCGTTTTGCGAAGAAGATTGGGAGATCAACAACACGTTGGCGCGCAGATCGGCCGTCGTCGAGAACGTTCGCCCGACTACATCCGGCAATCCCACAATCCCTGGGCCACCCACGCTTATTAGCGTTACATCTCGAATGGCGGTTAGAGCCTTCACGCCGCCACCGATGCTTCGCCCCTTCGGCGTTATCTTTGTGCCGCGTCGCTCTGGCGCGAAGCTGTTACGGATCCACACCGGGATCGCCGCCTGCACCACGGGATTCAGTGTTTTCGGATGCAGGACCTTCGCGCCAAAGTACGCGAGCTCTGCCGCCTCGCGGTAGGAAACCTCCGGAATCGTGCGCGCCTCTTGCACCAGCCGTGGGTCTGCCGTCAGCACGCCGTCCACGTCAGTCCAGATAATGACTTCATCAGCATCAAGCGCGGCACCAAGAATCGTTGCAGAAAAATCAGAACCGCCTCGGCCCAATGTCGTTAGCTGTCCTTGGGCGGTTGCACCGATGAACCCAGTCACGATCGGCACAATCCCGTTCTCGAGCAGCGGACACAATCGCTTTTGCGATTTTCCCCGTGTTGCTTCCATCTGCGGCTCGGCCCCGCCATGAAACGCGTCGGTCACAATCAGCTCGCTGGCTTCGATCGCTTCACTGGCGGCGCCTGCCCCTTTAACAGCCGCCGCCACCAGCGGTGCGGAAAGCCGTTCTCCGAGGCTCGAAACCGCGTCGAGCGTGCGCGCTGTCAGTTCGCGCAAGAGGGCCGTTCCTTCACAAAGCCTGCGGCCCTCCGAGAGAACTTCTTGCAATTTCTGGCGGATCGGCTGGCGTTCTTCCTCGTGCTGAACCAAGCTGCTGAGGGCAGTTTCGTGCTGTTTACAAAGCGATTCTAAAATCGCTGCCGCTTCCCTCGCGTTTCCTGCCCGCGCATGGTTAGCAGCCTCAATCAAGCGGTTGGTGACCCCGCTCATGGCGGAAACTACCGCTACGCAACGAAACTCTTTGGCGGCATTCACGATGATCTTCGCCGCCCGGGTGATGCAGGACGCGTCGCCTACCGACGTTCCCCCAAACTTCATGACTTGTAACGACTTTTTCATTTGGCTCTTTTGGAGAGCGGGAGCGCTTCTCCGGCCTTCTCCGCTCCATTCCATCGCCAATGGGCTGCCGTGGCTTAAATCCGCTCCGGGTTCCTCCATTGTACGGCACGCGCGTCGACTTTCTCCGCCTTGCACCTAACATGACATCTGCTAACTCCGCGCCACTAGGCAACGCGTAGAGCCTACTCTCCGTGCCGGCCGTCACAGGTCCATTCGGAGAGACGTTTCCAAGCACGGCGAATTCTCGGCCTTACTCTGGGTTCTTCTTGCCGGAGCTGATCTCTCCTTGAATTTCTCGCCATCTTCCGCGGCGCCCGCCGTGACGAAATCCTCCGCGAAGGCCCGGCACAACTCTCGCGCCTGGAAGGTCGGCGGAGATTATGCCTTGCACGCGATCCTCCATGACGACACCGCCCGGGCTAGTGATTTTTCGCACCGCCGATGTCGGTTATGGCGAAATGGCCGGCGCGCAATAGGCTTGCCGCCACTCGCGGTCGGCGTCGCTTTTTGGCCCCGTAGCTGCCGTGGGCTAGTTCGACGATAGCCACAACGGAGGGCGCGCAATCAACATCCTCATGTGCGGCGCGCACGCTCTCAAGGATTTCGCCCACATTTTCCTTGCGGCGCTCCCCGACGATGAGCACGCTGGAGTCGAGGATTACTCCCAGGTGGAGATGTTGCGAGGCTTGCGGCTCTTGATGATTTCTTCGAGGTCAGCAGCGAAGTCTGGGTCCATCGCGGGTTCGTAACGAAGCTCTTTGGCGTGGGCTTCCGCCAGGGCGATGGATTCGGAAATCGGACGGCCACATACCACATCGGCGGGACGCACCACGGCTACAGGCTTGCCATCTCGCTCGATGATGACTTCTTCGCCTTCCGATACTCGGGGCATCACCAAAGCGAAGTCGCTGGCCGCTTCCGATTCGATGCAGAATCCGTATTTTGATATTTGCGATCCCTGTGCCGCATGTTGTAAGGATGGTTCATCGGCTAATGTTGTGACGTACAGCTTGCGCGTGCTCTTGGCCCGGATTTGCCCGGAGGAGCACTCGCTGTGGTATGGCCATGATTTGGCGATTCGCTTTCCCTCGCAGAGCGGAGCGACACATCGCGCGAGAGCCCTTGAGCGAGGTGAAATTTGTCGTTTGTGTAGACCGGGGCATCGTAGCGGGCACGCGAAACGGCAACGTAAGCCAATCGCTGGTCAACGCGTTTCTCTCCTGCTTGTCCCATGTCCACGTGCACCAAAACGCTTTGTCCCTGGCTACTGTGACTTGGGAAACTCCTGAACCTCAGCGAAGGGCACACGGCGGGCACACGCAGGAACCGGCGCGTGTAACTCCTTCGAAAGAATGGTGCCGGCGGGGGGAATCGAACCCACGGCCTAGGGATTATGAGACCCTCGCTCTGCCACTGAGCTACGCCGGCCTATGCTAATAGCAATCCTTAATGCTATGGATTCACGTCGAAGTGTGTCAAGCGGTGGCCGGTTGTGCGGTTGTGCGGTTGTGCGACAATGGGCCAACTCAGAGCCGGAGTGCACTGGAATACTCTCGAGATTTTCGAGAAATGCGAAAGGCATAGGTTTTTGATGTCAGGTGCCACTCCGACTCGCAGTCAGCGGCGTAGACTCGCGGTGTTAGGCGGTAAGGAGCGAGTACTAAGTTTTTTGGTACTGCCGTACTGTTGCTCTTGGTAAGTGCGAAAACTATACTATTCGTGATCGAGCCCGCTTGCCCGAGCCCCGCGCCAGGCGAAAGCCTGGCGAAAGTAGGGGGGCAGGGTAGGTTGACCGATACAATACAAGCTCAGAGTCTGAGCACCTTGACATTGGTGCGCAAAGAGTTAGCATACCTCCGGGGTTGTTTCTTACCGGAGGCACAATGTCGCGCAGACTGATAGTACTATTCCTTTCGATGCTAGTTTTGGTTGGGGCAATGAGCTTGAAGACGGTGGTCGCCACGCACAGTGACGGCTCCGTGATTATGGCAAACGGTGGCGCACCGGCACCACCGACGCCCTGGAAGTAGGCCCAAATCCTGCCCCTGTGAAGGGGCGAGTGGCCAGGGCGTGGATAGGCGGATACGCGTGCCTGGCACATTACAACTTCTTGTTTGGCTACTGTGCACTCTCTTCGAGATCGCAGTTATAGTGTGTGCGTTGAAGAAGGGTGTGTTCCGTAGATATGCCCTCTTAAGCATATATATGGGGGCCTCTGTAGTGGTGTCGCTCGCCCGTTTTCGTGTGCTGACCGGTTACGGGTACACCTCTTCTCAATATGTTTACGTTTACTATTATTCGGATGCCCTTCTCACGATCTTCCTCTATTTTGCCCTTGCCAACTTATATGCTCAAGTTTTGAGTGAGTTGAAGGCGGAACGCCATGTCCGATTTGCGACATTATTCCTTCTAGCAGCAACTGCTCTATTTTCCTACGGGGTGGTTCACGAAGCATCGACGAGACTCATCTCCCGCTTTGTGGTCGAGCTATCTCAGAACCTTTACTTTGTGGGTCTGGTGGTCACTTACATTTTGTGGGGCGCCATTCTGAAAATGCGAGAGACCCGGACCCAGCTCATACAGGTCGTACTTTCATTGGGAGTATATTTCAGCCTGTTTGCTGCGGACTATGCCTTGCGCAATCTATATCCATCGATGCGTTCAATCTCTATTCCCCTTCAACAAGTCATAGGATGTTTTCTGCCGCTGGCTTGGGCGTACACCTTCTGGTACATTCCCGAGGATGCTCGTACGGTGCCCGCCCGCCTTGCGACGGTGTCGCGATGATGGCCGCCTTCATTTTTGTGGTGTCGGTGGTCATCTTCCTGCAATTCTTTGTGTTCTATTGCCGGTCGCTGATCGCGGTGTCCGCGAAACAGCCGCTGTCCCCGGAGGTGCAGGAGGTTACGGGCATACAGCGTGCTGCCTCGGGAGACGATTTCAAACGGGTCATGCAGCTCCTGCATCTTTGCCCCGAGCGGCCCGAGGATCGCAAAGGGATTCAGGCAGTTGGCGCTTATTTCCAATTGCTGAATCTTGTAGCCTCAACTGTGGCTCGATGGATTCCTTCTACGAAGTCCTGGACGGACTCAGAGCGGGGCCATTGTACCTATTTCGCAGCTATCGCCCTCGAGCGGCGTATCTCCTTTAGCCGCGAAATGCTAGCTCAGCAGATGGACTCTTGATCCCTGTCCGCTTCCCTGCCTCGCGCTAGTGCCTCTTTCGTGACGGCATTTCTCAATTTCCTGCCTGACATTTTAAGAGCGTGGTATTCTATGGGGGCACTCTCCTCACCGGAGCGGATGCGTCCGCAGCGCAAAACTTTCGGTGACAAAAACTTGCTCGCAGTGTGGCGCGGTATTAGCGGCAGGATCGCGCGTCTGCCAGTTCTGTGATTCATCTTTTTCCATAGGGTTTTCCGCGATTGAAGAACCCGCGGAATTCCCTTCCCTCGGAATCCCCCCACGAAACGCGGGAACTGCAAACCTAAGGTCAGAAACGTGGGCATCCCCGTTGGTCTCCTTTCAAGGGGCTAGGCAGGATGGCTCCTGGCGCGGGGAATTGGCCGAACGGCTGAAGGCTTATCGCACCCGCGCGGGAAAACCATCCCCCAGCAACTTACAATCGCAGTTTTCCTTTGAGGAATCGGCGGCTGAAGGCGCGACCAAGGCCTCGATCGCAATCGAAGAAGAGCGAGTTGCTCCCCACAACGAAGAGTTTGCTTTCACCGTCGCGATTGGCCGATCGGCAAAGACAAAAACTTCCGAACAATTGCCGGTCGAGATTGACGTCTCGTCGCGGCCGCATCCGGAAGGGCGGCCTCCACGGCAGACCCTTCACGCAGAATCTGACTCTCCGCCGGGTCTGTATCCCGTCGCCTCCATCGATGAGCGCCGCCTGGCCGCACTCATTGACTTCTTCTGCCTGCTGTTTGCTTACGGAGGTTTTCTGGGGATCTTTGGTTCATTGGGAGGACACTTCACGCTGAACAAGTTGAACGCAGCACTGTGCTTGACGACTTTTGCGATCGTCTATCTGCAGTACTTCGCGCTTTTCACCATTTTTGGCGGAACGACGCCGGGCATGATGTTGCGCGGCTTGCAAGTGGTCAGTTTCTCCGGCGAACCACCCGCGGCAAAGCAAATGCTCTTGCGCAGCGTGGGATATATGCTCTCCGCCGGTACATTTTTTCTTGGGTTTCTGTGGGCCATGTGGGACTCCGACGAACTGACCTGGCATGACCGGTTATCACGCACGTATTTGAGCATGGAACAGACGTTGCCTGATCTGGAGCCTTCCAACGCTTCCCGCAGCCGCTAAAGCTCTGCCCTGGAGGATGCCAGGGACTCAGGAGTCGCGAGCAATACGGACGATCGCCTCGAGACTGTTTTCCACGTCCGCTGCCGTCGTAGCCCAGGATGAAACGCTGACGCGCATGGCCGTCTTTCCCTGCCAGTTGGTTCCCCCGCACCAACAGGTGCCTTCTTCTTGAACACGCTGGATCACCTCCCTAGTCACTTCCGGTGAGCCGAAGGAGACCAGCACTTGATTGATAACCACGTCGTTCAACACTTCGAAACCTGCATCTCGCAGTCCGATGGCAAACCGTTGGGCGTGAGCGCAGCTTCTTTCCACTAATTCGCAGAGCCCGGCCCGGCCCAAGGATTTCAACGTCGCCCACAACTCCGCCCCGCGGGCTCTCCGCGATGCTTCGGGTGTGTGATACATCGGCTCCCGCCGTGCGCCCGGTTCGAGATAAGCCGCTGCCACTCCGAGGGAGGCGCGCAGGGCATCGCCATTTCTCACGAGGACCACACCGCAGTCGTATCCTGCATTTGGCCATTTGTGCGCATCGGTGGCCCAAGAATCGGCATTTTCGAATCCGCGGGCCAGGGGCGCATACTTCGGCGACACGCGCGCCCACAGGCCGAATGCGCCGTCTACGTGGATCCAGGCCCTTTGCTCCTTAGCCACTGCGCAAATCTCCTCAGCCGGATCAAATGCGCCAGTGTTCACGTTGCCTGCCTGAATGCAAACGATGGTGCGCTCGGTTAGGGGTGGCAACCGGTCGGACCGCATTCTTCCCTGGCTGTCTGCGTCAACAACCGTTACGCGCTTTCTTCCAAAGCCGGCCATGCTCAGGGCCTTCCGAATGGACGCGTGGACTTCGGCGCCGACGACGACGTCGATGGGCGGCGCGCCAAACATTCCATCCTCATTGACGTTCCAGCCTGCCCGCTCGAGGAGAGCGTGCCGAGCAGCAACCAGCGCAGTGAAGTTCGCCATGGTGGCGCAGGTCACCAGGCCACCTTCACAATCGGCGGGCAATCCAAGGGCTTCGCAGATCCATTGAAGAACTACATCTTCAAGCTCGGCGGCGACCGGAGACATGACGCGCAGAGCGGCGTTTTGATTCCATGCGGCTGCCATCCAGCTTGCTGCCAGGGCAGCGGGAACCATGCCTCCATTCACGAAGCCAAAGTAGCGACCTCCCGTCGTGGCCGCCGTTGCGGGAGAGCCCAGGGCATCTAACTGTTTGAGCACCTCGGTGGGGTTGCATGATCCGGACGGAAAGGGTTCGTGAAACCTGGAGAGGGCGGCAAGGGCACTAGAAGCCGGACTCACTCTGCGCTGTCTAACACTATCGACGTAACGTATCGCTTTCTCCACCGCGAGATAAAGCAACTCGTAGGATTGTGATTTCGTACTCTCGTCCGACAAGAGAGTCATTGGTCCCCATCCTTTTTTAAGCCGCACACACGCGGACTGTTGACGGAGTTTCACCCGTCAAGAAAACTTAACAGCTATCAGTTGGAGGGAAAGAGCCGAATTGTCCGGTTATTTCTTAACGGCCTCGTCGGAGGCGATTCTGCCGTCCCGGATGTGGATGCTGCGGTGAGCGTGCTGGGCGATGTCGTGTTCGTGCGTAACTAAGATAATGGTGTTTCCTTGGCGGTAGAGATTCTCGAAAAGAGCCATGATTTCTTCGCCCGTCTTGGAATCCAGATTTCCGGTGGGCTCGTCCGCCAGAACAATCGATGGATTGTTCACCAGTGCGCGCGCAATCGCCACGCGCTGTCTTTGACCGCCGGACAGCTCGTTAGGTTTGTGGTGCATGCGGTCGGCGAGATCCACGCGCTCAAGGGCTTTTCTCGACTTTTCGATGCGCTCTTCCGCAGGGGTACCGTTGTAGATCAATGGCAGCTCGACGTTATGAAGAGCGGTCGCGCGAGGGAGCAGGTTGAACGTCTGAAACACGAATCCGATTTCTTTGTTCCGGATGTAAGCGAGTTCATCGTCGTCGAGATCGCTGACCAACCGACCCGCCAGCCAATACTTCCCTGAGGTGGGCGAGTCGAGGCAACCAATAAGATTCATAAGGGTGGACTTGCCCGAACCGGAAGGCCCCATGATGGCAACGTACTCGCCTTTGCGAATTTCCAGGTTCACTCCGCGCAAGGCATGCACTTGCTCGGCGCCCATTTCATAGACTTTGACAAGCTCTTCTGTCTTGATAACGACACGCGAGTTGACCAGGTCTTCCCGGTAAGAATCTGTGGTTTGCGTCTCGACAGGCATGCAATCTCCCTCGTTTTCTTTGCGCTCAGCTTTGCTGATCGTCTTGCCTCTTGGGCGCGCTGTTGTCCACTTTGACCTGAGCTTCCGGCTTCAAAGTGCGCAAGGCTTTGTAGCTGCCAACGACAATCTCGTCGCCGGGCTGCAAGCCCTTGGTAATCTCAATGTCGGTGACGCCGGAGATGCCGGTTTCCACCGACCGAAATACTGCCTTCTTGCCATTCACTACAAAAACGCCCTGAATTTCATCCTTTTTGATATCGCCAGGAGCAGCCGGCGGGGGCGCAGCGAGGGTTACGCCGGAACCGCCTTGACCCTTTGCGTTCTTGGCGGCTTCCTCCAATTCCTTGCGCGTACGCATCGCGAGAGCCTGGATGGGGACGGCAATCACATTTTTCCGCTCCGCCGTCTTGATTTTTGCCGTGGCAGAAAGGCCGGGCCGCACGTTGTCAGGTGGATTTTCCAGAGTCACGACAACCTTGAAGTCTTTCGCTTCTTGTGTGCTGGTGGTGGTCTGCGTGGTCGTAAGGCCGGAACTGCGCAGGACAGCTTGCGAGCCCACTTCCGTTACCTTGCCTTTGAACACTTTCCCTGGAATCGCGTCGATGTTTACGTCGCCATCTTGCCCCAGCTTCACGCTGACGATATCCGTTTCATCCACCTTGACCTCGGCAGTGACAGTCGACATGTCAGACAGTGTCATGATGAAACTGCCTGGCTGGTTCTGTATGCCCATAACGACGTAGTCGCCCACGCGTTCCGGCAGATAGCTAACAATCCCATTGATCGGCGAGGTATAAACGGTCTTGTGCAGAATGTCCTGGGTGTGGACGAGCTGGGCGCGGCTCTGATTCAGCTGTGAGCGCGACTGTTCCATCTGCGCCTTCAGGAGCGAAACACGCGCCTTTGCCGAATCAACGCTCGCCACAGCTCCGTCGTAAGTCGTTTTTCTCTGATCGAAGTCCTGCTTAGGGATCAATCCGTCCTTATAAAGCCCTTGCCCGCGATCATAGTCGAGCCTGGCTTTTTCGAGGTTGGCTTGCTGCGAAATCAAGTCCGCTTGCGCCGCTTTGTAACTGGCTTCGGCCGCCTGAACTCCGGACTCCGCGGAATTGCTCGCCGCCTCCTGGGCCTGCACGTCGGCGCTTGCTTGCACATTTTCCTGTGTAAGCAGCTTGTCACCCTTTCTTACGTGATCGCCTTCCTTAACAAATATCTGTGTAATTCTGCCGTATCCTTGCGCGGCTATGTTTGTGTAGGTCGTTGGCTTGATTTCACCCGATGCTGTTACCAGGGACACCAAGCTGTCCTGCTTCGTCACCTTGGCCGTTTGCACAGTAACCATGCCCTTGTTCGCCTGGTTTACGCTGAAAAGAACAATGCCGCCAAGCACCACCACGACGCCCGACCCAATCGCCACTTTATGCCAGGTCTTCATTCGCTTCCCTTTCGCCCCACCGCCCTAGGGCCACCCGTGCAAGCCGCTGCCACCCCGCGACGTTCCATGGAATCCTTGGGTTTGAAAGCCACGATGACAGAAGCATCCCGAGCCGCTCTTCTTCTTTTAGATACGCCCGGCCGGGTCGAAATGTTTCGCCGACGTTCACCCAAGATCGCCGTTTCGGATTCGCAACAGGAAACCTTAGAGTTACTACGACACGATTCGGGCCAGCGCCCCGAAGGCCGAGGCTTATCCACCCAGCAACCTATTCTATCGTTACGGGGGCGTCATGGAAAGTACCCAGGCACGAGCAAATGCCATCAGCATCCGACCCACTTCATTGGACGCAGGGAGCGCGACGATGGTCAGCCGAGAATTTAAGGATCGCGCGGCGCCGCTTCCGTTGGCCCCAGCGTTTTGATGTTATACTTTCAAAGTTGCGCCGTTGTTCGGCGCCAGGACAACCGACCGCGGAGGGGTGGCAAAGTGGCTGAATGCGGCGGTTTGCTAAACCTACCTGCCCTGTTGGCATTCACCGATTTTCGAGTATTTTCAATAACTTAAGCTCGTCTCAGTTGCACTCGGATCGCCTCGTCGGCAGGTTAAAGTACTCCAAGAGTGCACCAAGACCGCGAGCGTCCGACGGTTGATTTCCGCCAGCCAATCCGTCACGGGTCACCACACGATCCTGAGTCCCTTGTAGAGACTGAATTTCTGGTCAGAAGTCAGAACCGCGATCTTTTCGCACAGGGCCTGGGCAATGATCTGGCGGTCGAACGGGTCGCCATGGTGCGCCGGCAGATCGAACAAATGCAACGCATGATTAGCCGTGTAGGGCAGGACTCGAAGCCGGAGGTCGGCGATGCCCGTGAGTACCTCGTCTTTGCCGATTCTCAACTTTCCTATCGATTGCTTGATGGCAACTTCCGAGAGTGAAACCACACTGATTTCGCGAAGTGTCGCCTCTGATCGAAGGGCCGCCATTGCCTTGTTAGAAATGCGGTCTGCAGAAGTCATGGCCCAGATAAACGCGACGGTGTCGAGGAGCAAACGCATCAGTAGCGACCATTCAGAAACTTATCAACCTCTTCGTCATTCATCGGTTTCCACCAATCAGGGTCCACTTCGATGACCTTGCCCTTGAGCGTCCCGAATTTAGGCTTGTCGTTGCTGGCGGTTGTGGTTCGAACTAAATCCACCACGGGTACACCACGCCGACAGATGGTCACAGGTTCACCGTCCTCGGCAGCTCTTATCAGCTGGGGAAGCTTGTTCTTGGCGTGCGCCACGCTTACTTTCATAGGATCAAATCATAGCCATCTAGGATGGCCATGTCAACAGCGGCCGCGTGTTCACTGACATGGCGCAAGACATAAGTGGCCCGATTTAGAGTCTCTGAGCAAGTGGCGGGCAGAGGAGGCGAAGGTTGTCCTTTCCTAGGAACCTTCGGAATCGAAGTATTCGGAGACAATCTTTTGGAGGCCCGACGATGGCTGAGGGGGGAGTCGGAGACGTATGTTCAGCCCATGCTATAGGGCTTAAGAGCTTCGAGCCAAAGCGTTGTCGCCTGCTCCAAGGGTAGGAGGCCGAGGGTAAGAAAGGCCACGGAGCTTCCGGCTGCCATTGGAAATTCGCGCTCAGCGACGCGGCTGCGCGGCGCATCGATTCGGTGAGCATCTGGACTTGAAACCGGGAGGCTAGGCCAAGTTGTTCACTGCCTGTGCGTCCCGCCGCCGCTCACGGGGCTATGCCGGTCCAACAAAAGAAAGGCCGCGAGAATTCTATCCCTACGCAGTAGCCCCCTTGCGACTGTGGATCGCAATAAACGACTCGGCCGTACTTCGGATACTCGCCGATCAAGGGGGTCAGCAGTGGCACTTCGCCGGGTCGCCAATACCGCTTGGTAACCACGCGAGCGCCGTGGCCGCTTACGTCTTCGGTAACCGTCCGTTCGCGATTGCGCGGTTCGTCCAGAGGCGCAAGGTAGACCGGGACTGGTACCGGATTGCGTACTTCAACTCTCGCATCGAAGATTTTCAGAGGAGCGTTCTTGTGATGGACACTAACGTTTTCGGTTTGACCAGGAAAACTGTAGACAGCCCTGATTCTTTTCAGACCTGGCATAATCTTTCTCCTTCGTTGCATTCACTCTGGGAGCAGCAGAGGAGAGTCAGAACCGAGCGACACAAGTCGGATCGCTCACACGCCAAACAATGCCATCCGCGTTGATCAATCCCCCGAAAACCCCGCAAGTACTAGCGAATGATTCAACGAGTTGGCAATCCGTAAAACACGGCAATCGCGGCTCGGGTGATGCCTTTACATCCGAAATCGGCGCCATATCCGATTTAACCGCATTTCGCTGAAAGCGCAGAAGTTAACAGCTTGCCCGGCCGCTAGCTGCCAGGCGCTCCAAATGGAACCGCATTGAGAGGTAGAACTGCAACGCGCGCTCCAGCACATAACGCTGTGCCTGGCTTCAAGCCAAGCCGCTTCCAGATCTCCAGCGGCACCGCAGTTAAGTCAGGTCGCGCGATGAACGAGGGTCTGTTTTGGCCGACGTTATCGCTTCTCAGACGGCTTTGGTGCTGCCCGAAAGGCGTCAGCTGGGTCCAGATAACAGTACTTCCAGAAGTCATCTCGGGCGAGTGAGCCGCCTCTCACTTGCTCGATGATAGCGATCGTCGCCGCAATGATGCCCCCATCGGCGGAATCGAAAATGACCACGATTCCGTGGACTTCCGGCGCAGAGCTGGTTGCGTCTGCTGAGAATTTCTGGAAGAGGGAAAATGCGAAATTAAGCTTCGCGGTGCCGCCTGTTTCCTGGGAATCCTGTAAAACCCGCTGAACGGTGTATATCTTTACCGGCTTTTCGCGCAATGCCTCCCATTTGCCAGGGAAAACCCCGGTTTCCTCGCGCTCTACGCGGAAAGCCTCCGGCTTAGCATTTGCAGGCGCCCCATTCGGCGATTTTTGCCGCGCGGCAACATACTCGGGCAAATCCAGATTGTCTCGGCGAATATATCCCCGCAAGGCAGGGGAAATCTGGACGTGAATCCATTCCCCATCGGCATCCAGAAACTCGAATTCGTCATCGGCGGTGGCCGTGAAGAGAACGCTGGAGCCTGCCGTGGGTCGCGCCCGGACGGGCGTGCCTGTCTTCTTCACCACGACAAGATTCAGAGGATGTGCTTGGTTGCGTTGGATCTCTTGCAAGTTCTGGAGCTCCGTCGTGAGCTGCCGCATGCGCTTCTCTTCGGCTTCACGCTTCCCTCGCAGGGCCGTTACTTCCTCGCTGCCTGGTCCGTCAGCCGCGGTCCCTGCAGATACACTCGCGGTTGGTGCGGAGGTTTTTCCTGACGCGAGAGGATTCGCCGACAAGCTGCTCGAGAGGTCTAACTTCGGCTTGGGAGGCTGCACGTCCGGTCTTGATGCAGAAGCAGAAGGCTGGTTGCCGAGCTTCTCGTTGAGCCTGTCAAGAAGGTCTAACTCTAACCGACCATTCGATGGCAGAGCCTCATAGGCCGACTTCGAGGGATCGCGGTCGGCGTACCACGCCGTTATCTTTGCGGTGACGCGAACAACAGTGGTCCCGGATGCGGTCGGCAGAAGGTCGATGGAGAACTGGTAGAAGGGACGCTCATAGCGATCGAGGGGGTGCTCTGCATTGGCCACGAAACCTTCAACAGTAGGCAGTTTCTGACCTGCGTAGGCCTGCATTTCTTTCAGTGCTTTGTCCACTTCTTCGTTCGATTTGGCATAGGTCCGCGCATAAGGAACAGCTTGGGCAGTTGCGGGACGGGGAATTGAAGTCCCCAAGGCGGAAAGCATCCATAACGCGCGGAGTCGCAGCTTGCATGCGGCGTACTTAGGTCTTCTCACGGCAGAGGTTCCAATTGGTCTATCGGGAGCCATCCGTGCTGGCCGTTAGGCGTTTCGACGCCATACCAGTGGGGAGTAACGATCAAGATGACAACCTGGGTATACGTGGGCAGATGGGCCAGGTCTGCCGCGGAGCGAAACGGCGAGGCTTTCAGACTGGCACCCGGCTCCTTAATCCGTCTTTCTATTTCATGCTGCAAGGAGTCGATGCGCTGCTCGAGATCGTGTACGGAAGACCCGGCTGCAGCGAGGAGAGCCGTGTCATCTTCGCGCTGGCGGATCAAGGTCTGTGTGGCAAGGTCTGCGCTCTCGCGACGACGCTCGGCCTCGACGGCTTGCTGCTCCGCAGCTTGAATCACCTGAAGATGGTCCTGAATAGCCCTGGATTCACTGGATTCAACTGTGCCGTCCGACGGGTGGGTTGTGCGCCTGACCGTTTCAACGAAAATTGCATCAATACGCAACCGCGTGCGTTCTGGGCTGACACTCGTGACCACATAACGAACGGCGATCGTTCCCCGGTCCGCACTCGCCCGGAAATGCCTGGGAGCTATGGCATCTTTGCGAATCTTGTAGAAGACCTGGCCCTCGCCTTTCCAGGGCCCAAACAGCGGAGTGGACTCCACAGCAATCGCCCCGGTAAGCGTCGGTTCCCGGTCGAACATCAGTGTCCCGTGGATAGTTTGATCTTGAAGCACTTCCTCGACAGCCTGCAGGACGTGATCTACAGGCGCAGAGAGCTCGGTAACCAAACCCGGATTAGGTGTGTCGCGGTCGCTGGCTGCGGTCAGTCGCTTTTCCATGCAGAACATTGCAAGAAGTACGATGCTTAATGCCGCGGCGAAGCTGGTGACGACGGTTTTGTGCCGGGTTGGCAAGAAGTTTTGCATTGCGGTCTAGGAGCTAATCCACCTTGCGGTTGTCGCTTAGTTTGTGCTCAAGGGTATTTGGTACTCGTGGGGCGGGGGAAAGTCAATCCCGAAATTGACCGTGAACGAAGGCCCGTGGTCCGGAGGGAAGGGGGAGCACGGCCCCGAGATGCAACGGCTACGGACACCCCGGAGACGGAAGGCCGATGGACTTGGACAAGCTGGCCCAGCAGGTCATCCGTCCACTCGTAAAGAATCGAGTTGGAATGGTATGGCTGGCATGGGTTCCGGCGTGGCATTGCGTCGAACCTGTATGAACTTGGTGCGGATGAGAAAGTTGTGCAACGCGTCTTGCGCCATGCAAAATCGCACGTGACCAAAGAGCGCTACATCAAAGCATTCGATCCTGCGGTGCGTGCAGCGATGAGAACTAGAGAGTTCTTTGGACGCCATGAGTCAGAGTGCACCAAAAGTGCACCAAATAAATTAGGGCAGTGTGGTAAGCTGTTGAAACCAAACCGCGGAGAGGTGGCAGAGTGGCTGAATGCGGCGGTTTGCTAAACCGTTGTAGGGGCTAAAACCTCTACCGGGGGTTCGAATCCCCCCCTCTCCGCCAGATTCTTGCCAGCATTGGAGTTAGGAAGAATCCGCTTGTCGGTACAGGCGAGCAATTGGGCGGCTCTCTTATCCCTTTGTTATCCCAACTATCCCAACTGTTGAAAATTTGAGCCGTTTCACAACCCGAAAGGTCAGCGGACCTGGTAGCCAATCGTACTGATTTACAAGAACTTCCAGAGCTCTTGCGACAGACTCGGTTCCAGTGCTATACGCTGTTTCATCGGTGCAGCGGTCCGCGAAACCGTTGCAGCTACTCTGAGCACACGAAACGAGGCGCAGGTCAGCGAGAGAAAGCCAAGATGAAAAACCTGTCCAAGTTTCGCATACGGTTTTTGGGCGTCCATGTCGATATCGACGATTTTGCGTGCCGGCATGGAACTATCTTATTTCCTGCCCGAAAGCGGCGCTATCGGTGTGAGAGGAAGAGGACCGGTAACCGAATTTGTTCTTGAGTCTTGACGACGGGGCTGGATGCTTATATCATGGCCATGATAATTAACGTGGCCATGATGAATACCATGGCCGTGGTAAGCCGATGCTAGGCCATTATCCAAACCCGTCGCCAGACCACGAAGCCCAACTCGGGCTGGTCGTAGCCAATCTCTTTCGCGAGGAAGGCTGGAAAGTAGTCAAGCAGCCTCGCGAGCGCGGAGCGGCCCCCGATTTGATTGCTTCGCGCCCCGGCAAGAAGTTGGTAGTGGAAATCAAGCGGGCTTCCGAAGGCCGGAAAGATCGTGTGATTCCGCTGCTGTCTCAGGCGGCTCTCGAAGCGTCCTACTATTCCCGAAGCCTCTCCGATCATCCACTCCCCGTAGCGATTGTGGGCGCAAATCACATGCCAGAGTCGGTTGCCGAGGAGGCGAAACGATTTCTGCAAGAACGGGTTCCCGAAGTGGCTGTGGGTCTCATGGACATGGAAGGGTTTCGGTCGTTCGCAGGCCATGGGCTCGAATCACTTAACTCTGCAAGACGATCGCAAAAGCAGATTTGTTCGCCCAAACTGCGTGCGGGAGCGCCACAGCTCTTTTCGGATTTGAACCAATGGATGCTCAAGGTTCTACTCGCGCCGCGAATTCCCGAGTCGTATTTATCCGCTCCGAGAGGTCAGTATCAAGGAGCGTCCCAGCTCGCGGCCGCGGCCGGCGTTTCGGTTATGAGTGGGTTTCGTTTCATCGAAGAATTCTCGAAAGAAGGCTTTCTCGAGTCCGGGCAAGGTTCGCTTCGACTGGTTCGATGGAGAGAACTGATGAACCGGTGGCGGGGTGCGAGTCAGCGCCGCCTCGTGGAAGTTCCGATGCAGTGGGTCCTTCACAAAGGGGAAAAGGCCCTCCGGAGCGCGCTGCGTTCCTACCTGTCAAAGGAATCGAAACCCTCGCGAGATTCAAACGAGCACCCTCCTTCGCCGAGACCGCGAATATGCCTTGCATTGTTTGAAGCCGCCGAGGCCCTGGGCGTCGGGTTCGTGCGCGGCGCGAAACCTTATATATATGTAGAGCGTTTGAACGGGGACGTTCTAAAAGACCTAGGTCTTTCGGAAAACGCGGAGGAACAAGACGCGGACATCTACGTGCGTCTTCCGGGCAACCGCGAAAGTGTATTCCGCGGAGTTGTGGAGAAGAGCGGCCTGCCGGTCAGCGATATTATTCAGGTGTGGCTCGATGTCGGACAACACCCGGCGCGAGGCAAGGAGCAGGCGGACATCATCTGGCGAAAGATACTTGCCCCAACATTTGAGTCGCCTGAGCGATGAATGAACGAGATCGAGAACTCGAGGCATTTTCGAAATTTATCGGTGCGCTTGAGCCGTGGCTGTGTGAGGTCGTGCTTATCGGTGGGTGGGCCCACCGGCTGTACCGGCGTCATCCTCTCGCCCGAAGACTCGCCTATCTTCCGCTAATCACGCTCGACGGAGACGTCGCCGTGCCTCCGAAACTCAAGGCGCGGGAGTTGAGTGTTCGGAAACGTTTGTTGGACGCCGGTTTCGTGGAAGAGTTTGTGGGCGAGGATTGGCCACCGGCAACGCACTACCACTATGGAAAAGGGGGCGGGTTCTACGCGGAATTTCTATCACCGCTCGTAGGAAGTGAATACGACCGCAGGGGGAAGCGCAAGGCAACGCAGGAAGTAGGCGGTATTTCGTCTCAATTGCTTCGCTACATCGAGATCCTGATGATTTCTCCGTGGAAGGTGCAATTGGGCAGAGAGAACGGATATCCATTCTCGCCGAAGCGGAAAGTGCAGATCGCGCGGCTTACGGAGCTCTTTGGCGGACTCGCGCTCGTCCTGGCTTGCGTTGGAGTTTACGGGGTAACGGCTTATTCCGTCGAGCGACGAACCAACGAGATCGGAATCCGCATGGCGCTCGGTGCCGACCGCAGGAATGTCCTTTCCCTGGTGCTGCGCGCTGCACTGACACAAATCGGACTCGGTTTGGTGATCGGTGTACCGGCCGCACTGGCAGGAAGCCGCGTGCTGGCGAGCCAGCTCTGGGGCGTCAAGAGCTACGATCCAATGATCATTGCGATTGCTGCCCTCGTTCTTGCCGTCTGTGCCATCTTTGCGGCATCACTTCCGGCGCGGCGTGCTACGCGCGTCGATCCTATGGTCGCCTTGCGTTACGAGTAGGAGGCTACGCATGTCCTTCTTACGGAACATTACAAGCGGCTTCCGATCGCTGTTCCGAAAGGAGCAGGTCGACCGGGAGTTGAATGAGGAGCTGGGCACCTACTTGGAGATGGAAGCGACTGAAAAGATGAAACAGGGCATGAGTCGCAAGGATGCCCTTCGCGCGGTTCGGCTTGAGCAGGGCACTCTCGAAATTACGAAGGAAGTCGTTCGCTCTGGCAACTGGGAAACCTTCGTGGAGACGTGCTGGCGAGATTTCCGCTACGGGTTGCGTGTGCTCCGCAAAAGTCCCGCCTTTACCTTAATCGCGCTCCTCACACTCACTCTCGGCCTAGAAGCCGAAAATTGGAATCGGCTATCCGCAGCGATCAACGTTGTGGTGCAAACAACTTAGGGTGCGATGTAATGTTGTGGGTTCAGCGATTGTGGCTCCGGTTGCAGAGTCTTTTGCGTCGGCAGCGGGCCGCTCAGCGACTCGACGATGAGATTCAATTCCATCTCGAACAGCAGATTGCGGAAAACATTGCCATCGGGATGAACCAGGAAGAGGGGATTGCCGAAGGAATTGTTTCGCGTGGAACACAGGTCGGCTTGCGCCGCTGGCATGAGGATTCCGGCCAGAGCGGACGCTTGTTGCGGTTCGCATCGCGGGTGGCATCTCAAGTTGGCGCTGCTGCTATCGTTTTGCCTTGCGCTCGCATCATCAGCGAGCAGCCTGCCGCAGACGCAGAGCCGCACGGAAGCTTCCGCAACGGTCAGCAAGGCGCGGGCGCTGCTCCAGCAAGGCAACACAGAACAGGTGATCAACCTTCTTTCACATTATTTGCAAGCTCACTCCAAGGATTCGTCCGCGCGGCTGACGCTCGGCCAAGCGTACGCAATGGCGGGCAGAAATGATCGCGCCACCGATGAATTCGAGACTGTGCTACGGGAAGCACCGACGAACTACGTTGCGCTGGCGGCGCTCGGAGAGATCTACTACCGGGCCAACCAACTCGAAAGAGCCGAACCTCTGCTGGCACGAGCGGCGAAGCTAAGTCAGGGCACACCGCAGATTCGAATGGAGTGGGCGATCGTCCTCGCGCGATTGCATCGTTATAAGGAAGCGAAGAACGCGCTTGTCGGCGTGCCGGTGCCGAAGGGCGCGGAAGATGGAATAGCGTACCACCGGTTGAAAGCGTCGATCGAAGCAGGTTTGGGTGGTTCGGCGGAAGCTGCCGTGCAAATGGAAAAGGCCCTCGCGCTGAAGCCGGACGACGCTGGACTCGCGATGGCGACCGCGGCAGCTGAACTGCAAAACAAGAACTGGGCGCGAGCGGCTGAGCTCGCGGAGCCTGTATTTTCCCGTTCGGATGATCCCGGCGCCGGGCTTGTTTTGTTGGAAGCGCAGCTGGGAATGAGCGCGGATTATCATTCGACACTCGGTAAGTTGCGCTCAGCATCTTTGCCTCCAGAACAGGACGGCGAGTTTCGAGAGCGCCTCGCTCAGGTATTGATCGACCACGGCAAGACCGCCGAAGCAGTGCAAGAATTGACAAAGGCAGCAGAGCTTCACCCAGATCGGGCGAACGTGATCTTCAACTTGGCGCTCGCGCGGTATCGTGCCGGTCTGCTGGACGACGCGATCGCAAGTGCCGAAAGATGCAAAACGCTCGGCGACAGCGCGGAGGTTGAGGACCTGCTGGGCGATATTCAGGAAGCCCGCGGCGATAATCTTGCCGCGGTGCGAAGCTACCAGGCAGCCGTCTCGCTGGCGCCTGGTGAAGAGAAGTATCGCCTCTCGCTGGCGTTGGAGCTGATCCAGCACAAAAGCTTCGACGCCGCCAAAGCGGTGCTGGAGCAGGCGGAGGGATTACGGCCGGAGTCCTGGCGGATTCAGCTGGCGCTGGGTATGGTCGAACATTTCGCTGGAACGGATGAGGCGGCGTCGCAGATTTTGCTTCGCGCCGCGAATCTTGTATCGGACCCGCTCATCGCACTGAAATACCTCGGAGAGATACAGATGGATCAGGCTTCGCCACCCGATCCCGTCGCGCTGGCCAAGCTGTGCCAATACGCGGACGCGCATCCGTCCGAAGGCAACATGCAACTTTACTGCGGAGCGCTGCTATTCCGCCGGGACTATGCCTCGGGTGAAAAAACTGGTGCGGAGGAAATCCTACGCCGCCTTCAGGCGGCCGGCCGCTTGCTCCCGGCCAACGCCGCGCCACACTGCCAACTCGGCAAGGCTTACCGTCGGATGGGCCGTTGGCAGGAGGCGCTGAGCGAGTCAAGAACATGCGTTCAGATGGATCCGGACTCCGCCGAGGGACATTATCGGCTGGCACAGATCTACCAGCATGCTGGGCAGCAGGCGCAGTCCGAAGAGGAAATGAAGCTGTACGAAGCGGCTTCCAAGAAGGTGGCGGACGAAAACGCGCGGCGCGACGAGACCATCAAGACGTTTCTTTATACGATTCGGAAGGAAGCGCCGGACCGCAACTGAAATGCAGTCTGGCGTCCTATCGTCCACTTCTCTCTCCCGATCAATCACTGGACTTCTTCGTCGGGGTGTGGGGTGTTCTCGAGGGGGAACTCGTTCGCCGCGGGTTTTTGCCGAGGCTGATCATGTTGGCAAAAAAGCGGTAGGCGCCGGGTACGCCTTCGGGCATCTGGCGATAGAAAGCGTACGCGTTATAGATGTACACGCCTTTTCCGTACTTCGCGTAGACCAAGCCTCCCTTTTGTGGAGCCTGGCCGGGATCATGGGTTTCAAGGAGGGGCTCATACGCGGCATCCCAGCTTTCTAGAAACTTTGAGCCACGTTCTTCGACCCAATTCTCGAAGTCCTTGGCGGTGATCTTGTTGGGCCAGGTAAACACCGGATTGGAGGGATCGAGAATCTCGACCTGGGAACTTTCGTCGGTCACTTCCTCAGGATTCGAGCCCATCTTGTATGGGTATGGGCCGTAATTGTGGTCGTATTCCGGCGTGTTGTATTGGACGATGACGACGCCGCCGTTCTTCACATAGTCGAGCAGCCGGCCGTTGTAGGTCTTGAGGTCTTCGCGGACCGCATAGGTGCGAACACCCAGCACGATCGCGTCAAATTTGGAGAGATTCCCGGCGGCCAAGTCTTCCGCGGTGAGGAAGTGCACGTTAATGCCGAGATTGACGAGAGATTGCGGCATTTCGTCGCCGGCACCGACGATGTAGCTGACGTTGAGACCGGGTGCGACCTTCACGTCGACCCCAGTCGTTCGGTAGGCCGACGCGCGGTAAAGATTGTAGGGACGCAGGCCCGGATAGCCGACGGAGTGATAGCCCTCTTTGTATTCGTGGCCGTTGTAGGAGGCCACCGCAGTTATGGTGTAGGGCTTTTCTTCAAGGCGGGCGGGAGTGATACGGAAGTTCAGGGTTTCGTCGTCACCATCCTTTGCAGTGGAAAACTTTTCTGTCGCGGCGGTCCAACCTTGCGGCAGATCGAGATCGACCGTTCCTTCGGCGGCGCCTTTGACGTTGCTGTGAACGGTCACGGTCAGATCGAAGGACTTTGCGCCGAGAGGAACGATTCCCGCCTGTGGAGCAATGGAAACGGAAATAGCCGGGCCAGTAATGAGAGGTTCGAGCACGGTACCCGGGCCAGTTACGCGTTTGACGGACTGCACCACCTGAGAAATCTCGAAAGGAACGCCGTCGAGCGAAAAACGCAATACCGCCGAGAGCGGGTACGGCTCAGTGGGCAAATTGAGGTAGCCGGGCAGGTTGATATCGTAATAAGGCCGTTCGATATTCGGTCGCGTGAAATAGGGACGCGTGAACGCGGCGTTTTCCGGAACGCGAACCGTGAACCGCAAGTCGGCTGACTGATTTCCTTTGAGCGTGCCTCCGGATTGCGTGGCCGGCTCCACGCCCCACGGCGCGCCGTGAGGACCCTGCAGTGCCACAGCCTCGAGTTTCACGGGTTCGTCCGCTGGATTCGTGGCGTGGACCTTTACCCGGAACTCCTGCCCGGGAATAGCCACCTGGAACGTCGGCTGATTTCTGAAGAAGCGCGCAAACGGACCGCTAGGTTCATTTTCCGGCGCGACGGTGGCGAGCACCGAGATCCCTAGCGACTCGGCCAGAGCGTTCTCGAATTGCGCCTGCTTGATTTTCAGTTCGTGAGTGACCTCGTACTTGGCGTCCGCTGAAAGATTACTCGCGTTGACTTTCTCGATCAGCGCTCTCGTTGCCTTCAGGCCGTCCGCAAGGGTTGAAGCGATAGCTTCGGGATGTTGCGCGGAGAAACCACTGATTGCTCTCTCGACGAGCGAATTGATATTCGAGAGGCCTTCCTTCAGAAAGGCGACGTCGCCGCCTTGGGCAAGATCGGCGATGCCAGCAAGGGAAACGACGATGCCCTCGAAGAACGACGATTCCTTTTCCGGGACCGAAACCAATGATGCAAAACGATGATACGACGCCATTTCTTCTTCGGCGGGAGGCAGGCCGGTGCCGCCATTCTGCGATTTTTGATGACCGAGACCCAGGCGAGAAACCTGCGCGTAAGTGAGGCCGAGAAGCGGGTTGTAGTCGCCTTCGGGAATCTCGACCGAAGCGGAGAGCTCGCCCTTGATAACTGTTCCGTTCGTGTAGTTCTGAAATTCGGCGGGATAATACTTGCCGTCCGCGTAGTCGTAGATTCCCTTATCCGTGATCCGCGCGAACGGGACGCGTGCATAGTCCTTCAGGGGCTTCCACGGCCGCAGGCCTTCTTTGATCTGCTCGGGAAACATCGCGGGATCGCCCGCCTCCTTGAACGCTTCCTGCGCCATTTGCCCGGCGACCTGGTGATTTCCGTGGCCGTCCGTGCGCCCGCCGACAAACACGGAAGTGATGGCGAGAGGCCGCATCATGCGGACGACACGGACAACATCACCCAAAACGCGATCGTGGCCCCACTTATCCAGGGCCTCTTCTTTTGTTTTGGAAAAACCGTAGTCGCAGACGCGTGTCCAGAACTGTTGCGTACCATAGTAGCGATCCGCAGCGAGGAGCTCTTCCGTGCGCACGAGGCCAAGGGCATCGAAGTAGTCTGAGGACATGACGTTGGCGCCGCCCTCGCCGCGGTTCAGTGTGAGCAGCGTGGCGCGTACTCCCTGGCCGCGCGATTCGTAGGTGAGCATTCCGCCGTCTTCGTCGTCAGGATGCGCCGTGACCATGAGCAGGCTCGCTCGCGTACGAAGCTTCTGGAGGCTCTGCCACAGCGCCGCCGCTCCGCGGTCGAAAGGAAGAGCCTGCACCGCCGCCTCGGAATCGGAACCTGTGGCTGTGGGAGATTGAGCGCGCACTGAGAAAGACTGGATCAAGAAAGGCGACGTACAGAGCAAAGCAAGAAAGACCGACGGGACTAGGCTTCTAGAGCGGAATCGCATTCTGCCTCCTCGGCTCGGTTCAAGAGAGGCCACTGCAGCAGAACTGCGAACGGCCAGCGACAAAAACCTCCAGGCTTTCAGGAAGCAAGGGGATTGTACGTTTGCAAGGGGCGTTGTCAATAAGAATCCCAAAACGTCTTGGTGTTTACGCTTGTGTGAAGACTGACAGACGGAACGCTCGAATTCCGAGAATCAACTTGACACGATTCTTGGCCGGGTGTTACATGGCCGCATTCGAAACCGAATCGTTTCGGTAGCTCCAAGGGGGCGGATCGATCGGCTATATCTTCGTTCGTGTAATGCTGGATTCCCTGTCCTTTGGCAGCGATGCGATTTGGGATGCGTGCTCGGCGATGGGCTTGCCGAAGAGCTCGCCGTCAGAGACGTGTCAAATTTGTTTCGTCCCCAGAATCCTGGTTTCTGGGGTGAACGCCTTGGAACGCGGGCAGGGCGGCAATAGCGACAGTAGAGACGAAGCGCTCATCGCAACTTGAGGAGGTTTCGATGAATCGAGGCGTGGGGGCTCGAATTCTGCGGGGACCTGTTTTACTGTTCGCGATTCTGGCTTTGTGCGCTTTGCCGGGGTTTGGGCAAATCGATCGCGGCGCGATTGTGGGAAGGGTCATGGACACGTCCGGCGGCGTGGTTCCGAAGGCAACGATCACCGTGACGAACAAGGCCACCGGAGTCGTTATGACTGTTCCCGTGAATGACGCGGGGGAATATCAGGTGCTGGCGCTGATTCCGGGGACGTATTCCGTCAAGGCGAGCGCCGACGGCTTCGAGAGCGTGCTGCGCGACGACATCATACTGCACGTGCAGGACCGCCTCTCGATCGAGTTCACGCTGAAGGTCGGCTCGGTGAATCAGCAGGTCGTGGTAACGGCCGGGGAGCCGCTGCTGCAGACGCAAACGGCTGATGTAGGAAACGTTGTGGATACGCGGCTGGTGAACGATCTGCCCTTGAATGGACGCCGGTACGCAGACTTGGCGCTGCTCGAACCCGGAGTGAACAAGTTCTATGCGGCGAACAATCCAGCGCCGGACCGCTTTAGCGTGAATGGCAATCTTGAGCTGCAAAACAATTTTCTGCTGAACGGCATCGACAACAACTCCTGGTCGGAAAACCTGCAGGAATTCTCGGTGCAGGTGGTGCAGCCGCCTCCGGACGCGGTGCAGGAATTTCGCGTGCAGACGCGGACGTATTCTTCCGAATTCGGCAATTCGGCCGGGGCGGTGATCAACGCCACAATCAAGTCCGGCACGAACGAGTACCACGGAAACGTTTTCGAATACATCCGAAACAACGTGCTGGATGCAAACTCCTGGATCAACAACAAAACGAACCAGAAGCGCGGCCGTTTTGTTCAGAACCAGTTCGGGGGCACGTTCGGCGGGCCGATTATCAAGGACAAGACGTTCTTCTTTGGCGACTTCCAGCGTTTCAGCAGCCGGCGGTCCACGACGATCCAGAGCATTGTTCCCACGCCGCTGATGAAGCAGGGCAATTTTACGGAGCTTTTGAGCCTACCGACCCCTAAGGTCTTGAGCGATTCTCCCGTGGCGGGCCAGACCGGCTGCGTCAAGAACAACATCATTCAGGTCACCAGCACCACCGGGCAAACGTGTATTGACCCAGTTGCGTCGAAGCTGTTGGCGCTCTTTCCGGATCCCAACGTGGCGGGGGGCTGGACAGGCGGGCCCAACTATGTTTTTTCACCTACAGTGCCTAATGATGTCTACTCGCTCGACGGCCGCGTGGACCACGCCATCAACCACAACAACCACCTCTTCGGGAGCTATAGTTACTACCACGTGAGCCGTCAGGATCCTCCCTGGACGAGCAACGCCGTGGTGGGAAACGGGAATTTCGCAACTCAGTACCGTACCCACACGCAACTAGTTTCTCTCGGGTGGACTAGAACTCTTTCCGGGACGCTGGTCAACGATGCACGGTTCGGCTTCAACCGGGACTACGCGCACAGCGATCCGATCGGCGTAACCTTGGGCAAGTCCTTGGCACCCGACTATGGATTGAACGGAATTCCCCAAACGCCGAATACCGCCGGGCTTCCACCCATCGAAATCAACGGCCTTACGCGCCTGGGAACCTCACCCTGGCGTCCGCAGTATCAAATTTCGCAGGCGTGGAACCTGATCGACAACCTGAGCTGGCTGAAGGGCAGCCACAGCTTCAAGTTTGGGTATCAATACCTGCGGCGCAGCGACAACTTCGTGGACATCCGCGCTCCGCAGGGTGAACTGCAGATCAACGGAGTGTACACGGCGGGCGGGACGTTCGGAATCGCGGACTTCCTGCTCGGCGACGTAGACGCTACACACTTCACGACGCCGCTCGTCGTGCACTACTTCCAGCCGGGCCATTCTTTTTATGCGATGGATACGTGGAGGACCACGCCGAAGCTCACCCTCACCTACGGTCTGCGATACGAACTCTTTTCTCCCATCATGAGCCGGGAAAACAACACGTCCAACTTTAATCCCGCCAATGGCGGCGGGGTTATCACGACGGCGAAAGATGCCTCCGGCTGGGGAGATCGAGCGCTTATCAACCCGGACAAGAACGACTTCGCTCCGCGGCTAGGTTTCGCCTATCAGATGACGACGAGACTGGTATGGCGCGGCGGTTATGGCGTTTTCTATCAGCACTACAACCGCATCGGCTCAGAAAGCTTGATTCAGCTTAACCCGCCATTTTTGCTCGACGTGCAGCTGAACCAGGGAGTGGGAAGCACAACGCCGCTCTTCCAGCTCCAGAACGGCTTTCCGTTAAGCACAATAACGGGTGTCGGGTTCGATCTCACGAAGATCCAGTTCCGTGCGCAGGATCCGAACCAGCGTTCCAGCTATGTGGAACAGGTTAGCCTCGGTCCGGAAATCGCAGTGACCGACAACACCGTCGTCGTCGCTACCTACGTGGGGAACTGGGGCCGCAAGATGAACCGTTTGCGGAATTACAATCAGGCGGTGTTCAGCGGCATGGACAACGGCTGCCCGATCATCGACTTCCCCTACGCAAATCTGAATACGGTGTCACACATCGACACGTTCGTCAGCGCTGGGAAGTGCGCCGTCACTGGACAGCATGCCTTCCTGGAATACGCCACGAACGACGGGAACACCGACTACAACAGCCTAGAGCTCTCGTTGCGCCGGCGCATGTCCAAGGGCCTTTCCTATGCGTTGAACTATACCTACAGCCACGGACTCGCTAATTTTGGGGACAACCTGACAGCGGGGCCGCTGCCGCAGAACGCCTATGACTACAGCGCAGAAATGAGCAACTCCATCCTCGATATCCTCCATCGCTTCGTGGGCAACTTCATTTATGACCTGCCGTTCGGTCACGGAAGGCGGTATCTCTCGAGCGACAGTTTTGCGAGCAAAGCGCTGGGTGGATGGCAAGTGAATGGCATCGTGAGCCTGCAGACGGGCAGCCCGTTCAGCGTAACCGCAGCGGATCGGAGCTTCACCGGATCGAATCACTCCGCTTACGCCGACTGCACAGGTGATCCGTTTGCCGGGGCATCGGACTCTCACGAGAAGTACACAACAACTGGGTTCTTCATCAACCCAGCGGCGTTTTCGGTTCCGGTGAATGGGACTTTCGGGTCTTGTGCGCCGAGAAAATTCCACGGGCCAGGAATTGCCGCTACCGACCTGAGCCTGTTCAAGCAATTCCGGTTTACGGAGCGCTACCGGCTACAGTTCCGCGCCGAATTTTTCAACGCCTTCAACCATCCAAACTTCGCGAATCCCAACGCCAGCCTGAATTCTCCGGGATCGTTCGGCAAGGTCTCCAATACGCTTTCGCCGATTCTGGGGACGGGTTCCGGCGGGCCGGGTGATCCGCGCGAAGTGCAGTTCGCGCTGAAGCTATACTTCTGATGGCGTCCACGTGTCGAGCGACGGCGGCGCGGGCGACCATCAGGTTCCTGAAGAATCAGTACCTAGCGCGCGACGGAATCGAGCACCAGTTTTTCTCAGGCTGCTTGGAATTTTCGGCCACGGAAAGCAAACCTCTCGCATCTTTGTGTTTCTCCCGCTCGCGAGCCGGAGTCCATTCAAGCATCAGGCGGTCCCGGAAGGCGGCGGGTCAATGTTTGTTTGTCCGGCTCGCAGCCTTTATCCCAATTTATCCCAATAACCTGCCAACCGTGCCCAAACCATCCAGAGCGAGCCGAACGGCGTCTTTACTTTTCACCAACTTACCAGCGAGCCAGAGCGCAATCACCCGTTTGCTAAACCGTTGTAGGGGCTAAAACCTCTACCGGGGGTTCGAATCCCCCCCTCTCCGCCAGAAATTAAAGTGGTTGAAAATACGGACCTTTTTCTCAACGGTTTTCCGTGTTACTCATTCGTGGAATTTCCCCCGCCAACTATTACTATTATGTCGAATAAGTTTAATTGCTAAATATGTTAGAAAAAAGGACTTCCGAATCTTGCATCTGGGGGTTCGAAGTCGCCCTTCTCCGCATAGTCAGAACAGAAACGGCGAAGAAACTATGAGTTTATCTCGCGCCAATTGTCGGGTCAGTTTTCGCATCGTGCGATAGAGACACGCATCTTTAACCAAACCGAACTACACAAGCGCATGAACGAAAATCTTCGAATCCGGACAAGCTGAACGGCGCGACCCAATTAGATGTGAATCGATCTCACATGGACCCGAGCCGTTCGGTTCGTCCGATTCGCCATCGGTAATCAATCGGCGCCACGCGGGTCGCCCGCACGAGCCGCAGGTCGCGCAAGCCCAAGCTGCGAGGGTAGGACCAGTCTGCAGCTTCCACCTCGACAGGCTCTTCTCTCCACCGAGCCTCGTCGCGAATCACCTCAGCAACACGCAGGCATTGCCCCGACTTGGAAACCGATAGTCCAAACGGCGCGTACTTCAGCACTCGCTCGCGCTCTTCCAATGACGCAAACGGTGAACCTGGCGCTAACGAATTGCTCGCTGCGCGACGAACCGCGAGGGACGCCAGTGCGTCGCCCGCTGTTGGCTCCACGCGGAGCCTCCAAGCCGCTTCGTCGCTGTTCGAGAATCGAACCCTCGCGGCGTGGAAGTGAAAGTCGGTGAGCCTGTTCCCAATGACACCGAACACCGGACGATCAATATCGCTGCGCAGAAAATATAGCCCTTCAATCGGCCGATCATCGGCGAGGGTTGCTCGAACCTGAACTCGATACGCGATGTGCCAGTACGTCACGCCGAGCGCGCGTGGCGTGAAACGCGCCCTCATCCGATCCACGTGACAGATGACGATGTTGAAGAACGCCGCCCCGCGACAGGTAATCAGCTCGAGCCCCGCTGGCACAAGCCCGGCTGCCTGCGCGGGATCAATTCCGTACGACAAGAGAAAGCACTCGTCGAGCCTACCGACCATCTCTAATTTCATGGCAGGACCAACAAAAGCGCAAACGTGCCATTCAATACTCCAACCCACAGAATCACCGCTATGCTCAGTGGCATCCCCAGGCGGAGCGCCTTGCGCGTGAAGTAGACCGCCATCGATACATCCGCTACCAGCAGGAGCGCGAGATGCACAGCGACGAAAGCGGTGCTTCCCCTACGCGACGCGGTAGTGGCCACGGCTAGGTTGACTACACTCGCAAAACTCAACAGCGCGATCCCTAGAGCCATCGTGCGCAGACAGGTATCAAACCACTCCCAGGCGCTACCAGCTCGACGCGCTAAAAGCAACGCAAGCCCGAACATGGGCCACGAAAGTCCAGCGGCTAAGGCGACACGGGTGCCCCAGACCCTTGCCCAATTCGAAATGGAACCAACCCCAAAGCTTGCCCCGTAGGCTGCTGTTCCAATGACCGCAGCCAGAACCAGCCCGACTCGCGCCGCGCCTGAAAGATGCCGATCTACGGTCGAAGCGGGGACTACTCGTTGAACGTTGTCGGCCACTCCATCGGTTCGTTCGAATGCTCCTTCGTAGCCGAAGAATGCCCCGAACAGCCGATTAGAAATGGTCACGCGGATGCCCAACGATGTCTCGCTCTCCTGCCACTCTTCAATCGCGGCTTCACCGGCGAGGAATCGCGGTAAGCGGATTCGAATTGGCAACCCGAACGGCGTGAGCCACTGGCGACGCGATCGGAGCGTGATGGCGCCATCTTCGATAGTCGGAACGAGCTCGACCAGAAGGTGACGTCTGTGGCCGAGAGCGTCCAGGATCACATCAGCTTTTTCGTCATATCGCATTGTCGCTTCAAAGCGCCGGTCAACGCCCGGAAAATGAAACCTGCGTTCGAACGTCATGCGAGCGATACCGTCTGTTCCGATGAAGAACCGATTCACGACCTGGAATGGGATTCCGTCTCCAGTCTCGGGAAACAGCGTGTGCATCCAGCTCCCCACCCATAGAAACGGAGCGCTGAGCCATCGGCGGAGCCCTTCGATGCGCCACACGCTTTTCATAGTGCCTTGGAACGTGCAGACTCCCAGCTCTGGCGTCAGATGTGCGCGCACAAGCGGCGCCGCGAGATGAAGATCTTCGCGCAGGGCTTCGGCAAAAGGCGACCGCACTCCATCCCCCGTCTCGTGACGCTGGCGAGGTTTCGCGCGGGAAGCCAAGGGCGAAAGATCAGACAGGCCCCAGACGATTAGCCCGCAAGCTAGAAGCCCCAGATTCTTCGAAATTCCACCAAGCGGATCGGCTAGAACTGCCGGGTGCAGCGATGTCACGAGAGTGGCGAGCGAAACGATGCCGATAGTGGAGAGGATGGCGGCAAGTTTTTCGAAGCGGCCCAAGAGAAGCCAGAGTCCAAACGCGATTTCTGTAAGGCCCAACGCGGCGAGCGTACGACCAGGTGTGCGCCAATACAGACCCGCCTGCTGAACGAGAGCAAGCTCGTTCGCTCGCTGAATCAGGATTTTCGGAATCAGCCCTTCGTAGATCCAACTGAGCGCCAGCGCGCAGCGCGCGACGACCTTGAGGAGCCATAGCCGAAAAGATGTCTCGGGTTGAACGCCATCTTCGATCCAGATGCGTAGTCGATCGAAGCTCCATCGGGTCGCCCAAATCATGAGTGGACGAAACAGCAGATCGAGCACACGCCCGAACCAACCGTGGCGGATTGTGTAGTCGTAGACAGTGCTGAAGCGAACCGTCCCGGCTTGCTCACTGTATGTCCATGACCCCGTGCCTTCCCGGATGATGGACTTGGCGTCAGTTGAACCGAACCTGAGTGCTGATGTCGAGCGCTCTGGATCACCGATCGTTTCACCCCATCCCTTCACTGCAAGGCCAAAGCCGATGCGGGTTGCGTAACGAAAGCGTTGGGGTTCGGCGGCCGACTCACGAGGTAGGTACTCGATGTCGGTGAATCGGAGATCCCATCTCGCGTGAAGGAGCGGCGTCTGCGATAGACGCCAAACGGTTTCTCGATCCGACTTGATGAGAGTTTCAGCGGTGAGCTTCATGGGTCGATGAAACGCTTCTTGTATTCCGCACTCGGCATCAAACAGCTCTCGTATCGCCCGAAGAGCCGATAGCGGTATCGAGCAGTCAGGTCGTAGGCCCGATCCAGTAACGCACTTGGAAAGACTCCGAAGAGCCTCAACCAACGCCACGGGTCGCCAAGCTTCTTCGTCACGAACAGCGCCGCGCTGGCCTTGGAGAGGAGTGCCGGTGATTCGGACCGGTAGTTCGTCACGAGATAAAAGGTGTTCAGATCCTCCGGATTTCTCCCGAAGCGTGCCAAAGTAGACCGACCAACCGTACTCTGGAGAGATGCGAAATCGAAGACGGCTCGGGTGTCGCGCGCCAGAACGAAATTATTCAGACGATTGCACAGTCCGAACACCCCATCGTAAAGAACCAAGTGTTCGCCTCCGGGTGAGATCGACGTTTGCCAAGCTGACTCAGACATGCTTTAATATAGTAAACATGTTTACTGAAAATAGCAAGGAGCCATATAGCTCGGAAGCAACCCCGAATCGGCGTGGCCGGGGCCGGCCGCGAGGGCGAACACCGCAGGGTGTTGCGGCAAGGCTCAGCCTTTACAACACGGCCATCGCACTGATTGCCGAGCGTGGCTACGAGGCGACGACACTACGAGACGTGGCGGACCGAGCGGGCGTCAGCGTCGGCCTTCTCTACCGCTACTTTCCGAGCAAGCGTGCGGTGATCCTTGCGCTATACGACGAACTCTCCGCCAAATACGCCTCTCGGGCGGCAGAAATGAAGATTGGCAAGTGGCGCGACCGGCTCATGTTCGCACTCACCACGAGTTTGCAGGTTCTGAGTCCTCATCGGAGCACCCTCGCCGCCCTGGTTCCGGTGCTGATCGGTGACGCGAATGAGGGGCTGTTTACGCCGGCCACAGCGTTCTCACGACAGCGAGTGCACAAGGTCTTCCACGATGCCGTGGTCGGCGCGACCGACGCGCCTCGGCCAGAGGTTGCGGCAGCATTGGGTCGACTCCTTTATCTAGTACACCTGGCGATTATTCTGTGGTGGCTATTAGACAAAAGCCCGCGGCAGTGGGCGACGACCTCACTCATGTCCTTGGTGAGACGTGCGCTCCCCGCTTGTGCACTGACGCTTCGGCTCCCGCGAGCTTGTGCATTCGTGGTCGCCGGAGACAAGTTGTTCCGACAAGCACTCTTCGACGATGCAGAGCCGCACAGATCGAGCCCTGGAATCTAGTGTGGTGTGTTTAAAGCGATGGCACTTGCCCGTGCCGGCGGTTCGATGAGCTCACCAAGAGTTATTGCGCGACAGGGCTCGGCACATCTGATGTCCCTCTTGTGCCGTTTTTGCCGGCCTGAGCGATTAACTGCATTCAATGTCGAAAAAGCACAGGCAGGAAAAGGGTTGTCTCTGACGAATTCGCCGAGGCGGACCAGAGTTCCCCAACAAACCGACAAAATTGTTCCTTGCCCTCCCCCAGTTTCTGAGTACCCGCAAAGAGAAAAAATGTAAAAATGTGTTGACACAAAGGTCGCTATTGTGTTTCATACAATAGAATGAAACAGAAGAACATCCTCGATTCCCGCGATCGG
>Ga0209154_1000350_pt1 | contig 32269 bp, 41 predicted proteins | sample GraSoiAngelo_121_FD_185878 | JGI IMG/M metagenome (GOLD analysis project Ga0209154, IMG submission 185878) | Grasslands soil microbial communities from the Angelo Coastal Reserve, California, USA - 14_0919_12_20cm (SPAdes) (version 2) | ecosystem: Environmental > Terrestrial > Soil > Grasslands ... | reverse complement strand
ATCCGAGTAGCTACTCATTATCAAGTAAGTAGAGATTACTAATCATATTTCCCACTAGTAGTGGTAACATTCACTCATAGGTGAGAAACCCGAATAGGCAAATACAAACACGAGAGAGTAGACAGAACAGGTCTAGTATTCTGGGCTGTAAATGTTCTAGTCGTTTCTTGGAGGGTGTCCGAGGGGCTAGTAGGATGCGCTGACTGATAGTTGACTAGCATCCAGAGTTCGATGTTGGGCTTGTTAGGGTGGTAGATGACGAATTTGCCTAACGGTTCTCTTGTGACTAGTTCTTGTTCGGTGAGTGTTTTTAGAACGCGGACTAGGGTGTTGGCTTTCCGGTGTCCTAGGCGTCTTTTGAGCATGTTGAAGTGCATTGGGCCTTCCTCGTACAGGATGGTTGTTACCTTGACTCGGTTCTTCCAAGCTACGGCTCCGACGGTTTTCATGCGTATAGACAATCTATAGATTTCTATTCTCCAACGATCAGATTGTTGAATCGCACTATACTCTTGCCTTGGTGGCGTTCGTCTATGCAGACTCTAATGTTGAAAGTGTCGCCTTGGCTAGCTAGATATGTTGGGCATTCATGTAGAGGACAAGTTATCGGTTTCCTATGAAAGACTCTCATGGTTCTCGTCTAGGCCTGAACAGTCTCAAGTATCTACCTCATACTCAACATTGTCTCTCTCGTCGGGGCATAGGCAGATGATTGTCGCACCTCTACTCCATGTTTCCTCTCTCTTTATCCTGCCTGTGTCAAGCAGCCGGTGTCCATGTTCAGGACAGGTTTTCCAGCCTTCAGGACGCAGACTCACGGCTTCCTGTCAGGCTCCTTAGGCTTCACCTTCATAGACTCCATGAGAATAGAGTGGATCGCGGCCCGTTCAGCTTGGAGATAGGCGATTATCTTGTCTAGGGCTTCCACTGAGTACATCATTCCAACATACTGGCCTACTCTCCGCGCGATTTCTTTGACACTAACCCGTTTCTCCTTCATGGTTTAGGGGCCTCGGTTTCTACTGTTTGTATGTTTGAGGAGTGAAACAATTCTGGCTTGACAGCCATATGCACAACGCATTGGTGATAGCAGACATGAGGAGTCTGCTGTTCGCCTAGTAGCTCCCGAAGCCTGTTCTCAACATGGTATAATCGGTAGAGCGAGGCTTCCACCTGTCCCCATAGGTTCTGCTGCATGTAGCTGCGTGCCTGTCCAATCGTAACAATCAACTCTCTAGCCTCCTTCTCCGGCAGTTTTCTCAATATGGTTTGCACCATAGAACGTGAACCATGTCTCTATTCATTGTATGGAAAGACATAAAAGCCTTTACATGGCTAAGCATCAAACATGAAATGTTTCAGATGTGGAAGCGAAAACATTGTCAAGAAAACCCGTTATGATCCAGACACCGGAGAACCTAGGGAGACTCAGATTCCTGAGAAATGGGTCCCGTTCAGAATAGGCGACGGACAGTTCGGACCAGACACCCATGTAACCCTATGCCAGAAATGTTCAGGAGTCCTAGTCAAAGTTCTTCGGGGAGAACAGATTCCCGCACAGAAGTTCGACAACCAGGAAGTTCTGACGATCCCGAGGGCGACAGACTAAGACATGACTCTTCAACTGGCAGAGAAGAAAAAGATCACCGTAGACGACCTACAATATATCACTCTCAAACATGGCGCACATCGTAGCCGTAAAAGCGGTGTATGCGCGATGGAGGCCGCCGCATGGCTCGCTGGACGAGAACACACTGATTCGCCAGTATGCGTCTCTCCAGTAATAGCCTTTTTCATTCGAATATGGAACGATACACTGCCATCCGACGAAGACCGTAACAGGCTGCTGAAACCATTGCTTCCCATAATTCTCGAAACCAAAACATCCTCAAAGGCTGAGAGTAAACGAGCCTGGCTAGCCATAGACTGGCTGGCCAGAACCTATACTCCCGCCTTCTTCGATCTCATTCCCTCTCTGTCACCACATGCAGAAGCTCTACGGAAGTTGAAACCGTTCACAGAAAAGACAGCGGAGAAAAACCAGAAGGTCCTAGATGATGCAAGGAAAGCGGCATCTGCCGCATGGGATGCCGCAGGGGCTGCCGCAGGGGCTGCCGCAGGGGCTGCCGCAGGGGCTGCCGCAGGGGATGCCGCATGGGCTGCCGCAGGGGATGCCGCAGGGGCTGCCGCAGGGGATGCCGCATGGGTTGCCACATGGGCTGCCGCAAGGGCTAACTTGGCCCCAACAATTGCAACATTACAGGAGAGTGCACAGAACCTAGTGAGGAGAATGGTGAAGATTGGGTAAGATGGCTGTGCATATCAGCGACGAAGCAGAAAAGTATCTCTGGGCCACCGCCAACAAACTGTTTCCCGAGCTGGGCAGGGGACGGATCAAGAACACGCTGGAACTGATGATCTGGGAGTATAGGGAGAAACATCCAGAATGAAATGGCTGACAAGAATCCGGCGAGCCTTGAAGCGAGGACTCTTTACAGAAGAAGATGAATCTCTAGCAGAAAACTGGGAAACCTGCATGGTGTCTGAACGTCCAAGAACACGACATGTTGGGAATGCCCAGATTGGCGAGCCTCTGAGCCAGAGAATAAAAACGCTCGGCATAGAGTTTTACGATGCTGTTCGTAATGATGAGCCTGAGAAAGCTCTAGAGTTACGGAGACAGATTCTCAAGAAATGACTGTCTGCTCTAACTGTTCCCAGCAGGTAGAATCGGGTACTTGGCATGAGAGATTGCCGTTGAACCAGTGCAGGGTCAAAGACATCAACAGTAACATGCCATTGTACACTAGCCGGAAGAACAGTTCAGGCTGGGGCAAAGAATAGTTCTCAAAATATCTTCATCTCTCAGTCTTCCTCGTGAAGCAGTAACATGGGTCCTAGCCTTCCTCGCCAAACGTGGAGCAGGGAAAACCTATGCGGCCGGAGACTTGGCCGAGGAGATGATCAAGGCCAACATTCCTATCGGCGTAATTGATGGCATGGGAACCTGGTGGGGACTACGGACAGGCAAGGAGGGCAAGGGCAACGGGCTAGGCATAGTCGTCTTCGGTGGAGAACACGCTGACCTCCCACTGGTTCCTGACAAGATTCAGCAGATAGCCCGGGCTATTGTCGAGTCGAACATTAGCTTCGTCCTCGACCTGTCTGGGTTCAGCAAGGGCCAGATGAAGAAAATGGTAGCCGCGTTCCTAGACGAACTATACAAGATCAACCGGATAGAGCGTCACATCTTCATAGAAGAGGCTGACATGTTTGCCCCACAGCGTACTATTGGTCCTGAGGATGCTATCTGCCAGGGAGCAGTCAGCAGTTTTGTCCGGCGCGGTGGAAACCATAACCTCGGAGTCAGCGTCATCACCCAGCGCAGTGCAGTCTTGAGCAAGGATGTTCTGACACAGGCGGATTGCCTAGTGATTTTACGGACGTTGGCTCCCCAGGACAAGAAGGCTATCCAGCTCTGGGTTGAAGAAATGACTGATGAGGAAGGCTCCAAATTGGCCAAGTGGTACGATTCTCTCAAAGAGCTTCAGAACGGCGAGGCTTGGATATGGCATCCTGAGAAGCCTGAGATATACCGGAAGATACAGTTCCGGGAACGCGAGACTTTCCATGCTACCCGCGAGAACATCCGGGACATTCCGGCCAGTGCGATTCACCTGATGGACGTGAACGATTTCATATCCAAGTTCAAAGCCGTCTTTGAGCCTAAGCCCGTTACAAGACCCGAAACAAAGCCCTCATTTCAGTTTCCAAATGTCGAAATTAAGCCTGAAATAATGTTCAAAGACAAGCCTCAGATCGCGTCCAAAACATCATGGGTGGACGAGCCTAAACCGTCAATTCCTAGGGCACAAGTCGATAATGGAAACACGCAGGTTATTCAGGCACTACCGAATATTCAGATCCAACAGTACAAGCCCACTCTTACACTTCCAGTGGAGTTGCTGGACCAGCCCTCAACCCCTATGGGACGGGTCAGCGTGGTTCTCAAGAACAATCCTAACAATCCGGGCAAGTGGACGTTGAAGCGTATCGTCGAGGATTTGCAGGATCACGGCTGGGATGCGAGCGATACTCAACAGGTGATTGACCAGTTTTTGAAGTGGGAGATTTTCACCAAGGGACATGACGGGAACTATCTGAAGTTCCATCCGACAAGAATCCAGATAACTCAGAAGACGGATGGGTTAGAGATCGGCTAGGGATATTTGCACTGTATCTTCCAAGAGCCACAGGTCGGACACTTGCCCGGGTCACGGACTTGGCCGTGGCTGAACCTGTGAAGATTTTCGCATTCCCAGTAGATAGTCTGAAAGTCGATCATTTGGCTTCCGGCTTGAAGATAACGATCATTGAGGCGAAGGGGGCATTTCCTTCTTTATCGTCAAACTTGAGTCGTCCTTTGATGAATCGAATCTCTGTAGCGTAGCGGAGAACCTTCTCATGGAACCAAGCCACATCAGTATAACTCGGGAGGAGAAAGACTGAGGTTTTCCCTTTCCTCAGCTCTAGGATTGCCTTGCCGAGCCAACTAGCTATCGGGGCGCCGTAAGGGGGATTTACAAAGTTGGACTGGCCCCACTCCGAGAAAATACCATTCAGAACAGGATGTGCAGGGCATGGGTCACAGTCGAATTTGAACTCCTTGTCGAGAAGTTGATAGACTAGTTTCGGAGTCTTCCAAGTAGGCCGAAAATCTTGAGAGATTAGACGTGTCGCCTTGGATAATCGAGTTATTATCATTCTGCTTTTCCCATTGGACTAAGGAACCATCTTGGCTGTTTGTCCGCGCGAAACTGCATCGACCCGGAATCCACTAGTTGGACATGGCTCTGGGTCTTAACCATGCCTAAACCGGCCAGCTCTGAGAGTCTCCCGCTGATGCCCTGTTTGGTCGGAACAAACCCTGACGATTCTCGCTTATTCCATGCGATCTTCCATATCTGTGATAGGCCTAGTCCGTGCTGGTAGTCTACTGCTCCGGCCTCTTTCAGGATTCCCAGGGCTAGCTCATGGGTCCTGTTCAGTCTGCTAATCCTGTTGCCATAATGAGCGCCTTCGCCTCTCTTGCCGTGTCGTGGGAAGAAGGTTGTTGCATAGCCGCACTCTGGGCACTGGGTTATTTGGAAGCCGCAACTAGGACAAGTAGTCATCATTATTCCTCTCTTGCAATACAACGGAAGATATGTGTGTAGACGAGTTGTTCAGGATCGTATCCTCGACGCGGGTGAATCTCAGCCCATATCCGTTTGAAATCTTCTGGACTGTCTACTCCTTCTTGTCTGAACCATTTCTCACAAACCTCTGACAGCTTGACTTGACTGACCCATTCAACCTTGAACTCGCCTCCAAAGACATGGAAAATATCCCCCTCACTTGCCATCTTGCGAGTCCGCGTTGTCATCGTCTTTAGACCCGTTAGCATGGGGCCAGCAAAACGGTCCTTGAAAGGAATAGTCACAGTCGGACTAGTCATTTGAGAGATTCACCGGTGTTCCAATCTTCTCGCAGAATGAACCTGACAACGAGTCTCGCCCCAACATAGGTCAGTCCGAAAATCCCAACGAACCCCGCACCTGTTAGTATTCCTAGAGTAAAGGCTAGTAGAAAATCGCTCATGTTCGTTTCTTCCTGTTATGCCTAACCATATGCCCATGACAATAGCTGACAGTCTTGGGAACCCAATGTCGTCCCCGGCTACAATAGTTGCGAGCAATATAGAAAGGAGTCAATAGTTCTTGCCTCGACGCTTCTCATAGCTCCGATTCTTCCACCGCTGAAACCCTGACGGGAAGCTCTGTCTTGTCCTATCAACAATCACGTCTCTAGGACCATGCCAATGCCCCTCATGAATTGAGTGAGAATACCGAGCGTTTCCATGCGGAATAATATCGATCAGAAACGTTTGACCAGCACTGATCCAGCCATCACACTCCCGACAACGAACATTCTTGTAAGCCACAACACGGATAACACTCTCGCCCTCCTTCAACCAACATACCTCGAAGCCTGACGAGCCTTAACATAGCCCATCTTCTCCAACTCATGAGCCTCCAACATCCGCAACCACTGACAATAAGTCAAACCCAAGCTCTTAGCCAACACAACAGCCCGCACATGCTGATCAGCATCATCCCTAAAAGAAGTCCGCACCCACTTCCCCTTCGCCTTCCCCGGGGCCAAGACGCTACTTCCAGTGGAAACGTACGGGTCTAGCTTCCATGTAAGCCATCCTACCTCGTCCTCGATAGCATGAAGGCTAAAACTATCGCCCAGCTCTAGGGCTTGGCTTGCTTCTTCTATGCCCATCTTGACACGCACACGTCTTTTCTTGTCTATGGAAATATGCAGAGGGATGCCACTTTCCCCGGGATTCTAATACTATCTGTCACGAAAATGCCCTATCCTAACTTTTATTACTCTAAACAGTACGGGAGAGAACACTCTTGCCTCCTAGGCCCAAGCATAAACGTCACCGTATACGGAAGAGCCTAGTCCCAATATTACACTATCATCCCAAGATTCTCAGGAAAGCCACCAGTCCCAGCCCAACTCCCAAGGTTGGAGACGTCTACGGGCCCTACGTTGACTTAGCAAGTGCGAACGCTGAAGCTGACAGTCTGTTACCTAATACGGTAACGTCAGTCTTCGCCGGGGCCGATCTCAAGTTCTACCTATTCGTTGTTGATGTTAAGACAGGCATTCCGCCTCCTCCTCCTCCACCCAGCCTAGTCCCGTTTGACAGTTCATGGTTCTACCAGGGCAATGCTGGAAGCGCGGTAGAGTCTAACGGAACACTTCAGATACGGATGGATGCTTCAGGTGGAAGCGACAACGACTATCTCTACCAGACAGCCCAGATGGGAGAGTTTCCCTGGGGCGGCAGCGGCACATCCCTGCCCGTTGGGATCACGAATATCCAGAGTCTAGTCAATATTCTCTCCACACAGTTCGGCACGGGCCATAGCCATTGTAACATCTACATCGGCCTCTACTACACCTGTCCTAGCGCGTTCGACGGCTGGCTTGACACACAGGTACGGATAGAAGTGGTTGATGGAAACTGGAAGCCGGACGGGTCCACCAGCACCTATGGGGGCCCAGGAGATCCCGGTGTCCAGGCGGACGGGTTCTCGATAGCCCAACTGTCCAACATATTCAACATTGACGTTGCCGCGCAGGCCCAAATGGCTCTGGCCGCGTGGGGCTTGAACGATACTGCTGTACTGGCAGGGGTCGAGATGGGCGTGGAAGCCTTCAACGCTCCAGACATACAGGTTGATTTTCAAGGATACCTGTTCACAAGTGGCCAACTTCCTCCCCCGCCTCCTCCACCAAGTGCTGTGTCATGGCATCCCGCGATAACTGAGACTCCCCGGCTCGTCACAGTCGCCCAGCTCCTAGCCAATCCCTCGACATTCACGATACCGAACAAGAGAATGCTTCCCTCCACAACAGTCAACCCAATCCAAGCTGGGCCCGGAACCGGAGTAGGCCCGGTCCCAGACGGGTTTCTGTTCCAGATAGACAATGTCACAGTCCAAGCCGTCAATGTCGCCGGCGATGGTGAAGCATTCACGTTCAACGGTGTCAACTATGACGATACTGAGATCGACTTTATCGATCCCTCTCTACCCGCTGGGCAGTTGCAGGGGATTCATGGCGAGGCGGATATGAACTGGAAGCTGAACGGATTGACAAGCATGACGGACTATCCAGCCGCAGGCGACGTTATCTCAGTACAGGGCTATGCCTATTTCGACCCAGACCATACCAGCACCAACCTCGGGGCGGGACGAGAACTACACGCTCTAACAGCATGGAAAGACAGCTCAGGCGGTATTCACATGATCGGCACGGGAGTCGTCACGCCTCCGCCTCCTCCACCGCCGCCGCCAATACCGGGAGCAGTGCAACAGGTCATCATAGTCCCATTAGAGAACACTGGCCTAGACACCATGTATGCCCAAGCCTTCACGAAACAACTGGCAGATACCTATGCGCTGAGCCAGAACTGGAACGGGATAGGGCATCCTTCAGAGCCCAACTATATCGCAATCGCCTTCGGAGACACGTTCGGAGTCAACAGCGACGGAGATTCCACCACACATCCCCCGCCATCAATCCTAGACTTGGTCAGGGCTAGCGGCAGAAGTTTCAAGGTGATCCAGAACGGTAGTCGAGGATTCGACCATAATGGCTTCCTGTTAGAGTCGCCTGACATTTCCAACACGACAGCCGGAGACGTGCCGGACGTTATGGCGGCCGTCAATTCTGGAATCGACTTTGTCTGGTTTACACCGGATGACAGCCAGAACGGGCATGATACTGGTGCACAGTTTGCCAGCCAGTGGCTATCGACATGGATACCGGGACTGTTACAGGCGATAAGCGGGAAGAAGGCGTTACTGATAGTAACAACGGACGAGGACGGCCCACAAGTCTACACTGCATTCGCAGGCCCCGCTGCCAAGCAGGGCTACAAGTCAAGCAACCGATACGATCACTACTCGTTCGGTAAATTGATCGAATCTATCTGGGGAGGATCAGGATTGCGAAACTGTGACAGTGCACCTGCTCCCACAGAGTTTTTTCTCGCAACAACAAGTACGGGCGGATCAGCTAAGGGTCCTGTCGGGAAGTCTAACAGGAAACCCTGATGGTAGCATAACCGTCAACACGGCACGTCTAAGAACAGTTCTAGACCAGCCTCTCCCCAATATCCGATCTATCAATGTCCGGTTCAGAATCCTCGGCAACAGTCCGACTGTTAAGCCTGACAGTGACGGGGTAACGAGAAAAGGAATTACTCTCTGGGCGAATATCGTGAACGCTTGTAACCTAGACTTCTTAGCCTGTAGAACAGACAGCCGGGAAGCCGCTGGAACCACAGTAGTCGAGGCCCAGTCACAGATCAATCCGCTAGTCACGGGTCCGATAGACAATGCCCAATTGAACAGTTGCGCGGGACTAGGCTATGCTCCACCGGTCAAGAATGTCTCTAGCATAGACATTATGGACGGGGCTTGGCACAGTTTCAGAATAGATAGGATAGCTAAAGCCTACGCTCTCTATCTTGACGATAAGTTCATGGTAGCCAGTTTACCTCCTCGAGATCCAATTCTCTTCGATACCGGCCTCTATGGGCTGAGAACAGACAATGTGAATATTGAACTGACGGTGACTGTTGAATGACGCATTCGAAGCCAAAGCATAGGCTTAGACGTGAAGACTGGGACTTTGTAGCGTTCAAGAATGGGGATAGGAACCGTCCACTGTTCAAATGCCGGACCTGTGGAAGCATTATCGAACAGAGGAATCTAGAGCCTTCTAAACGCCCTAGCGAATAATCGCTGGAAGCCAGTCTTCTCCGATTCTGCAAAGTTCCAGATATGCTGAAAATCTTTCTCGTACGCTTCTGCAATATCCGGGTCTGATGTGACTGTCGCGTTTTCATAATTGGAATGTTCAGCCCTGTTAGTATAGTTGTAGCTTCCCCACTCTACTGTCTGGCCGTCGATCACTAGGTACTTGTCGTGCATGATGCCGCCCTGTGGATGTGACAGGCGAATCTTTGCTCCCGCCTGCTCGAGAATATCATGGATTTTCGCCTGTGCACCATGAGTCTCACTCCTATCCATGACAATACTGACTCTGACACCTTTCTTCAACACTGTGACTAGAGCATTGGCGACTGTCGTATTGGTGAAGCTGTACGCCGCCATCACTATCTCTATCTTGGCCGACTGGACAAGGCTGACAATAGCCTGTTCTATGCCGCCGTCAGGCGAGAACCGGGCTTGGACGGGCAATCTTTTAACAATGGCCATGGATACGTAGAGGATTTATGAAGCTTGGTAAATGTGCGACTCGGACTCTGAAGCGGAAGAGGCCTGCACTTGAACATCCCATCTATAAAGCCACGGCTCTTTTCAACGGCAAGATACACTTTGTCAAAATCCTCTTCCCCAACTTGACAGTCAGCGATGCCGATGTCAATACCGGAATCAAATATGCCACGTTAGCCTCGAAGCCTATCCAGCAGTATTGTAGCCAGTATGGGCCGAACAGTGTCACAATAGACCAGACACTCTACACGCTTGATGCTCCGAACAGCAACTTTTCAGACGCGAACCTTCAAGCATGGGTCGAAACAGTCTCTTCGAAATACTCGTTCTCACAGTCAGACGCGGTAGCAGTGCTAAGCCCGCCTGGAGCCAATAATACTGATGCTCCCCTCTCACAGGGCACACTAGGCTACCACGGCAACACGGGTAGGCATCCGTACATATTTGTCAATATGGAAGGAACAGGGTTGACAGTAGACGACAAGGCAGATGTCTATGCTGACGCACTGAGCCATGAAATCGCGGAAATGGTAGTGGACCCAGCCGCTGACCTGTCTAACCCGGAGACTAATGATCCTTGCAGTGGAAACTGTGGGGTGGGCTATCGTAACTATTTCGACCTATTAGGCAACTATCTGGGCGGTTCTCCGGTTCAGGGCTACGGGTTCTGGACTAACGGGGTGGCTACACCAGCCACAGTCGCCCAATGTCCCAGTCCCCAGTCGGGATGTGTATATGATCCTGCTAATCCGCCTGTCAATCCCCAGCCTAACCCGCCTAGTCCCTGCTTGTCCATGATTGAGAAAGGAGCCTTGGAAATCGCCAATGGCCAACTAGTCAAGGGAATAGACGATCTTATCAACGGCATCATCTGTCTATTCACACAGAAGGCTATTGGCACGGCGAACATGGAGTCGATAGAAGACCGGCTACGCCAAGCTCGTACAAGGGAATAGTACAGGTAAAGGCTTTAAGCAGACCTTCCAGAGCCCACAAGCATGAGTAAATCGACGTTTTCGACGGAACAGGTACTAGGAAGCATATTCGACAATGCTTTCAGCCTCATAGTCGCCGCAGTCCTATTCAGCGCGGGAATCGGCCTAACCGGCTTCTCCACATTCACCGTATCCAGCCTCTCAAGCTATATTGCCCTAGGCAACTTGGTCCAAGTCTTCATTGCGGGACTATTGGTCGCCGCCGCACTGGCCATCGCCTACTCGCGTAAACCGTTAAAGGCCAGTGTAGCAGGACTTGTGGCAGAGACTAAGCCTCTCGCAGTAGCCGCGACACTCTGGACGCTAGGCATGCTGTTCGTAGGCATCGGCAATACACAGGGCTTCACCCCGGTCGGAATAATCTCGTCTCTAGTCGGCTATGCTTTACTGCTCGCATCACTGATACTGAGCGGCACATTGGGTGTACATATCGCTTCGACAAGCACAGTCTAGAAGCCATATTAACCTCCACGGGCGTTTTCTAGCCCTATAACGCTCTTGTCCTCTGACACTTCTATCACGCTTAGAGAATGGAAAGAATATGCTGACCAGCTGGCTAGGGAGACACGGAGTATTGCTGACAACCTGGCTAGGGACACAGAGTCGTGGAGGCTGGGCTTAGAGAACAAGATCAGCATGGTCGAACTGAAGGTGGAGAACAGGTTCGGACAGGTCGAAAACCGGCTGTCACGGTTAGAGGTCAAGATGAACATTATCGGCTTCCTAGCCGGGATAGGAGCCAGTGCTGGGGTGGCTGACCTGTTAAGGATGCTGGTGTTCCATTGAGCCTAGCCAAGATACGTGAACAGTTGCGTAGGCCCAGAGTCCAGGAGGCGGATAGGGTGGAGGGGGAGGATGAGAAAGGCTTCACGTTCAGCTTCGATCCGTCGGGGAGACGCAAATACGAGAACATAATGAAAGTTGTCGGGTATGTAGAAGATCCCGCGTTTGCGGAGACTAACCCCTCAACATCTTACATGTGCGGGTCCTGCGAGTACATGCTTACCAACATCAGTTCGTCCACAGGGTATAGTTGTAAAAAATATCTTTTTGACGATAGGCCATTTGGTTGTTGTGGAGGCTATTCCAAGAAAGAGGGCTAGGAATGCCAACCGGAATATATCCCCATAAACAGAAACCGATAGAAACCAGTAAAGCGGGAAACCAAATGAAATGTCCTAACTGTTCTGGCCCGTTAGAGTACCACTACGATGTCAAAACCGGCAAACCCTACACGTTGGAACAGGGCGACTACAGTATCTGCTGGCATTGCGGCAGTAAGAACCTATACGATGGACAAGCTCTAGTCATGGTGACAAGGGAGATAGAGGAAACAATGCCTCTAGAAGACAGGGAGTTCTTGCAGAGAGAATGGGAATCGTGGAGTCGGAAATACGCAATACGCGGGAGCTAATCCCCGACTTGGCCTTGGAGCCATGCCCCAGAGACCATGAAAAATACAATCGTTGTAAACAGCTAGGATGCCTCTGTCACTGTCCTTATTGTGAGGCGAGCAAGAATGTCTGAGCAGCCGGCTGAGCCTCCTAAGAAAAAGCCGGGCCGGCCACGAGGAGTGCCGAGCTGGAAACATCCTCGCCTAGAACCGGAAGAGGCTAGTCCCGGCGTGGCCGAGTTTGAGACGGCTGTGCAGAAGCGTAACCGTCTGATAATCGACATGCGGTATAAGCAGGCGTTGACACAGCAGGAGATCGCTGACCGGTTCCATATGAGCCAGCAAGGCATCAACAAGATACTTAGCAATTATAGGAGAGGCTTAAACTGGAAGAAGCCTAGGGGAAAGTTTGACTATGATGAGGGGCCTCTAGAGACTAAGACTATTGATCTTTCCAGCATGGAAACATTCACTAGAGACCTAGGATACGAGAACAAGCCGTTCCATCTAGAATGGTACCGGCTGGTGGAACAGTACAAGCGTTTCCTACTTATCGCACCGCGGAGCCATGCAAAGTCCACCTGCATCAGCATCCTATACGTTCTCTGGAAAATAGTTACAAACCCCGATATTAGGATCCTAATCGTCAGCAACACCGACATACAGGCCAGAAGCTTCGTCCGCACAGTCAAACAGATGGTTGAACGGTTCTTCCCAATACTGATACCGGAAGGACGCGAAAAATGGGCTGAGACAGCCTTCACCGTCAAACGAGACAGGATACTGAAAGAAGCCACGCTGAGCGCGGTCGGAGTAACAGGACCAATTATCTCCCGCAGACAGGACCTGATTGTCTGCGACGACGTGGTAGACCGGGAAAACGCGGCCACGGAGCTTTCACGAACCAAAGTCTACGACTGGTTCAGAGACACACTGCTGCCCGCAGTCGAGCCTCAGACAGGACGCATAATCGTCATAGGAACCCCTTGGTGGGGCGGAGACTTGTACGAGAAGCTGGCTAAGGACTGGAAGGAGACCTACAAACGCTACGATGCGATTGTTGACGAGGAGAAGAAGGTCAGTCTCTGGCCTGAACGGATACCGTACGAGTGTCCGGAGGGAAAACAGCATGAAAGCTTCTGCTGTCTCATGGAGATCAAACGAGTCATGGGCGTAGTCTTGTTCAACTGCCAGTTCAGATGCGACGTTTCCGGTTTGGTCGGCAACAAGCTCAGACAGGAATGGCTCAAATATTACACTGATCCGCCCAAGCTGGAATCGTTCGACGAGATAGTGATAGGGGTAGATCCGGCTATACGGGTGAAGGAGTCCGCGGACTATTTCGCCATGGCCACAGTCGGCTATTCTGCGACAGAGGGCAAAATGTACGTGCTAGACTTTTTCCGAGCCCACATTCCCTATCCTAAACAGCTCTGGCAGATAACAGAGCACTACCGGACCTATCGGCCTCTCAGAATCCTGCTAGAGGTAACAGGGTACCAGGAAGCGTTAGCTCAGGGCTTGGAAGAATCATTCCTGCCGATTATCCCGGTTAAGCCTGTGCCTGACAAGTCTACGCGAATATTGAAGATCAGCCCCTACTTTGAACAGGGACGGATACTGGTTAAACAGGACATGATCGACTTTATCGGAGAATACGTCCAGTTCGACCAGGGAGAACACGATGACCTGTTGGACGCATTGGCCTATGCGGTTCAGGACATTGTTGACCGTCACAGCAACAGGGTAATAGAGCATATGCCATTGATAGGCTTCGCACAGGTTTTCAAGTCGAAGCTTCCCACACCGTCCGCGTCACCAATCTTCGTCGGAGTACCCAAAAGTGCTAATAAGACGGAGGGACAAGAGGGAAAGGGCAAAGTGCGACGTTTAGACTTCGCCACGGGAAAGTGGGTCTGGGTTGAGCCAACTACTCCGTAAAAGACAGAGGACTCGTCAGAAGCATCCTAACGCGGCAGAGATACCTCCAGCATTAACCGATGAGGAGGCGAAGCTGTCCTGGGCTATGCAGGTCCAGAGCATGTTCAAGAAGGCTGGCATGGACAAGTATCTGCATGAGGAGATAGTGGAGGGTGGAACTATTCGGCCAGCAGTACGAGACAAGGGCGGTCTCTGCGAGTTTCCTGACTGTCCTAACGATTACATGTTTGCCTTGAAGCTTGACAGGTTCAGTAACATGTCCACGAACGGCTATGCGGGTCCTGTGCGTGAAGGCTTAGACAGCGGATTCGGCAAGGGACGCTTCAGAGTCTCTGCTTCCCCAGCTATGGTTCAGGCACCTGTCAACATCTATGTCTGCGAGGAGCATAGAGACTGGCGGCCCGAGACAGTACCATCAGCCCGGTTCTCAGAGTCGCATGCTTGGAAGCCTCAGACAGGAGTGGCTAATATAAAGACGATAGTGCGGGAGACGGAGAGTTGAGCAGTGACGAGTATGTCGTGTTCAACGGAGTCCGATACCGGCGTGTAGACACTCAGCCTGTTGAAACAGGGCAGACGAATCCTACCGAGCTGAGGACTCGAGGCGAACTGTTGAGAGAGGCAGAACGGTTCGCCCCTAGTGGAAAATCGCTTATCTCTGGGCTTCCCCAGAATCTTCGAGAACACCAGCCTATGAACCCTTACAGTACCATGTGCCTCTCATGTTCTCATCCACTGGTCGAGGCTAACTGTCCACAGCACGGCTCAGGCGGCGACTATGTAGGCACACCGGCAGGCTACTATCACCGGAAATGCTTAGCGGACCTGTTGGACGAGCGTAAGAGACAGATGCTGACAGCCGACGATATGAGTGGACTACAACAGATGCGGAGGTGACTTGATGGAAGATCCAATAGCCAAAATCTTCAAGACAGCAACAGCCCCAAATACTTCACTAGCTAAGACAGTGAATCCCTATCTTAGCCCTGTCTCAATAACCCGTTCTGACACGGTGCGGATTAACAAGAACAGCCGGACAGACCTGTTGGCCAAGTATCCGATCTCATACATTGCCCAGCACATGTACAGTCCAGAAGACATTGCTAGGGTCCAGAACAGTCTCGGGCCGCGGGGATGGTCTGAGAAGGCACAGACAAACTCTATGATCACTGACATGGGCTATAGTATTGGCCAGCGACGGCTAGGCATAGCGGTTCAGAGACAGTTGGCCGAGATGGTCCGTGCGGGCAAAATAACTCTGGAAGAACGCAACTATGCACTGGCATCAACTACTCCTGTCCTAGGCCAGTACGCACCGACCTATGGTTGGCCTGACGACTGGGGCTTCTACTGGGAGTATCTGGATGCCTATCTTTTCGTACCGGAGGTAGAGTTCGCTGTCAACCTGAAGAACCGTCAGATATGGAAGCCCGGCTTCCACTTCAACGCGAGCAGCGAGTCGCAGGTCAAGAAGGTTCAGAACGAGTGGGATGTTCAGAAGGTCGGCCAAGCATTGTGGGATGGAACTTTCACCGCGCTGGTTGAGGGTAATGCGTATCTTGCCAGCCAGGACGATAGTGACGCAAAATTCCAGGATAGCAGTCCGGGCGATAGTGCTCAGGGAGCCGCCTATGCCAACATTACCGGAGCCCCACGCCCACTGGTCAAGTATACTCCACCAACCAGGTTCGAGGGAATAGGCCCTACGGACCCGCGCACCTTCCGCATCCAGGTTCATCCCCAACGCTGGGACAGCCAGCGCCACCAGTGGCTTGTCGAGAAGTATATTCAGCGCCGCTGGGCTGGGCCTATGGCTCCCAACTATGCACTAGGCTCCCAGACAGAACTCGACTTTCATCCTGACCAGATATTCCACTTGGCCTTCCATAAGATATTCGGAGGCATCTACGGATATTCCACGATACGCGAGGTTTTGTTCGTGCTCAAAGGATTTCTGATGATGGTCCAGTTCCTACCCCAGATAGTAGAGCATAGGGCTGATCCCTTGCTGGACATTGCGATTGGAGGAGAACTGATTGGGCCTGCTGGGTTGAAGACTACTTGGCTTCCTAACAAGGACGATTTCGAGATAGTGAAGGCTCGTATTGCCTCTCGTCTGCCCGGCGAAGACATCTTCCACGATGCTATGACGAATATTCAGGAGATCTATAAGGGACGGGGAAGCGCGGAGCGAGTATCAGAATACATTACGATTTTCAAAGAGCGCATACTGCTAGGGCTAGGTATTCCAATGGCCGCGGCCACGTTCAGTGGTGGTGGAGAGATAAAGTTTGGAACTTTACAGTTCGACATTATGGACGATGAGACACGGGAGAACCAGACCAAGGTGACGGAGCTGATTAACGATTGGGTCTTGCCTAGGCTATTATTGAATCTGGGCCATAAACAGGGTGATGGGCCTGAGGTCGAGATTGCGATGGTTCCTCCGGGAGAAACCGCCAAACGATGAGTGCGGCAGGCTGGGGCATAGGCACACAGACAGGAGCAGGCGACCCGACAACTAGAGATCCAATAAAACGGTTCACTATTGGCCCTGACAAGCCTGTCAAGCGAGCCTCAGAAATGTCTGAGAAGGAAAGGATAACTTTCGCGTTCAACCCTACCGCGCCCGAAGAATGGCGTAGCACAGCACCTGTGGTTATTCAGTTGTACGCTAGCCAGCTCATGTCGCAGGAGGAAGCTCGTGAACGGCTAGGCTTAGGCCCAGTCAAGAAGAATGAGACTTTTGCGCCTGACCCGACACAGATGACTCCAGGGCAAGCTAACAAGATAACAACGAATCCTAGGACACAGGCTGGGCTTCCAGCAAACAAGGGATTGGTATCGAAGCCGCCGGAGCAGCAGGAGAAGCCGGAAGAGGCGGCCGCTGGAACGGCCGGACTGGCTATGCCTCAACTAGTCAGTGACAAGCCGATAATTCAGCCATTGACCAGTCCGGCGAAAAAGAAGAAGAAAGAGAAGGAGGTCTGGCGGATAAAAATGGGCGAGGAGGACGAGACGATTCTTGAACGAGTTTCAGATTGAGATAGAAGAGGGCTTCTTCGGCCAGAACTTTGGCCCAAACTTTAACATTCTCACAGGCGGAGGAACAGGGCTTAGCCCTGGACTATTATTGTGGCTGTTGGGCAGAAAGTCGAAGAAGAAGCGGAAGCCCAGCCTCGCCTATCTAGTCAGGCTTTTACGTACAATCGACATTATCAGATTGTTAGACGATGGTCAAGCCTCCAACTGATCCGAATCCTGCTCCCAGCACGGGCGGGGTGGCTAATGCTCAGGGACAAGCCATCTTCACCGCTGACTGGAACACTCTCATCAACGATCTCTACCCGCACGCTCTCGATAGTTTGGTCAACCATAATGCTCAGTACGGCACTGCAACGGTCAACATTCCCGCGGGGGGTGTTGGCGGAGCATTATCGGTAACTTTTCCATCGAGCTTTGGAGGTCCTATTCCAGAAGTGTTGGTATGGGTTCGCCAATCAGCCTTTCTTAACAATATTGTTCTTCCAAAATTTGCACTTTCAATACTTAATGGAGGGGTTGGCGAGTACAGGTGGGAGCCGTATCCTCCAACAGACACGGAACTGTTCGGATTGTCGCTTCACCGCTTTCGGCTCAATCTTGCATCTCTACCGTCCACTATCCTCATTGGACTCTCGGGCTGGATTACGTCAAATAATGACGGGTTGGGAACAGTTGAACTTGAATATTCGTTGGATGGTGGCTCTACATGGTCTGTCGATGTGGGTCTTGGAGGTGCCCCACTTCCAGCAACGGGAATATTCAAAACCTCATCCTCCGCGGTTCCATCTGCGGCTCTTGTGGATGGATTGTGGCGTGTGGTTGGTCTGAACGGTCAAGGAGTTGCGGGTTTTGGAATAAATTTTTCCCGAATACAGGTTGAGCTAACCTATCCCAGCGGGTCTAATATTGCGGGAACCGGGAGGCTTAGTGTAACAACCACGGGCTTCAGCGCGCGGGTAAACTCGCCGTTTCCAGTAATCGCCTCCACCAATGTTCTTGTAGGATGGTTGGCGTTTGTCCCATAAGAGTGTGGTGATTTAATGGTAGTAGCAAACATTACAACTCTGGAACAGATCATCACAATATTGGAGAGGCTTCGCAACATTATGATTATTCAACAGCGTGGAACACGATATGACGAGGTCACTGACAATTTCGTAGCATTGACACCCGCCCAAATCGTAACGCTTCAAACAGCCAGAACAAACACGTTGAACAATCTCCAGTCTCAAGTGGCGGCTTTGACTTGAGCAGTGAATACCGGTCGGCGGTGGCGAATACTCCGGTTACTCCGCCCGCTGGACAAGCCGCTATCTACACCCGCACAGTCGGCGGAGTCACAACATTCTACGTTCTCAAAGATGACGGTACAGAGGTACAGATCCCAGCCCTCGGAGAGCTCCAGCTAGTAAACGCTGACGAGACCCAGAACAGTGCGACCGTACCGAATGCTGATACGGCTGTTAAGACCTACACCTTGGCCGTAAACAAGTACGCTAGGATTATTGCTGAGGCGGAAGGCTATGGCTCATTCGTCGTAACCTCGACGAACCAGATAATCAGTATCAAAATCAAATTTGCAGGCGTGCAGGTCGGCCAGACCATGACGCTAGATGCGGCTCTTGGTGCGACAAGCCGTATTCCATTCCCAGTCAAAGCATCAGGGGCTTTTACAGCAGGCGGCCTAATCACCGTTACAATTAGTGCCCCTGCGGCAGACGCGAACACGACTGTTTTTCTGAACAGTCTGCGCGTATACGGGGTAATATGATGGTATAGTATCTTACCACTGGCAATAGGAATAGAGTTTTATACTCAAAAGGGTAAGAACGTATCCCCATACCAAGGGGAACACTAGACGGAGTTCTACTGCCCGAACTGCCAGGAGCATATTCATGCAGGACACACTCCCAACCTCTGCCCGTTCTGCGGCATAAAGAACGAGATGAAGACAGTCATCAAGGAAACAGCCAAGCCCGTCAGGGATGTGGAGACGGTGCAGACGAAGCGCCGGGTGACACCATGAGTTGCCTGAGCCGGGAAACGCTCCACCGGAGCTTCAAGGTCTCCTTGACAAAGTCTACAAAACTGCTAGGAAACAGTACGGTGACAAGGCTAAGGCTAGTGCTGTCGCATGGGCCGCGGCCAAGAACGCTGGCTTTTTCAAAGCCAAGGATGGCCAGTGGAAGAAGAAGGGTGAGAGTCCAGAGTCCTACTGGAAATGGCACGGCTACTGGAGACGAGTCGAATACCAGACTCCCTACGGGTTCGACAGGAGTGTTGTAGAAGCCTTGGGCACAGTAAACGTTGCAGAAGCAATGGTTCCGTTCCGAGCACGGATACTGCTAGCTGTCCCAGGCAAGTCGTTGAACAACCGTGAATATCCACGCGAGACCCTAGTACAGGCCACGCCTCTCTATGAGGGTAAACCGTTCATTCTCGACCATGACATTGAACACGCAGAGCGTGTAGTCGGCATCATCACACGTCCACGGTATGGTGTGGAGGAGGGCTATAATGGCCAGAAGAAGGAAGGCATGTGGGCTGACGGACTCGGACTGATGGACCGTGACATGTTTGACCGGCTCGCAGGCAAAGGCCCAGTCCCACCGTTGATCCGTGGAGTCAGCATTGGCGGACAGGGAGATGGCCAGTACGATGTGGGTGGAAGCACTCTCATCAAGAATTTCCAACCAGCAGAACTTTCAGTCACCGCGTTTCCCGGAATCCCAGATGCGCACATTGCAGAATTGAACATGATAACCGAGTCTTATCGTAAACAGGGCTTGCTTAATCACGGGTCTAAGATGAACAAGACGAGACGACAGGAACGGCAAGAGATACGTGAGGGTCCCGGACAGACAAACACGCCAGTCATGGGTTCGAATCCACGGCCGGGCATACGTGGACTAGACGCGGCAGTAGACTCTATTCCCCGTCAGGATGTGACGCATCAGGTGCCACAGCAGACCTATGGCTCAGATGCTGGACGACGAGTAGACCCGTATGATCAGCCTTCAGGCTCACACCAGTTCCAGTCAACAGGAGCCGATAAATATGCAGGGTTGAAAGGGCAAAGCTCGACAGAGGGAGCACCGCCCGGCAGTGGCGGAACCAAGAGTTCACGGGATGCTCGGGCATGGAATCCTAAGATTCCAAAGACAGGCCGGACAACGACTCAGCATCCCGGTTTTGGCAATCTTACTCCTAGTGGAACAGGGCTTGCAGACCAGGACGAGGAAGCTTACAAGATGCGATCCCAAGCCGCAGTCGCCAGCTTACAGAACGACCTGGACAGGGTTCTCTACCAGCTCCGGACAGGTAAGGCTCCGCAGGAGGCGAAGATAGACGTGTCTAAGCCTGAGGAGGAAGAGGAGGAGGGTGAAGAGGCGAAAGGCGAAGAGGAGGAAGGGGAAGAAGAGGAGGAGCATGTTCTCATGCGTCACTTGGCACGGTTACAGAATAGGAAGTTACAGCGGGAGATAGACTATGACTTGGGCGACCAGCGTAGCCCCAGTAAGGGTCCTGATGGCGATACGACTATGAGCAATTACCAGCGGACTATCAATCCGGGTGTGGATGCTACGCATAACCCGCCTAACGAGGCAGGCTTCGACCCGTCAGTCTACAAGGCGGGAAGTCGGCCATCCGCATTCGCCCCGCAGGAAGACTTTGCCAAGGCTAACCCGATAAAGAGCGAGGGTGAAGAGGAAGAGGAGGAGGAGGAACGGGTCATACGTAACAGGATAATCGCATTGCGCATGAAACGGTTGTTTCCGGGACTAGAGGCGGCTCCAGGCGGAGAACGGCCCTATACTCAGGCTCCTATTCCTAAGACTCCGAAGCTGGGCTATTCGACTACTAAGACTCCCGGATTCGGCAAACAGTCCCCGTCAGGAACAGGCATGACAGACCAGCCTGAAGAGGAGGAAGAGACAATCACTATCAACGGTGTCCGGTACAGGAGAGAGCAGACTCCGGCCAGCGACGTGGACAAGACACGGGACATGCCCTCGGGAGAAGAAGAGGAGGAAGAGGCTATGCCTCGAACCCCGACAAGCATGCTACAGCCGGGCGACGGCAAATCTCCAGCAGGCAACCCGTTGATGAAGACACAGCAGAACCCGACCGGCGACAATGTTGGAGCCAACCCTGTTACGGCAGGCGGAGAAGAAGAGGAGCATAGACGATTGGAGAGTATTCCACAGGATCTGATTCCTATCGAGGGACATGCACCGTCAGTAGCGTTCGGCATGGGCCAGACACTCTGGCACCGGATAATCAAGAAGACGAATGAGCCGTCAGCGGAACAGTTGAAGCAGATGATTGAGACCTTCAACATGTTGAAACAGCCGAAGCCGGAACAGTACAAGCGGGTCATAGTCAAAACGAACGAGTCGCGCAACAGTCTCCAGCCGATAGGCTCAGGCAAGCAGAGCATGATACCCAGCATGCTACTGCCCGGAGTACCGGCGAAAGGAGCAATGAGCACTGGAGCGACAATGCCGAGCCAGCCCTACCAGACAGTGTCACAGGACATGCGTGCAGTCCGAGAAATGGCCGCGAAGAAGCTGAAGGAGATAGAAGCACTTCCCATGACAGCGCGTAAGAGCACGAATCTTGGCAAGAGCCTCTGGGAGGCTATTCTACCGGAAATCATGGAAGTCCAACGATAAATGAACTGTCCCAAGTGCCAGCATGAGGACTATAGCGTGACTAACACTACAGCCTCTAACACGGCCACTGTCACTTTCACAATCACTGTTCCACAGACAACCACTCAGAACACTGTTCCAGTCATGCAGTTCCATCTTAACTGTGAATGTTGTAAGGCAGGCCACAAATGAACCAGGATCCTAGTCACAGGGCCAACTGGCCCAAGACCGGTATTCGAAAGAATCCCGTAAACGAAAACCTAGAAGAGGAATACTAACCATGTCATATGGGACATCGCCAAGCTACAACGCACAGTCATTAGACTTTGGCCGACAGACAGAAGACTATAGCAACATTACACTGCGCGAGATCGTGGCTGGAACCAGCAACCTATCACTAGCCCAGCTAGTAGCCACACGGGCCGCAATACAACTCTTGACACTGATCGACGGGAGACGGTTCTGCCGCACCGAGCTTGTTCCTCCCGGCGGAGGCAAACTCTGGCACTTCCAGAAAGTACAGGTTCCAACCGCCATGACCAGCACAGGATTCACAGAGGTAGACTTTACCGGTGCAGTCCAGACGTTCACTGGCACTGTCCAGATGAACAATCCGACACTGACCGATGTGCAGGCTACCCTAGCAGTGTTTCCAGCCGCAACCTTCGTCTCAGACCTAGCCCAGCGCCAGAGCGCAGTCAACCTTGCAGAAGTCATAGGGATAAGCCATGGTAATGCTATCAACTTCGACATGAACCAGGACATTTACACGCCTGCCCTAGGAACCTCAGCTAACGGCACAGCACCCTCACCGCCCACAACCAGCAAGGTCACAGAAGGAACCAGTGGAACAGCAGTCAGCGTCAACTACACGTTCACAGACGTAGCCACAGCCCGAGGACTAGTAGAAGGCCAGAGAGGAAGACCGGACACGTTCGTAACATATCCAACAGCCGCAGCCAACGGAGCCAGCGGAGTCGTCACAGGATGGTACCCGTTCGTCATGTCAAACATGGGATCAGCCGCACCAGGAGCCCTACAATACGCCGCCGCACTAGCAGACTATCTACGCACCGGCTCAATAGCCGAGTTCTTCGGCATGCGGCTCTTCGTAGACAACGCGTACAAGGGAACAAACAGCAACTTTCCAAGCAACCAGAACGACGTCATGGCACAAGTCCTAGTCTCTAACGAGGCAGTCGGATGGGCACAGGCGGAAGACATCGTATCGGAAGTCCAACGGTTCGCAGTCGGCATAGGCTTCAACATCGTAACACACAGCTTCGGCAAGTCCGCGCTCATAATGGGCGAATTTGTCGCATCCATAACTCACGCCTAGCCTCTTTCTCTAGTCTTTTCTGCTAGAGACCAGATTCCGAGTTACGAAGTAGAGAGAACAGGATGAAGCAAGAACAGGGTGGAAGACTAGCAGTATGGTAGTTTTGACTCTGACCGGCGACTCGGGCCAGAGAAGCATTATCAACCCGAACGTTCCACAACGATTACAATTAACCTATACAGGAACCTATGTGGCTACTGTGGCCGAGACCACTGTGGACACGGTTGAAGTCTCACCCTACCATAGCATAGCTGTCAGCACACGGGCTTCAGGAGGCGGCGCGGCCAGCGTTGTCATCAAGATCTATGCCTGTGACAGCACCGGCACAGTCCCCTCAGGAGCCGTCCCGTTACTGACTAAGACATTGGCGACCTGGACGACTACGACAGCGACACTGGACATTATACAGGAGAGCTGGGGAGCCGTCTCAGCCGCAACATGGCCTACGGGTGCTACTGGTGGACGGGTGTTGGAGCCGTTCGGCAACTGGATCAAGATCACAGAGACTCCAACCTTTACTAGTGGAACTGCGACCCTAGCGCTCGAACTGGCAATGAAGGGCTGACAGGGCCCTTGATATGGGCTTTCTGTAAAGTCTACCAGAGCGAGCGTCATGGGTTGAAGAAGATGCTTGACAGCCTAGACAGTGTAGACGCGATATTGCTAGGCGACGGGCGTTTTCCCGACTCAGCATGGGGAACCAGCGATCCGAAACAGATAGAGGCTATTCACCGCCGGTATCCGCCTGGCAACAAGAGCACTGACGGCTCCAAGAAGCTGGCCGAGTCCAACTCGAAAATTACCTGGCTAGACCCGCCCGAGCAGGGCTACTCCTCAGAGACGGAGAAGATGAATATTATGCTGGAAAAGATTCCGGTTGACGACTGGGTTCTCGAACTTGACCCGGACGAGGTCTTGGTGGGCAATATTCGCGGAGCCATTCCTGCAATCCCCTGCGACATTGTCTCTATGCGAGTCGTAGATGTTGAAGGGCATAGTCTCTACTATTCGCGCCTGTTCAAGAAGAAGAAGGGCATGTCATTCGCTACACACCACTCATTACACTACGAGCAGGGTGTGGACGTGGAACAGTATAATGGTAAGGCTCCAGAAAACTTCTATATTAGACATGAAAGAGTCGAGGTTTAGCCATTATCCACATGAGGAATCCCCGGCTCGGAGGATGTTCATGCAGAAGATAGAACAGGTTCTTACCATCAAGGAACGAATAGCGGTTCGTGAAGCCCAGCGCCCACAAGAGTTTCAAGGGTATATCACTGGGCTGATGGAGCTCTGGCTGAAAGTGTTAGGGGGGCCTCGTAACATTGTGGAACTGGGAACCTATACTGGCAACAGCACGTTCGCCTGGCTGGCCTGTCCCAATACGTTCGTGACCACGATAGACAATGGCCCTGTGGAGAACGCTAGACCGTTACGTGAGGATGTGGAACGGTACGATTGGACTGGACGGGTGAACATTGTCCACGCTGACAGCATAGAATACGCCTCCCAGTATACCGGCTTGGCCGACATGGTCTACATTGACACTAGCCATGAATACTTGCAGACACGGCGTGAGATAGAAGAGTGGCTTCCACATGTCCGGCCGCAGGGCTGGATAGTCATGGATGATATTGCCTCCAGAGACTATCCTGATGTGTTGCGAGCCTTCGAGCATTGTCTACAGGTGAGCTGTAGGGACAGGTTTGACTATTTCACTGGCTACACTAGGCCCCCGTTTACTCCAGAGTCACATGGACTATTAGTGAGCAGACTGAGATGAGCACGACTATTCCGGGCGGCTGGCCGCCAAGCCCAGCAAACGATCCGGGGCTACGAGTAGTCCAGCCAGTAAGTTACATAGTCTACAACGACCCGTATGATCAGAAATATCACGCAGTAGCTGACGGCTCGTTAGGCTTACCCAGTTCAGACATTGTGAACGCCGATGCGGCCACGGTCATCAATAATGCAATAATTGCCTCAGGCGGCGGACTGACATTTATCAAAAGAGCCGTGTATAGTCTCACAACAGAACTTCTAATTTCTGGTATTAATGATAGTGCCCTGATTCTTGAAAAAGGAACCCAGCTTACTAGAATAGGCACGAATAGATTACTGAATGTCACAAACTCTCAAAGAACGCTTATTTCTGGAGGCCGATGGAATGGCAACAATGTAGGCTTTGAAAATATCATGGTCCAAAATGGCAGTCATGATACAAGAATAGAGAACGTCGAAAGCTACAATGCGCCCAATGAAGGCATACTAATACACCATGGCATCGGAGCCGGCACAAATCTGCGCACGATAGTCGAGAAGTGTTATTTGCATGCTAACGGTTTCGGGATTCAGGACTTCCATTCCACAACGTCCGGGCCTCGATATACCCTTATCATAGGCAATAACGTTGAGGACAACACAACCGCTGGCATCTATGTCAATCATGGAGAGAAAGTACGCGTCGAGGCTAACCAGGTAAGAAACACCGTCGGGAACACGCCGACAGTATACGGAATAGCCTGCATCAATGGACAACGCGATGTAATAGTTGGTAACACCGTAGAAAAGATGGGAGGCTACGGAATCCAGCTTTACTTCAATGATCTATCAATTGTCGATGGAAACTACGCCGGCTTCTCACTCGGCGGAGGCAACGACCAGTCCGGAATAACAAACGATCATAGTAACAACACGGTCCTCAGAGGAAACCTGCTTGAGGGAAATACCGGTGATGGCATTCACATAGAAAGGTCGAACTATGTTGCATGCGGCGGTAACACAACTAGAGGCAACGGAGGGGCAGGAATCCAAGCCTTCCATGGTAGCAATGCAACCTGTATAGGCCTCTCAGTCATAGGCAATGTCTCAATTGGTAATACAGGACCGGGGATACTTTTCAATTCCTGCCAAGACTCTACAATTAGCGGAAATACATGTCTCGACAATTCGGCGGAAGGCATAATCCTATACAATGACGGCGGACAGGCCGGATGCACCGAAATCGTCATTGTCGGCAACCGGTCTGGCGATGATCGAAGTGGCGGAAGCAGAACACAGACTTATGGCATTAGAACAATGGCTCAGACAAATACGTCAACTATCGTCGGAAATATTGTTGACAACAATCTCAACGGAAGTATATCACAAATTCAGAGCGCGTTCATGCGGACAGCCCAAAACCTCGGATATAATCCGGGAACAGGAACCGTTACAGCCGGAGCCTCGCCCTGGACCTATATCAACGCGGATGGGTATGACGAGATCCTCGTTCTAACAACAGTGAACGGAATAACGGCCGTAACCTATCGAGGAACGGCAGGCTACCCGATAACCGCAAACGCATTCGCTTTCTATCTCAAACCTAACGACACTATCGTGGTAACATGGGCTACTACTGCTCCCATCTTCACGAAATATCCACTCTGAGGGATTAAGAAGGTTGCCTGTTCCTGTCTGGGACACAGACTCTATGCGTTGGGGAAGCTTCTACTGTGATTCCTGCGAATCACTAACCTATCGCCTCGAAGACCTGTTCGGAGCCTTCACCGCGACTGGTCGAGGGTCAAGGAATGACTGATTCTAGTCTTCCTAGAAGCAGTAGGTTCCATCCGGGCCGCATCCCTATCACTCGCAGAGATGGTAGCCGTGGCTATGTTGACGGGTCAATCTGTGACCAGTGTTCATGTAATAGTAAACAGCAGGCCAACTGTGTCTTCAGTCGTGAGAACAGCTTGGGAATACTGGCAGGGTTCAATCCTAGCGACAAGTATCGTAAAGCCCACCGGGACGATATTTCCGCGTCTCCCCTCATGCAGAGTTTCAAATATCGTAAGCCTATCGACAACCATGTCTCTTTCGACCATGTGCTTCCCCCTGTACAGTTCCCACACTTCCCGATAAAATCGTGGAATGGGATGATGCAGACTCTTAATAAGATGAAAGTGATTAGGAGAGAGGTAGTGGGCTAGCATGGTCAAGTATAGGCCCTTAGAGGAACGATTCTGGGAGAAAGTCATCAAGGGCCCTAACTGTTGGACTTGGCTAGGAAGCCATCAATCTACTGGCTATGGGATGTTTCGTCTTCCTAGACATGGAACATGGACTCATGCACATCGAGTTGCCTATGAACTGAAAAATGGGCCGATTGCCTCGCCGAGCGTTTTCGTCTGTCATAGTTGCGATAATCCCGGATGTGTTCGACCCGATCACCTATTCCTAGGAACACATAAGGAAAACATGAAGGATATGGTGAATAAACATCGAAGTAGGGGGCATCGCTATAGGGACGGGGCCCAACACGAGATGGCTAAACTTACTTGGCCACAAGTATTCGAGATTCGTAGATTGTACCAAAAAGGGCAATATACACAAAACCAACTAGGCAAAAAGTTTGGACTAACTCAAACAGGAATAGGGCGAATAATCCGTTTTGTAGCTTGGAGGGAAGGGATTGCCGGATAGAGTCAAGAAGCTTCTCGAATCCTCGCTGCATTTTACCGGTGCGGGATGGGTAGGCTTCTACGAGGTTCCCCAATGGTCCACGTCTGACACGTGTACTTTCAGCGACTTTGCCACAGTCTCGAACGCTACAATACTCCGAGCTGACACCTTGGCCATAGTCACCAATACTATAGCTACCAATGTGGTCACGCTGACACAGGCGGCGATGGTCAACATTGATTGTATCGTAATGGTGGCGGGGACAAGATGAGTGCTAGCCAAGTTCCAGCCTATGCTTCTGTTCCGCCATATTTACAAAACTATAGCCAAGTCAGCGATGTCGGAAACAAATTTGGCAATGCCACCCTATTCACAGCGTCTACAACACCTAGTACGACACAGGTTCAGGATATTATCTCGCGTAAAGATAGCTGGATCGACAATTTTGCCGGGCACGACTTTCGTTTCCATCAAGTCACTGAATACTATGACGGCATCGGCTCCGGTAGACGGACTGGCCAGATACATCTCCGTAACAGTCCTGTTCTCTCAGTAGAACGCTGCGAGTACCGGCAGGAGGGCGGCGATCCTAGTGGCAGGGATGCTTGGATTCCCGGAGTCAACGGTAGCAGTGCGGAGGCGGCGGGTGTCCTTGTAGGGCCCAAGTCGAATGTTCAAGCTGACTACTTCTACAGCTACCCGGAAAAAGGCTTGATCCGCTGGGGCCGGATAGGCTTCACCCGCGCCCAGAAATACCGGGTAACATACAGCTACGGCTATCCTAGTCCGCCTGACTGGGTGCGCGACCTGTCCGCGACAATGGCGGCTATAGAGTGCTTGTCAGTCTTTTCTGGAAAGTTTATGCCCCCCGAGCCCTTGGCCAACTATGAAGCCCGGTTCGAAAGAGATGTCGCTTTGATACTAACCACTGCTGGGAGACGACCACTTTCTGGAGTTGCTTAGATGCCTCAGGATGTGGCCCTGACTGTCAGGGACTTGCTCTGGAAGAACTGGGCCACCAGCAACCCTGACGATGATCCGACCACTGCTGAGACTTTTCTTCCTAGCAAAGCCTGCTTCACAACACGCGAATATGCTTCGAATCCCCGCCGTATCCATAACAACATGGTTAGCATAGTCTCACAAGGCATCAAAGAGACTCCTGAAGAACTAGGCTCAACAGTCATGTACAAAGCTGAGGAGACTTTCGAGATTCATGTCTGGGCGATAGCGGGTATCGGGGATGATTTCGAGGCTGTACGACAGCGAGCGAGGAACATGATTGACTCAGTAGACATTATTCTCCGGTTGGGCGCGGTGTCGGCTACTAGTGCCGCATTGGGCATTCAGTTTCTGCGGATAAGCCCCGGCTGGATAAACAGGGACGAATTGACAAGGCATCAAGTGTTCCACAAGGTGAAAGAGGCTGTGGCAGTCTACTACCGGACTGATGTTCAACTTCCGAACGGGGCCCCGATAGTTCTACCAACTTTCGGCGTATTGCAGGCTGATATAGGAACAGCAGACTTGAGCAGTGCAGGATAAATGTCAGAGCTGATTAACTACAGTACGGGTACAACGGTTCCGGCCGCATGGCTTAACCGGGCTCAGCTACGAGAAGAAGGCAAGGCAAGCTATGTAGTCTATTCCGCAGGAGGAACCGTTTACGCGAAAGCGATGCTTCCGGCCGGAATAGACTATTCTGGTGCAAATGCAGCCACACAGATTAACAGTGCGATTACAGCTCTTGCTAGTACAGGCGGAAACATTTCCGTCAGAGCCGGAATCTACACCTTCGGTAGCACTGACCAGATTGTGCTGAAAAGTGGGATAGGCCTGATAGGCGAAGGCGATTATACCCCATTCTATAACGGAACGGCTACAGGCACGGTCTTCAAGAGATTGTCAGGTACAACCCCGACTATTGTGACAGACCCGGCTGGGTCTACCAATGTCCGGTTGGCGGATGTCACGGTTGACACCGGATTCTTCGTCACCTCTGGGTTACAAGTCCAGAACTGTCAACGGGGCAACTTCCAGCGTATCTCATTGATCAACAATGAACGGGCTACTGCCGGGATCGGTTTGAACATAGTACCTTCCGCATCCGTTTCAGCCCCGCTAAACAATGTTAACGAGTGCGTGTTCCGAGACTTCCATATCAACTCGGCCTATTACGCAGTTCACATTAAAGGTGCAGACGGAACTCATGTAGTCACAAACTGCGAGTTCGACAACTTCTACATGGTTAACGTGTCAAACATCGCTGTCAACATCGAACAGTATGGCGACACGCTCCAATGGTTGAATACTTTCGGAAGCGTCCTCTCAGGCGGAAAAGGCATGGTGTTGAACAGTGGAACACCCGCTTCGGACGTAGGTGTTAATGGAGACGTGTTTCTCAACATCAAGTTCGACATGGCAAGCGGTTCTGATCAGCCAGTAACCATCAATAAGAACACTGTACCTCACTATCTAATCTTACGACAGGGGACAGGACTACCGCCCTATGCTCTCATGCAGAACAATGCCGAAGCCATAGTCAAGAATCTTAACACGGCCTTTACACCAGCAAGCATTAGCGTAACCGCTTCACCTTTTACCTATACCAATGGAGACGACAACCCCGAGATTGTAACAGTGAACGGAGGCACAGTAAGCTCCGTCACCTATGGCCGTAGCGGAAACGTACACCAAGTAGCCTCAGCCACTAATGTTGCGGTAAAACTGGAAGCCTACGATGCCATGACAGTGACTTATAGTTCAGCCCCTACAATGACCAAGTATCCCGGCGGATAAACTCCCTTGTCGGTTCCTATCGGAGGATGGTATGTTTCCAAAAAGCTCCAGTTTGATGAGGAAGATAGTTTCGGAGTTACCCCTAGTAATCCTAGCTATTCTCAGATAGGCTATAATAGCCTAGTCAATATTTCAGCCCCAACACAGCTAACCCCAGTCTTACAGCCGGGAAGTGAAGATCCACAGTTGCTTCTAGAGCGTGGCATGGACCTGTACAATATCGACATCAATTACAGGCCGTTCGACACGACCTTTGCCAAGTACGGGTTTAATGCTCAGGGAGGCGGAACGGGGACAATAGACAAGTCGTTGAGTCTAGCCATGAGCATAGCCCTAGGCGGCTCAGGCGAAACCTTCATTCAGGCATTGGGCTGTCGAGTCGGGAATATCGGCATAGGTGGAAAAGCGGGTGGGCCGATAACTGTCAAGGCAAAGATAGCCTGCCAGAACATTCCAGTACCCTCGACAACAGTATTGCCCGGTAGCTTTGCCACTAATCCTTCTACGGTTCCTATCCAGTTCAAGGACGGCGGAGCCCAGCCTGTCTCAATAGGCGGATCACAGTACAATGTTAACTCGATCAATATTCAATGCGATAGGGGCTTGGAGAGGATTCCCCAGCCCAATTCGCAGATAGCCCAGCTCATCATTCCCACAACTAGACGGATAACCGGCACAGTCGGCATTGTCTGGCTGAACACTGACAACTATGCACGGCTGGCCAATGATACTCCGTTCACTCTAACATGGACATTGAAGACGGGCGGGTCGACACTGACACTGACGGGAACACGGTTCAGACTATTATCTAGCCTATCACTAACCCCTGAAAGCACAGTTTATGAGCAGTACGGATTTGAAAGTTTAGCCGGAACTCTGACATAGATGGGACATGGCCTCAATAAAACGGGTAGACATCGGAAATGGAAAAATAACGCAGAGGTCTTCTGGTCAAGAGTTGAAAGAGGCGACGGTTGTTGGGAATGGAAAGCAAGAATCGACAAGACAGGATACGGAGTATTTTCGCTTGGCGGGAAAGACATTCGGGCACATCGGGTAGCCTACATTCTCACATCAGGACGAATCCCAGACGGGCTATGTGTATGCCATCACTGTGATAACCGGAAATGTGTCAATCCGGCCCATTTCTTTCTAGGCACTTTGGCTGACAATAATCGAGACTGTTGGGATAAAGGACGACGGCCACCTCTACCTGAACACTCAGGAGAGAAGAATGGAATGGCCCGACTGAGCAAAGAAATCGTTCAAGCGATACGCAAAGACCATGCCACGGGGCTGTATAGTCAAGGTCAACTGGCTAAGAAATATCAGACAGGACAAGCCCACATCTGGCGGATAATACATCGCCTCAGATGGAGAAATATTTAGTTGGGGCTTGCTCAAGTTACCCGTGGAGTGGGTGGCCGCGAAGACTATCTGGACACTAACAATGTCATATTCAGCAACAGTGGCAACTTCGGCAGTAATACCGACACTACAGATGGAGACATTATCACATTCACAAGCGTCCTAACCAACTCGACAGCGGCTGACAATTTTGTGCCATACCGTAGTGTCTCTCTCAACAGCACAACTTATCCCTACATTATGGCACGGGTAAAAGTCGCAACATTGGATTCTGGGGCAGGCTTACAGGTCCAGCTCTACGCCCACTTCACTGACTCGTCAACTAGCCGGACGGTCATAGCCACTGCGCCGACAACTGCCATGACCGTCTACACTTCTCCTGCTCTCCCCACAGGCAAGACTATTGACAGGATAGGAGTCGT
>Ga0209154_1000347_pt1 | contig 32422 bp, 35 predicted proteins | sample GraSoiAngelo_121_FD_185878 | JGI IMG/M metagenome (GOLD analysis project Ga0209154, IMG submission 185878) | Grasslands soil microbial communities from the Angelo Coastal Reserve, California, USA - 14_0919_12_20cm (SPAdes) (version 2) | ecosystem: Environmental > Terrestrial > Soil > Grasslands ... | reverse complement strand
CACGCACCGGTCACGCCAATAAACGCCCGTTCTCGCTTCGGCCGGACCCGCTGTAGCCCAGCCACGCGTACAGGGCACACTGGCAGGAAGCTTTTCCGGAACGAACACGGTCAAGTTGGGAACCTCCTTGGCCACCGTAGTTACCTCCACTTCCAACCAGATCGTAGTGATGGTGCCCTCCATTCCTGGCGGAAGCTACAATGTTATGGTGACTGATTCCCGGGGTCATGTGTCGAACAACGTGCACTTCGCACTGCTTACTGCGAAACTCGTTCCCGTTACTTTCACTGTTAACAATGCCGTCCCCACCAATCTGGGCGATTACATTTTCCTGACAGGCAACACGGTAGAACTAGGGAATTGGAATACAACGTGGGATGGCGCGATGGGTCCGATGCTGACACCAAATTATCCGAACTGGTTCCTGAACGTAAGCGTGCCCGCAGGTAAGACGATCGAGTTTAAGTTTATTAAAATCGCGAGCAACGGCACCGTCACTTGGTGAAACGGCCCGAATCACAGGTTTACCGCGCCGTCCGAAGGCACGGCACTCGTGGATGTGTCTTGGCAACATTAGCCTTGTGCTCCCATGGCAAGCAAGCAGTACCAGCAGTGGACAGAGATCCGCGAACAACGCCCGTCAACCACAGTCCTCCCGGCAGACTTGCGGGTGGGGACCCGTGCCTACTTCTCCTGTTCGGCAGTACGTTCCGCAATCTGCTCTTTGAGTGACTTTCCTTTTTTCGCACTGCCGGGTTCTGGCTGCCCCCGCTTCAAACGCTCAATGTGGTCGCGTAGCCTTTTGGCGCGCTCGATTTGTCCTTGCTCTGTGTGGGATTGTTCTTCCGCCATGGAGAACCTCTTTTCAGAAGGGAGCCACCTCGTTGGGTGGCTCCCCTCATGGTTATGCTATATCTCGCGGGTCTTCAACTTTTGCACGTAATTTCGAAGCGTCTTCGCGCGGGCTGTACTCGTCTTTGCCAGCGGAGATCCGACCGCGGCAGCCACTGCTTTGGTCATAGCCGGTTGGATGCGATAGCGCTCCTTCTGCCTTGCTTTCCGAACAGCGAGATCAACGAGCTCACGCAGACTCCGGCCGTTGGTGGATTGAATCACCCCGAGATCGCGGACCTGAGTTTGGCCGTTCACAACAATGATTTGATACCAGTGACTGTCCACTGGGTTGCCGAAGCTCACGTATCCGCCCTCCAGCACGGTGTGCGGGGCTTCGATGTTGCCTCCGAAGCTGTACTGGGCTCCGCTTGAGTCATTCGGGTCGTAGTAGTGGGCCGTAATAAAGTCCGAGACCGTCACTCCGTTCGCCGTATAAGCAAACTGGTCGCTCTCGCACGGATCACAGACTTCTACAAGGTATACGACCCGGTCGAATCCTGAGACAGGATCAGGTGAATTGGGAGGAGGAGAACCCGCAATGGTCCTGTTGCCGAAAGGATCGGCCAACATCTCCAGTACTTCGTGGCTTGCTGTTAGCGTCCAGCTGTCATCAGCCTGGACGAGCGAAAAAGGTTGGCCATTATCATCCGTGTGATAGCCGGCTGCGCCCGGTTGGTTGATGTCGTCTCGAATGATCACGGGCCAATAATCGACAGGCACGTCTTCGAGTTTGTCAAAGGCGCTGACTGTGGCATCCACGTCCCAAAGCGGACCGAAATCGCGAGTGGCTTGCTTATTTAGAGCGGCGGCCACGATTGAGACTTGCGACGGGTCAACTACGGGGGTTTCCGAGACTAATGCGACGTTAAGTGTTAACGCGCTCATGAGTTGCCTCCTTTCGAGTGGGCTGGGTCACGCTGAGCGGGGTTTTTCACAGCAAGGAAAATTCCTACTGCTGCAGCCGACGCGTGAAACGTTTGTGGTGGAGGAACATGTTGCCTCCAGGATCAACTTCCTTCCGGCTTATTGCTGGAGGGACGTTATGCTCTTCGGTTTTGCACCAAGGGGAAGCCGTGAAGTAGAGATCTTAATTGTAGGCCCAAATCAGATTGAAGTCACAAATGTATTTTTGCCGCTCCTCATGTGGATAACTATTCCATTTACGTTTGGTAACCTTTCTCCGCATCTGCCATCCATCAGTTTTCACGCGAGAAGTCCAGTGCGCGTCATGACCGGGGCATCGAGCGTACACTCCACATCTTCCACAGCTGCCCCGCAAGATCAAATTCTCGAGCAACGCAAGACAGCGTAATTCTGACTTTCGCTGCTGAGCGACATCTCAGCCATCGAAGATGGTCAGGTCCCCGTTAGCAGATCGGAACAAGTTCTTGGGCCAATTCCTCGCCTGTCCTTTACGCGGCTGTACCTACATGTATTAGCCCATGCATTAACAGCCCATGGATTAGCCCCATGTATTAGCATGAAAGCCAAGCCGCATTCCTCTTGACAATTGCGTCACGCGCGCCCAAAATTCGCGCTACCCCATCGCTCTCGACTTTTGGCGAGACTTCGTGGAGCGTCGTGTGCTGTGTATACGGTTCCGTGCTCCTCGTTAGAGAGGCTCAGGTACATACCATCGCGTTCTCGTTTCTGAGAGATGAGAAACGGGCGAGAGCCGGTTCCCCGTTTGGTCCACTGTGCACGCTCTCAATTAGTCAGCAGACGCACTCAGATTGAAGTAAAGGTTCCCGGGGCGAGTACAGTTCGTAGCCATTTCCAGGCTGAACGAAGAACTGCGAAAGGAGATCAGAATCCCATGAAAAAAATCCATCGGCTCATCTGGATACTGTTTTTCTTATTTGGTCTGGTCGTCCCGACAATCGCGCAACAAGCCGTGGTAAAAAACCGGGCTACCCTCCGTCAGGATGCTTCCAGCAAGAAGGCTCCCATAGCCCGATTGGATCCTGGCACCGACGTTGACCTTCTTGAGCCCGGCACAACGCGCGGCTATTACCACGTACGGACAAGCGACGGTACGGAAGGCTGGATCTATTCCCACAACCTCGAAATGGTCACTCCTGCGACGCCACCATCGACACAACCGGCGGGTGGTATGCCTCCTACTCCTCCGACAGGAGTAGCGGCTGCCTTTTCGCGCGACTGGGAAAAGCGTGCACCGAACCAGACAACATTCTCGGGTCCAGACGGTGAGTGCGGCCCGACCGGAGATGGAGGAGACACCTCGACTAACGGCCGCAAGAACCGCACTGACGTCCCCGCCAGTTACCACGAGGTCACCTGGAAGGCCCTGCAGTCGTTGCCTTACCCTTCCCATGCACCCCGATTGCTGGACCAGTGGACTCCCCAACAGATCCAGGTTATTCAACCTTTCGAGGGAGTCCCCGTTTCCTTAGTAGGTTATCTCGTCAAAATTAAGGTTGAAGACTCCGGATCAGGGGAATCGACCAATTGCCATTTCGTTAATCCGGAAGAGGTGGATTGGCACATGCCTCTCGCCGAGCATGCCGGAGACCTGGAAGCGACGGCCGTCGTTGTGGAGACAACTCCCCGCGTCAGGAAAGACCACCCGAAATGGACGCCAACGAATCTTTCAGCATGGGTCAGTTCGAATTCACCTGTCCGGGTCAGCGGTTGGACCCTTCTCGATCCGGAGCATGGCGCGCAGGTTGGGAGGTACCGGTCCACGCTGTGGGAGATCCACCCGATCACAAGGATTGAGGTTTTCAAGGATGGACAGTGGGTAGATGCAGACAGCTTGCCCTGACAGGATGCAAAAGCGTAATTCGTCGGACTTCAGACGAGGTGTATTGGCGGGCAAGATGAGGCTACGGGTGGAGCACTCGCGCCAGCTCCACCTGTACCTACCGAAAACTCGATCTCAGCAAAAAAAGGTGAAGTAAAGTAGCTGCGGAAAGCGCATCCTCGGTTGGCAGGTCCGTGATTGCTTCGCCTGCCGCGAAAACGGCACCGTGTCAGCTTGTCGGTGCAGCGGATCGCGCCGGCGTGCGTCGTAAGCACCTAATATTAAGGAGGGAGGGTCTCAGGCGGCCCGTCGTTCGTAGCGGTGATGCAGCCCGCCGACCTGGGCAGCGCCACGACTCTCCCCATTGGCTCCGGCTGGATCGATCGCGACTCCGGGGCGTCCCTGGCTAGGGCGAGATTTGGGCAGGTCCCAAGGAGAAAAGGCGCGTGTGCATACGCCCACCAATTTTCGAAGGTCACGCCGGAACGTCGTGCTGGTTCAGGCCGGGCAACCCCGCCACTTGGGGCGGGAATTCGAGTTGGGGATTGCCAACGTGCTGGATCACAACCGGTATCTCTGTTACTCCAATGCTGCGCAGTGCAACGCCCGATGAAACCCGTTGTTCAGAACAATTCTCGGTCCGGCCTGCAGAACATTTACAGGCGCGCCACCGTAACCGATAAACGCAATCACTGCGGCAGCGGGCAGCCCACCGAAAACCGCGTGTTCCAAATCCTCATTCGTTAACTGCTTCATAAGCGCCCCTAAGACATCTGTGTTTCGCCAAAGCGCGAGATGGCCCCGATTCAGCACCTGGAGGTGGCTCCCAACACCCATGTGTTTAGCTCGCCAAATGCTGATATCCGTTACGTCCAGAAGCTCGTCCAAGCTTGGGCTCTTCGGATAGCGCTTTACTAGTTGACGGACGTAATCGAGATTAACCGTCCGTTGTGGCGCGACGAGTTTGTCGACCTCCACCAGCCCGAAACTGACCGGGAGAATTGAAAACGTCTTGCGGAACAAATTAATCGGACGAAAAAGCATCCAACTTCTGCTTGTGCTGGAGTGGGATATTGCTGACCCGAATACCATCGAGGATACCAGCTTCATTGCGGAGCAGATCTGCAACACGGGCCTGGACGCCTCGCCAAGCGGAGAATATATCCTGCAGACGTGCGATTTCGTCGTCGAGCGTCTGTGTGCGCACGTATTGCAGGACCTCAGCCTGGGTCGCAAATGCAAATAACTATTGCTGTTGGACAAAGTGAGTGGCCCACCTGGACAGGCGCTGAGCCATGAGCAGTCTCCTTGTCCAGCACGATTCCTTCGCTTACGTCCTGATCTGCCACTTTCGTGCGCTATGGTGAAGTGCTGACGATTAGGATGGTGAAAGGAGCTCACCCCGATAATTGTTTGAGCCCGATCCCTGTACAAGACACCGGAAATGTCATCTAAGGCGCGGAGTTGTGCGTCGTCGTATTTTCTCTATACGTAAATCCGGACGAGACAGGAAATTTGCCCTGTCAAACTGCGGCACTCCGCAGACCGGCCACGATTACACGGAAAGCGAGCCGCACTAAATGTCTGCGCGTACAATCTTGCAGCGAAATCCACAGCTCCAACCCTTGAGAGATGCCAAGGCCAGCAGTGGGAAAGGCATTCTCTAATTGTGTTCGATCTCACGCCTAGCAAAAATACTTCGCGTGACTTGCAAATGTGTAATAAGCTTTATATCAATTCGGGGGGAACGCAATGAAAAAGCTATACGTTGCCTTTAGCGCTTGCGCTTTCCTCATTCTTTCGTTCACTCAAATGGTGCGAGCTTGGCAAGCAGAAGTGGAGGTAGTGTCGAGGACAGGTAAGATTCCGAAAAACTTCAAAACTTACTCTCTCTTTCTCGTGTGCAATCCGCAGTGGCTCGCGCCAGAGAAGAGCGAAGGCTTGTACGAGCTGTACAAACAATTCGAGAACTTCGGCAGGACAATAGGCGACGATAATGCGGCCGTTTGGTTCTGGAAAACACAACAGCGCGCGCATGACCCCACGCTAGCCAAAAACGTGGACGTGGAGCGCAGTGTCCGCTTCTGCCAAACTTGGAAACTGAAGCCGAGCGAAGGACCGCACGTGGTTGTGACTACGGTCTATCCGGATGAGTCCAGTCTCTCTTCAGGGCTTCCGAAGGGTAGTGCGGTTTACGGGCTCGGCAATATGAGCCCGACGGAGATCTCGGGTCTTCTTACGAAGCTCACCGACGAACTCATCGAGAAGGGGCGGGTCGAAAGTCCTGCCGCGACCGCGGCGGCACCGCTTGCACTGTGGGTACGGCTACTGGATGCAACACAGCGAACAATCAACAGCTTCGGCTGCTCGTGGACCTTTAAGATTGAGGCGGGGCCAGTTAACGCAGATCTCCACGCGTGCAAGGCTGAGTAGAGGAATGGTAATCCGAAAGTGGCATCCAGGGAAGCTCATAATCCTTTGGGCGTGGGGCGGCGTCGCAGTGGCGCTCGCGCTGACCAGCTTTCTTTCAAGTCCCGTGAGAGACGCCCCTGCGCAGCACTTGGTTGAGCTAGTCTTCGTCTTGCTTGCCCTTTTCGCACTCTCGGGTATCACTTGGCATTGGCTGGGCGGCAGAGAGTCTGCCGGAGAGTGATTTATTTCAGCTTACTTCGGATATTGGCAATCGGAAACCCAGTCGGTCATAAGCTCATCGCCAGTCGGGACCAAACTCCGCCGATATCAATCTTTTCCGGATGAGGGGGTCCGGTTGACTCCGAGCCTCTGTTTCCAATAGCCAAGCAAGTCCGAAAAGATGAGAAGGGTTAGGTTCCTAGATCTTTCAGTTTCGGCTTGCGCTTTGGTTTCTGTCCTCTTTCGGCACAAATTGACGTCCGCGTGCGGGCGAATTGGCCACGGAGACGAGTTAGAGTCTAGGCCCGTGAGGGAGGAAATAGTGAAGTCTTGCCGTCCACTCGGGAGTCGGAGCATCTTATGGGAGGAACCAACGAGCGACTTTCCATTCTCACTCTGTTGAAGAGGTTCAGTTCAGGCTTAACGTGCTTTCCTTCCCAACCCAGAATGCTACGTCTCCGCCAGATTGTTTTATGATTGCTTCCTTTTGACAAGGAGGAGCCCGTGAGGACTAACCCGAAGATAGAACATATCATTGTCCTGATGATGGAGAATCGCTCCTTCGACCACATTTTGGGTTACATGGCGCAGGAGAACCCGAAAATTGACGGAATTGTTGGTAACGACTACACAAATCTTGATAGCAGCGGCGAGCCGTACCGGACCACCGACGGCGCGGCGTATCGGGGCCAGCTCGTAGCGGACCCCGGTCACGATGTGGACGATGTTTACTTTCAGATGTTCGGCGTGCCGTTCGGGACGCCGGCCGGCGGCGATCCCAACATGTCGGGTTTTTCCCAAAGTTACGAGCAGCAGGGGGGCGACCCGCAGGAAATCATGCGGTGCTTCCGCCCTGAGCAAGTCCCGAACACGGCGGCGCTGGCCCGGCATTACGCGATCTGCAACCGGTGGTTTTCTTCGGTAGCGGGCCCCACGCTGCCGAACCGCGCCTTTGCCCATTACGGTACTTCCTTTGGACGGTTGGATATGTCTCCGGTGTATTTCTCGAGTAAGCCGAGCATTTATCAGCGCCTCAGGGGGGCGGGCGCTCAAGCCAAAATCTACTACTACTCCGGAGAGAGCGGCACCATGGGGCTGACTTTCCTTCTCAATGACCAGCGTGACTATTTTGGCTTGTGGGGAGACTTCCAGAGCGACTGCAAGCATAATCGTCTGCCACAGTATTCGTTTGTAGAACCTCCTTATTACGACAGAGGACCGGTGATCGCGGCCGACCAGCATCCCGACCATGACGTCCGGGCGGGTGACAACTTCATCCGGCAGGTTTATGAGGCGATCCGATCGAACGACGCAACCTGGCACTCGACGCTGTTCCTGGTTGTGTGGGACGAGCACGGCGGCTTATTCGATCACGTTCCACCACCTAGAGTGGATCATCCCGATGGTTTCACGTCGACGGCCCCGGTGTACGATTTCGCGTACTACGGAGTGCGCGTTCCTGCACTCGCCATCTCGCCGTACATCGAGAAAGAATGCGTGAGCCAGACATTGTTCGAGCACGCTTCGCTTCCGGCCACGGCTACTATGCAGTTCATCGGAGACCCGAAGGCCTATGCGCCTTACGATAGGGAACGAAACGCCAATACGCTGCTTTCGCTGCTCACGCTGGATGCACCGCGGGACGAGCTACCGGACTGGTCGGCGCACCCGGTTAAACTCGATCCGGCGGCAGTCTCATCCGCTGCGAGCGACGCGGCACAACTGCACCTCGACCACGTGAGAGAAGTTCACGCCGTTCTCCAACAGCGAGATGCGGCACTGGCAGCGACGATGGACCCGAAATCAGTGGTGACCGAAGGGGACGCCGCGCAGTTTGTTGCGAAGGCCATGGCCGTGATCCACCCAGAAGCGGCGCCGCAAGCTGCGGCCGAGGGACAGCCGTGAAGCCGGTAGTGGCGTTGCTGGTGTTCGCTGCGATAGCCCTTGCCAAGGCGGCCGGTGCAGTAGACACGTGCGACTCAGCGGCCGCGAAGAAGAATGTGGCTTGGGCCAAAAGCCGCCCGCATTCCTGGCTCGCTGATGTAGAGCACAAACAGGACGTCGAAGTGCCCAGAAACTGGTGCCATATCTGGGAAACACACGGCGTCGACCGGCTCCAGAAGACTATCGACTTCGGCCGCGTTCTGTTCACCGGCGACGGATTGCATCCGTCAGTGGGCGGCATCGTGCCGGGGAGCGGATTTGCCGGCGGGCTGACCTATAATCTGGAGCGTGCCTCCGAGTCGCTACCGCTACGGTACAGCGGCAGCGTCGAAGCGCGTGGGTCGTACAATCGATTCTGGGTAGCGGGCGGCAAAGTTGACATCTGGGGGAGCGGAAACAGCAGGGACGACCGGCATATTCACGCTACGCTGGAGCTGGAGCACTACGAACTGCCGCAGCTCTCGTACTTCGGGTTGGGTAATGATAGTTTGCTCGCGAACAAGAGCCTGTTCGGGCTGTATCAGACCATAGGCGGGGGGCATATCGAGGTGCCTTTGCCGGCCGGTCTTTTTATCGCCGGCGATTTGGCCGGGATGCATAACAGCCCATCGGGCATGCACGGCGTGTTGTCGCCTACGCTCTTCACTCCCCTCAATACACCGGCACTGGGCGTAGATACTACCTACTTGGTGGCGGGGGGCGGGATCGATTGGATCCACCCGGTGTCGCCGCGTTCGCAAGGCTTCTCCTCCTCGCTCGCCACTGGCTATCGCTTGTTCCACGCTACGAGTGGGCCGTATTCTTTCCGACGCCTCGATGCCATCTGGCAGAATCGCTACAATCCGGCCACGAAGGCGGACCTCGGCAACATCTCAGCGACCATTCGTTTTGTCGAAGCTTATGCGCCGGCGGGGAATAAAATGCCTTTTTACCTCCAGCCGACCATTGGAGGCACTGATATTAACAATGTAGACGTGCTGCGCAGCTACGCCGACTACCGCTTTCGCGCGCCCAACTTGTTGACCCTCCAGGCCGAATACGAGCACATAATTTGGGGACCATTCGCTCTCCTGGGATTTTACGATGTGGGCCGAATGGCGGAGCAGCGTTCCGATATTGAGATCGGCCATGTGCGCCACAGCTTCGGAGCCGGATTGATCCTGCAGCTGGGCGGCCTTCCCGTGGTGAAGTTCTACTATGCGCGGGCCGGCGAAGGAACGCATACCGCCTACACCCTGAACACGAACAATTTCACGTTCTCTACACCGGCGGGCGTGTTTTGACTGTCCTTCGTGAGGAACCATGATCCGATGCCTACTATTTACGCTCTCCGTCCTTTTCGAGATGGCCACCTTTGGTCCCGAGCCTGGAGGAGCCTCGAACCCGCAGACTCGCATACAAGTCGTGGACGTGGATAGCGAGAGCTCACTCGAGCAGGTTTCCGTCACGCTCCGGCCACTAGGCTCGAACACTGAACTGAGATTCAGAACAACCGATGGACGAGGAGTAGCGAATTTTGGTACGCCGCCCGCGGGAGACTATGAAGTTGAAGCCTGCAGACCCGACCATATTCCCTCCGATTGGAAACGCTGGAACGAATTGACCGAATCGGACCGAGTAACGGGAACCAAAGTGCTCAAGTTAAAGCGAAGCACGACTCGCCAGAACTGTATGTACGGGGACCAAAGGCACCGGAGGCACGCGGGTAGCAGGGCAGCAATAGCTCGCTAAAACCATACAGCGCGGTATTCGTCGGGCAGGCTCTTCAGCCGACGCAGACCGGTCTTCAAGGGGGACAAGGGTGAGTCCGCCACAGTCTGGGACTGTGGCGCTTCCGGCCACGAAAATTCCGATTCCCCGTCGCGAACTCGCCGATACCATACGATTTCGGCGCCGCAAAGGAAGCGTAGCTGTTCTGGAATCCTCTTTTTGTCGGATAGAACCCCGGGCCCACGCGATAGCGTCGGCGCTAATACCTAACCCGGCGGAGCCGGAACCAAAAAATGCAAACTCGGACATTTTCAAGAATGCCTTCAAACCGGGCATAAACATTGGTCGAATCACCACCCACCGGAAATTTCTTGCCAGAAACAGCAAACATCTATGCACAGAGGCTAAATCCTGCGTGAATTCGACTGTTTTCTTTCAAATTTGGCCGCAAATCCAGCATTCCGTAATCACGGGCATGGAGTGAAAACAACAGGCCAAGGGTTCCTCGCTGCCCGCCCAGGTTCCGGCATCGCCACGCCGCAGTTCCACATCCCACAAGAACGAGGAGTTCGCTTCTACACAGAGCAGCGGATCATAGGACCGCTTGCCGCGGTGGCGCGGATTGTAGCCCACCTCAGCGCCTTCCTGATGGCCAAAGACGGTGAGCACCATGCTATCCAGATCCAGAATTAACCGCGAGCGGTGCTCGGGTTGGTGAATGAACCGCTGCAACAGGTAATCATTGACCCGGTGTAGTTGTTCTCGGAAATCAGGATCAGCCTGCAATAAAAGTCGGCGCAAGCTTTCCGGATGAAGGTAACTGGGAAGACCGGTCAAATACTGAAACGTGACAGCGGAACCTAACAGCGACGCTGTCTCTAAACGATCCAAGCCCAGGATGATGGGAGAGAGCAAGGAGAGGATCATTTTGGGAGAGCTGGTAGTCATGCTTGCGCCGGGGGTAGCGCAAATGCCGAGTTAGGAAGCGGGGCAATCCGTTTTATCCAGCTGATAAAGCGCGGCAGTATTCGTCTTCTCCCACTCTTTCCAGTCGTTAGCACGTATATGCGGTGACTGGCATCATTCTCCGCGACGTGCACAGTGTTGGCGAAATGGAGAGTATTCACCCACTGCAAGTGCTGATTCTGCGAGCCCGACCGCGGTCGGGTTCAGATCAATCACGAGGTCGAAGCCATAACTATCAAGTATCCGATTCGGGCGGAATCCGCTATGCGAGGTTACCCTTTTGCCGGCTCCACCATGCCCTGTCTGGTAGCACCACGGTGAACCATCACGATGCCGTGGACCACGATCAATCGTGTCCGCTTTTTGAAGTTCCCACCGACAAGGTTCGGAAGTCTGGCGCTCGCATGTGGCCGATGAGCCGCATGCAGTTGGGGCAGGGGCCTGCTGCGGAGCCATACCTGGCCTGCCTCTTTCACCTCTCCGGGTGCAAACCAAAACCTGTCCGCCTCTCCGCTTTTTAAATCTCTAGGGCGAGTCGATCTTTTTGCCCCTTGCCCTTTTCGAATCCGGATACGCCGAGCAGCACGATATCGCTCGGTAGCGCATGCTAGCCCACCATGAACTCGTCTTCTCAGATTCGTGACCTCGCTCTCAACACCCAAACCTCCTACCTGGTAACTTTTTCCCTCGGTCAATTGAACTGAACACTGGTCGGAGAGCAATGGCAGTCTTTAGACGCCGACAAGCTCCTTGGAAATCAAAAAATGTTCTCGACTGCTCGGGATGGATGGATCAATATATCCGAGCAAAAGGAAACAGAAAGTGGGTCAAGTTATCTGAGCGCTATGGGCGGGTGCGTAGCTAGCTATAGCTAATAAGAACCTGGCGTGCCTGTCCGGCTCGGTGACGACAAGGGTTTCGGCGCACGGCACGTCGACCCCAAAGCAACTAATTTCTGGACGTCCTGAAGGGTTCTTTAGAGTCCGGGTTTAAGTGGCGTAATTCGCCCTGGACTTGTCCCGTATTTGGTCCCGCATTCTGCAACCACGCGCAGGAAGGCGAAGTTAGTGTAGAATCCATGCCCGTTTTCGAGCACAGAAAGGAAATCCCGCATAAGGGAGTACCTTCTTTACCCATCGATGCCCCCTGTTCGACAGCTCGAATAGATTCCGGTTCAGGTTGCAGCGGAGACTGGTTCGGCCGAAGCGAGGTAGCGATGAGAATTAAAACCTGTGGCTCTCTCGTGTTCGTAGCCTTATCCATCATGATTGCTTGTCCTCCACCCAATTCCCCCACCAAGCCAATCGAGCAGAAGTATTACGCGGCCGGTAGCTGGACGGTCACCGTCAGCAAGGGAATTGCTTGTTGCGACTCTCTGGGGAATAAATTTGATCTCTACTATCCCACCAGCTTAGGCGCGAACGGCTTCCTGCATCCCATTCTGACCTGGGGGAACGGAAGCAATGCGGTCCCCAGCCAATACGATTATTTGCTCACGCACATGGCTTCCTGGGGTTTCGTCGTCATCGCCACGGAGGACAAAACCACCGGCCTGGGGCAGACCATCATTGACGGAGCCAATTACCTGGTTGGCAAGAACAACGATTCCGCAAGCCCTTTCTATCATAAGCTCAACGTGAGCCAGATCGGGACTTTTGGCCACTCTCAAGGTTCCCAAGGTGCCATCAACGCCCTTATAAATTCTGCCGGCCTTATTAAAACGGCGATTCCGATCGAATTGCCGGCTACTATCTGGTGCAGCCTGGGCCCCAGCTGTGCCGATACCAGTCACCTGACGTCGGGATCGGTATTCTTCATAGATGGCTCCGCAGACGTTCCCATATCGCCGCCAACCCAGGATCCCGCGATCCAGGGTGAGCAATCCATCCAGGCTTTCTACAACGCGGTACCGACTAACGTTCCTAAGGTCAAGGGGACTCTCATCGGCCCCAACCATAATGACGTCCAGGGCCAGCCCGACTGCTTGCGTGCCTCATTCCCCTGCGTGAACGGTGTCTATGGATACCTCGGCTATCCGACTGCTTGGTTCATGTATCAGCTCCAGGGCGATACCTTTGCGCACGGGGCTTTTGTGAATGGCACGGGGGAAATGTTCGCAGAAACCACCAACTGGGAATTTGTGGGTAGCAATATACCGTAGTCAGATAGCCGGCTAAGAGCCCGCTTTCGCACAGCATGTGCTCTTCCCGCTATCTCCACTCTCCGGTCAACAATGGCCTCAGCTACTTTTGGCGCAAAAGCGGAAAGTAGTTAAGCTATAGCTAAAGCCTGTTGAAAAACCCAGGGCTGACACGCAAAGTGGCTCGGCTTTTGGGATGGTTCGACAGAGAAGGTGAGCAACCGCACCCTCATCGCCCACGCGTGCAGCCTGCCGGGGCCTGGAGTAATCCATTTCCTTTTGCTCGCGGGCAGCACAAGTGGGCGCATGGATTGCCGTCATTCTAGACAAAGCGGGACAACTGCTGGAGGTCGAAACTCCCCCGACGGGGCCGAGCGAGAGGCCCTTGGTAGCTATGGATGGATCCTTTGCCCAGGACGGAATGAGTCCCCAGCGGATCAGCGATAGCTCTCGGACGGATTCCCTGGGATTTTGGCGAATGACTGGGATGAGCTGTGTGGGGGCGATGTTGTAACGCGGAGTCCATTGTTCTTCGGGGGAATCGGTATCGAAGTATTCCTCAAGAATCTCTTTTCTCCGCGAAAGCCGATAGCGACCGCACATCGAACGATTATGCCAGATGGGCCCGGCAATTCAGATGAAGCCCTTGGGTGGCAAAGCTGTTTCGTGACCCAGGGAATGACAATCGCCCTGGGCTAAACGGAATGTTCGTTAGGGACAGTCTCGCTATTTCGCAGAGATGATGGTCGAGCCGCTGATCTGGCGAGTGAACGTCGCCAGCGGACTTGAGTTGTTGTAGTCATCGGCGTAGTTGATCATCTCCGAGCCGTCCAGATACAGGCCGGGAGCGAAGTATTCAGCAAGGTTGCGCGTGCCACTGGCGCAGCCGGTGCCGTTGGTGCAGATGGCTCCTTGGTGCATCACGCCCGTCACCGTGGTCTGCGCGAAAGTCGGGATGCTGGCGAGGGCGTTCTGTGACTGCGAGAAGTAGATCCGCCACTGCGCGGTTGTGTCGTTGTTGCTGGTCGAGCTCGTGCCCCACCAGGTGAGGTTGACCTTGCCGGAGTCTCCCGCCGTGATCCACGGTCCGATGGCGCTCTTCGTCCCGGACCCGTTGCTGACACGCACCGGGACCGACCACGTTGCTGCCTGGTCCTGCGAGACGGTCAGAAAGACGCTATGGCTGTCGGAGAACGCGATGTAAAGATTGTCCGCGCGGTCGACGGCGAGCGACGGGAAGACGTTGACCAGCGAGGTCCCTGGCGCGGCAGTGTACACGAGCTTCACAATGAAGCTCTTGCCTCCGTCGGTCGAGCGCGCGATGTACAGCGTGTTGCCTGTCGAACCGAAGAAGACGGTATAAACGTTTCCGCTGGGAGCGACCTCGATGTTCCCCTGGTCGCCCGGCTGGATCCCCAGTTCCGGCGTCGTGATAGGCGTGATCTGCGGCCAAGTGGTACCGCCGTCGAATGACTTGGCCACGAAGATCGACTCCGTTCCTACCAGCAAAACGCCCAATTGTTTGTACGTCAGATACAGCTCGTTAGCGCCGTGCGCGGCGATCCACTGCCGGTCCACCAGCGGTAGGTCGGAGGAGAATGGATTGACGAGCCAGGTGTTGCCACCGTCGGTCGAGGTGCTCTGCGTGGAGGAGCCAAGCCACAGCGAGTTCACGTAGACGCTGCCTGTGCTACCGATAGCAAGGTCTTCGTCGCCGCCACCGGCGCCCAGCCCGCGCGCTACCGCGGCCGCTGCCTGCGCGCCGTCAGGCTGGCCGAGATACTGGAACGAGTTGCCGCCGTTCATGGACTTCCAGACGTCGGTGCCCGCGGGCACACCCTGGATTGCCGCAGTGTAGATGTTGCCCAGCGCATCGGTGCGTACCCGCGCTTCGAGGTCTTGCACGCCGAAGATCAGGTCATTCGGACCGGGCAGCGTCTGCGGCTTACTAAAGGTGAAATTGCCGGACTTGTAGCGCGCCCTGCCGACCGGGCTAGTCGGCTCCGGTCCTAGCATCGCCTGGCCGGAGTAGGTTGCGTTCACTGTCGCGAAGGCGACCACCTGCACGGTGTAGGTCCCGGAGGGCAGTTGGCCGCAGTCGGCCAGCTCGAAGTTCGTCATACCCTGGGCTGAGGAGCAGACGGTATTGCCGGCGCTGTCGGAGATATAGAGATCGAAGTCGTTGGTGTTGCTCGACCAGTTCAGGCCGACTTGAACGACATAACCGGGATTGGAGGAATAGAAGGTGCTGGGCACGCTCACCTGGAGCGTGTACCTGTCGCAGGTGGCGCCGGTACAGAGCGAAGGGTCGCCGGTCACGGCGGTGTACGGCCCGCCGGCCCAGTTCACTGCGCTGGTCTGCCCACTGGCAGGCGCGGATAAGGTTCCGCTGCTGGGCGTGGCCGCCAAGGCACACGACGTGATGGATACCAAGCAAAGTACCGTGAAGACAGGTCGCATAGCTTTTTCCTCCAGAGAATGCCAAGCTGGGCCGCTTAGGACACTAAGAGTTGTGCTCAGGTTGCGCAGGAACTCCAGCTTATTGCCAGCACGGTGGGGTTGGGCTATCCCGATAAGAGCCAAAAAAACGCCATCAGCAAGCCCTTGGGAAGGAACCAGCGAGGTTGACTGGGCCGATCCTCGATATATATCCTCCACACCCTCCCCCAACGGTGTGGCAGAAACGGGCGCGACCATACTGTGCTTCAAGTGGAAACTACATAAGGTAGTTTCTGTAGGAAGCTAAGGGAAACACTGTATCTTTTCGGGGTCGTGGTCGTGGCTCGCACTCTTGTCCCAGCACAGCAAAGCTAAATTAAATTACACGGACAAAAACTTGCCTGCTGCTCGGTGTACCAAAGCACCCGGCTTGGCTATTCATCTGCTCTGCTGTATGGCAACCAGTAAGTCGGATGGTCTTGAATGAGAGACGACGGCGACTGGTGCACACTTTGCAAGGCCCGCCCGCGCACGAACGTGGGAAACGGCAGTGCCGGTGCTCCCTGAGTCCTCAGGAAAGGCATTGCCCACAATTCAGAGAGCCTGTTGTGAGAATCCCGCAAGTCAGCGCCCAACCCTGACAGTCGGCCGTCACGGTCGTCGTTGTCCAAAACGAAAGCGCCCCCGGCTCATTGAGCCATGAGGCGCTCGTCGAACAGCCCTCCCCCAGAACTGCTCACCGACAAAGTAGATGCTCCCCTGAAAATGGTAAATGGCACAACAGTGATCAGAACATAGCACCGGTCGGCTAAGGTTTTGGCAGTAGAGCGGATCGGAGCACGACTCTGCCTGAACCAGCGTTCTGTGGCCAACATTATTGCCAAGCAGCGCACACCAACTGCTCGTTTGGCCTCAAGACTTCCTGATCTACGCGTGCTTCTGCTTGGCTCTCCATTTCGCCCATCTGGCACGTTGGGCGGGCAGCCATGCGCTTCCGCGCGGCTGCCGAAACTGGATGCCTCGCCTCACGAATGTTGTGTTTCTGAGAGCGTCGCGGACCTTTTAGGCCAGCCCAACGTGCCTTCTGAGCTCGTGAAATACGTCGACGTCCGCCAGCCGAGAGTGCATGACGACGTCGTGGCTGAGCACGGTCTAAGTGAAACGCTCCTTGGAGCGCAGATATCGCTTGCTCGAGCTGGCTCAATTGCACGATTGCCCGTCTACGCTCCTGCTCTAATTGATTCAGAACCGAGGTCAATGTGGACATGGCACAGCATTGTAACAACACGTGTTCAGATACCCGAGTGGGCGCGTTAATGACCGGCCACACAGCAAGTCGAGTGCTGAGTAGGAACACCTTTGGAGGATTGGCATGGAAAATACCGCATCACGCAACAACGAAGTACTTCATCCCGAGCAGGCTGCTGCCAGAGCGGCGTTGCTCCGAGAATGTGAAAAGCTGGCAGCTGCTGGGATTACCTTCGTCGCGGTTCACTTCGATGGTTACGGTGATGATGGAGCCACCGAGGAAGTGAAGTGCTACAAGAGCAACTGCTATGGCTCTAACGAGAGCGAATCAGTGGATTATGACGCGGCCCATTTGCAGGACCACTTCGAGGCCCTCGTTCCCTTCGGATACGAGAATGATTGCGGCGGGTTTGGGGACGTTGTCCTGGACGTGGGCGCCAGGAAACTTGCGGTTGAACGAAACGACCGGTTCGAAGATTACACGACCACGACGTACGAGGTTTAGCCATGGCTCACCCACTTAAGCATGCTGAGATCAGTTGCCAGAAATTCGGCGGAAGGCCAAACGACTACATCGCAATCCACAACTGGTTCGACGAGTCGAAAGCTTAAATTACGGACTTCCGGCATCGCTGCCTCCGCCATCACAGACGGGATTTTCGTCGCGGAAAAACTATTCGGGGTAGCCATCACGAACAGTGGCGAAAAAACAAGTGCCGGTGCGCTACATCGGAGAACAACATGTGAAAGACGATCTGGGACGCATTCCCACCGTGCAGGACTGGATTAGTCAGCTCAGACCGCAGCGCTGGATGTACGGGCGGCACCTAGAGTTGGAAGCTAGCGACGCGGACCCACGTCACGCTGAGAAATATAGTACTAACGAGGCTCCGCCTCAGACCGACGAGTCATGCTAAGCTTTCAACGAACACTCACGATCTTCGGCCTCTTGGATGCTAGCGAAGGCCCCTCTATCAGCGGCAACATGAACCCACCTTTTGCGGGTTTTCCGATTCCCGACCATTCGGGAACGAGCCAACTCAGGCAACCCGCCGCATTGGGCTGCCCAGCATCCCTCCCGGCCAAGTATGCGGATGTGCAAAACACCGCTCTGCACACCTGCGTGATAGTGTGCCTCCCGAAAAAAACTTGACTCATTTACAACAAGTTTTGCTATCCAAGGTTTCTAGGGTTGGCGAGGAGGCAATTGGGGTAACAGCAAAGAGCAGACGGAACGCCGCGGCTTACTGGTTGTACCTGATTCCAATTGAAGCCAAGGAAGTATTGCTCGTGCGCGCACCTGTTTCGGGGCCAGCTGGAACCATGCCATCTGCAAAATATCCGAGTTTCGATCAACTGCGTCTGGTGCTGTCAGCAGTCGCTGGTATCGCCCCCAATGGGTTGGACGAAGCAGCGCGGGCATTAGCAGCAGACAGGTCCTACGGAATTTACAAAGTCATGCTCACCGAAGAGGACCTTCGGCGCCTGGGACTGTCCGCCTGAGTACGACTAAAGCTGTCATTCATGAGCGCGCCGGTGGATCCAAAGTTGTTTAGCATGAAAGACCAGATTCAAGACGCAGACAATTGCCACGGTGGTGGTGAGAACGTTGGCGGAGATATTGGGATACACAAAGCTGTCCACATACAAATTTTATAACGGGTTCGTTGGCCCTCGGGTGATGACCCCTTCCAAAACGTCCGGTGCATTTATGCAGGTTTAGGTTGAGACTGAAAAGGAGACCATAGCCTCGTGAAAGAGTAGGCTGCGGGCCTTTCCTAGGGTGTTTCGGTGAAGAATGGAAGCTCACTATACTCTAGCGGCTTCGGCGCCCTTCGAAACTTCCGACTCGCTGAAACTTTTGAGATTGGCGGGATCGTGAGCGTGAAGGCCTGTTTTCGACGGGAACACCAGAAGAAATATACTTGCTCTCTAACAGAGGGCAAGGTATGTTTGAACGCTATACGGAGAAGGCACGACGCGTCATCTTCTTTGCGCGCTACGAATCCAGCCAGTTCGGTTCTCCTTATATAGAGACGAAACACCTATTGCTGGTGGCTTCTGCGCGAAGACAAAGCTCTCACCAGCCGTTTCCTGCGCTCCCATGCCTCGGTGGAGTCAATCCGCAAGCAGATCGAGGGGTACACCACCATCCGGGAGAAGGTTTCGATCTCGGTCGATCTCCCGTTGCGCACTGAGTGCAAGCGTGTCCTGGCCCATGCCGCTGAGGAGGCTGACCTGCTTTCCCACAAATTCATCGGAACCGAGCACCTGTTGCTGGGTTTGTTGCGAGAACAGGACTGTTTTGCTGCGAAGTTGCTTAACGAAAGAGGTGTGTTTATAGAGAAATAGAGACAGCGCGTAGCCAGATTGCCAGTCAGCCACCTCCGGAAGTCGGATTCTCTCCCAGATCGCCGGGTGTACCCGCTGGATATACCTCACGCAAGCTCCTCTACAGTCCCGCCAGCGAGACGGTCATTGTTGAATTGAGCAGGTCCGGTGAGGCGCGTCTCCTTCCGACGCGAATCTTCATCCGCCGTAAGGATGCGGAAGCGCATGAACAAATTGGCAACCCGACCGAAGAGCTGTCCTACGAATCTCCCGTGACCTGCGACAAGCAACCGGTGGTTGTGTTCAATTCCGTAAGCTGGGACAAGGCGCAGACCGGAGGGAACTGGGCAGGAGTGTATTCCTTCAATCTCAATACGAAAGAACTTGCGGTTTGCATTTCGCCGGAAACCTTGAGATTCCAAGAGCCGCACGGGCGCATGTGGATTGTAGAACTCGTTCTTCTGTCCGACGATGCTCGAAAACTTTATGTAAACGTTGGAATGGAAGAGGTGGTTTCCGGCGGTGGCGTGGTCGACTACTATCTGGCGAGAGTGGATTTGACAGATCAACAATTGGAACTTGTGTGCCCGTTAAAGGACATTCGCTTCTGATCTTCCGGTTCGGGTAATCTGTCGCAGGCGAAGGTCACTCTCGTAACATCACCTCATTGACGGGTTCTGAGCACAGAGGGCCTGGCTACCACAGTGATCTAGGAACGGCGCCTTTAAATGGAAAATGCGCTCGCAGCGGTGTCTAAGTAAAGCAGGAATGCTCTACAACCGGGCAAACTCGCTTAAGCCCATTTCCAAGATCGACGTGACCGCCTTTTCCTGCGTGATGGCCGTGGTGATCCTTACGCTACTGGTAATCGAAATGGTCGCGTTTTCCTATGCATGGGGGCATCACGGTGTTGGAATATACTTGAGAGAGTCGGTCATCCGGTGAAGATGTTGGCCGCAAACAGAGAGGATGCAATCGTAGTGGCCATCATGCGCGATGGAAAAGTGTTCTTCGGCAATGAGCTGGTGACAGCCGAACAGTTGCCCGAAAAAATCAGGGAGTGGCTCAGCCATTATGCCGAGCGCAAGGTTTACATCAAAGCTGATGCTCGCGCCCGGTACGGCACGGTTTGGACTGTTCTGGAGGCAGTTCGTTCTGCGGGAGTGGAGAGATGCGTTGGATTCTGATCTGAGCATAACCGCCTGATTGTGTAAACCACGTGGTTGGTGACGGGCGTACCGTGGACTACGGATCATCCATTGCTTAGTTTTTGAAGAAAAAGGAGCCCCGAGGCCAGTTTTAGAAATGCACCCGCAGGCCAAATTCGACCTGCCGCGCATCGTATTCGGAGGCAGTCACCCTGCCGAAGGTGCCAGGACTGTTGAGATTCAGGTTGGCGATGGTCGGATCCGACGGCTGGAAATGGTTCAGGATGTTGGTCATCAGGGCGGTGAAGGTAACGCCGACTCGCTCTGTCGCCCGGATTTCCTTGGCAAATGTCATGTCTAGATTCCAACGTTTGAACCCGCGCAGAATCCCGAATCCACCTCCGTTGGTGTCAACCCCCAGGATCAGCCGGCGGAACTGGCTGTAGGCTGTGGCCGGGTTCCCGAATATGTTGAACCATTGCTGGGCGCCGAGGTCGTTCACCGTCGGGTTCCCCCCCACCGTCCCGGGCGAAGTGTTAAAAACGTGGAGGGAGTTGCCGCCGGAGAAGTGGCCGTTGATCAGCACGGCGTTGTAGATGGAGTTTTGGCTGGGATCAGATTGGCCAAATGCCTGCACCGTGGCTCTTGATTCGGTTTGAGTTACTCGCAGCGGAAAGCCGCTCTGCGCGGTGAAGACCGGCGCCACCGACCAGCCTCCCAGAATATGTCCGAGGCTGCCGCTCTGGCTGCGATAGAAAGGCACTTGGTAGCTCATCGCGAGGTTGTAGATAAACCTGACGTCAAATTGCTGTGTGCCGTACGAACTGTGCAAATTGAAAGGATTGAGAACCGTGCGGGTGCTTCGCGCTTGCACTTCCGAGCCCGTGCCCAGCGCCCGGCCCCAAGTGAAGTTGGAGCGGGCGGTGACCCCGTGCCAGTCGCGGAAGTTCACTGAACTGTACAGCGCGTTGTAATTGCCCCAGCCATTGCTTGCGTCAAACTCAAAAGCCGTGAATTGCTTGCAAACCGTAGTGGGAGTGACGGTCCGGGGACAGCCGCCGGGGGGATTCATGCCGGGATTGGTCAGCCCGAGAGTCCAGGAGTTCGACTGCGCCATAGCGGCCCACAATTGATAAACGCTGTTGGAAGCCACAAAACCACTGCGGTTCTTGTCCGCAACTAGGGCTGCCGTACAACTGGGGAAGCCGGCACAGAACTTGGAAGTCGGACCCCCCAGGGCTGCCTCAAACCAAGGTTCCGGCGCAGGCGTGAAGCCGGCAGGCGGGGTACAAGTCTGAACCGTTAAGGTGCACATGGAGGTGTAGAGATTGGCGTAGGCCTTGGCGAAGGTTTCGCCGTTCAAGGTCAGCATCCACGGCACCGCATCCACATTGATTTCCTGGAACTCGTTGTGGATTCGCTTGCCGATGTAGCCGACCTCGACGAAGACCTTTGAGGAAACCTCGCGCTGGATGGAAAGCGTAAAGCTGTCGTTGGAGCTGGGCCGGGTCTTGGGGTCCAGTCCGGCACCGGGAGCTGCCGCCAAATTGCCTCCGACACCGGGGAAATAGGGCTGCGGCAGAGTGGTGGACGGGGCGTTGCCGAGTGGCGCTACCAAACCATCGGTCCCAATGCGGAAAGCCGTCCCTGGCGTTGCACCACCCGGTCCCAAACACTGACTCCCGCCGGAGGCGAACTGAGGAGCGATGGCGCCCAGGCACGACACGGCCTGCATCAGTCCCGTACCCAGCAACGGGACCAGCACCAGGTTGACGCCGTTCAGGCGGCCGTAAATCCTGCCATAACCACCACGCACAACCGTGCTGCCATTGCCGAACAGTTTGTTCAGCAGGCCGCTATCGAATTTGGGGTTCCACGCCGCCGACAGGCGCGGGCCGAACCCCCCGTAGAACGGATCGTAGGGATACTTGCGCCCGCGGCCGACGTTGGCGACGGTAGCGAATCCCAGGATCGGATCATAAACCTGGCCCGCCAAGGCGGCCTTTTGCCGTTGGGCAACGTAGTTGCCTACCTGAACGGGGTTGCCGCCCTGATCCACCAGCATGACTTGTCGCCCCTGCTGTTCGACCGGCGGCATCTCCAGGTTGTAGGACAGGCCATAGGTCAAAGTAAAGCTCGGCTTCAAGTGCCAGGTGTCGGCGAAATAAGCGCTGTAGAAGTCAATCACACTCTTGTCCTGGGCGTGTGTTCCCAAAGACAGCAAATGGAGGTCGGATCCGGCGCGCGTGTACAGGGTCTGCGGCTGCTCGACCAGACCAAGCACTTCTGCAGCCAGATTCTGATAGTTATTGGTTTGCGAGGACGGCACGCTCGCCGGTAGGTAGGCGCCCCAGTTGATCCCTCCCAACGCGCTGCCCACCTGATAGACATTTGCCGCCATGATGCCCTGGCCGTTGTCGTTGCGGTCGTGCCAGTTGAAGTTGCGCTGGTATAGGCCGCCGAACTGAAAGAGGTGGTTGCCCTGCAGAAGGTTGAGGTCGTCGCGAACCAGGTGATCCTGTCCATCCCAGAAGCGAGTGCGCGACTGCTGGGTGTTCACGTTGTACGGAATGAGCGCGTTGGGGTCTTCCCCCCCAATCTCGACCGCTCCACCCAAGCCACTAATCGGCTGGATCGGCGCCCCCGGCCCATTCCACTTCCACCAGTCGTAAGTGTAGTTGTAGCGGAGATCGCTCGTGAGATGGGAAGAGATCGTGGTCGTCAGGCCAGCCACGAAGTAGCCGGGGTATACGGGATAGGTGCGCAGCGCAGTCAATTGACCCTTCGCACCTGCCACGATGCCGCCCATATCCACCTGGGCGGTGTCGGCGCCGCCCATCAACCTGTAATAGCGGTAGCTAGACATGAAATGCCAGTTTTTGGCGAAGTCGTGGTCCACGCGAAATACCCAGTTGTTGTCCCGAACGGGCAGAGAAATCGTGCCTTTATAGCCGATTGTGTTCTTTTGGTCGCAAACAGGAACGTTAACATTATTGATGGTGGCCGTGTTGTTGATTGGAAATGGGCCCCCACAACCGACGTCGTTGCCGGCCGGCATCATCGACCACAGCTGAGTGACAATGGGATTCAGTCCGATACCACGGGGATCGCACAACTGGTTGCCGCCGGGGCCGCACACCATCGCCGGAGCATAAGTAACGCCATTGACCGTGACCGCCGCGGGGTTGAGGTTGAAGGGTATCCAAGTACTGCCACTTTGAATCTGGATGACCCCCGCCCTCATCAGGTCTGATGGCACTGGCTTCTCCAAAGTGGTGACGTTGGGGAACCGCTGTCCCTGGTAGAAGCCGAACAAATACGTTTTTCCCCCCAGGAACTGAGGCAGGATGGTCCCCCCGGCGGAGGCGCCGAAGCGGTTCTCATGTCGCGAGGGCAGGGGGGTGAAGCTTCGCATCGCCCCGGTACCTGGATCCCTGGACGGGGTATGACCGTTTTCCCACTGGTTGGCGGAAAAATTGGTGCCGTAATAGTACTCATAGGCCGAACCGTGCCAAGTGTCACCCCCACGGCGGGTGACCATATTCACCTGATTGCCGGATGCGTTGTTGAAATCGCCGTTCTGGCCGGCCACACTCACCTTGAACTCCTCGATGGTTTCCACCGGAGTCGGGATGGTGCCGTTGGGAGTGGCGTTGCCGAAGCCGGTGATTGGGTTGCCGGCGAACCCACTGAGGTAAACGGTATTGGTTCCATCCATGTCGCTGGAATTATTACCGCCATCGAGCATGTACTTGTTCTGGTCTGCATTCGATCCGGCCACCGCACCGGCGACACCCGAACCCGAGGCTGTGTTCACCGGCGTGGTTGCGGGCTGCAGCATGGCCAAACCGGAGATATCGCGGGAGAGACCGGGAAGAGCCTCCGCGAGTGCAAAATTCATGGTCAGTCCGACAGTGGCGTTCGTGCTTTGCAGTTCCGCACCACGAGCCTCGACCAAGACCTCTTGGGTGGTCGTACCGACCTTGAGAGCCACATTTACGGTTGTGACCATGCCTACGCTCACCGTTTCCCGGACTTTGGTAACGGCAAATCCGGTTTGGGAGAAGGTAAAGTCGTAGGGGCCGGGATCAACATTGGTGAAGACATAGCGCCCGGCTCCGTTCGTGGTAGTGTTGCGTGCGCTGTGGGTCTTGCTATCAATGAGCGACACGTTGGCGCCGACTACCACGGCGCCTGTGGAATCAGTCACGACCCCTGATACCGTACCACCCGTTTGAGCCTTGACCGGCGTGAGACCGAGAGCGAGCACGAGAGCCAAACCAAGCAGAAAACCTGCCCAGCGAGAGACCGCTCCGAAAGGCCGCATAGGGTTCCCTCCAGGAATTCAAGCCCGAATTGCGCTACCATTCAGGTCTTTGAGAGAGATAGAAGTCCGGCAAGGAATTAGAGATTCGCAACCACGGATGATGGTCTATCTAGAAATCGGGAACTTATGACGCCAAAGAAAGACGCTGGCCGACAGGCCGCTGACAGTAAACCTGGGCTTGATCAGCCCCAAGACTTGGCGCGCCCCAACCGCGCCATTATGCGAGACGAACTGGCCCATCCTAAATAAACTGAGGTGGTATTGGCAATTGTGGTTCCAACCCATTGGTTGTTGATTTTGAGCAGCTTGCGATAGTGCGACAGGAATCAATTCCAAATTTGAAAGTCGGGTTTCTATGAAAGTTCATAGCAGCAGGGGAAACGCGCCTGCAAAACCCTGCAAAACGATGACCGAGCAGACAAGCACTGCGGCCAGCAGATCGAGCTATGGTTCGAGAGCAGGAACGGGCCAGCAATACCGCCGATAGGCCTCAACACATTGTTATGTCTGTTTCCGCAATTAATCAACGGTTTAGCCTCGCTTGCGGTTACCCAGAGCTCCCAGGCCCCGGAATGTACAGGATTTTCCCTACAGTAATTACAGTATCCAACGTATTGGCCTCTACTCTGGATTTGCTAGTGTTGCGCGCCGTTGGCCTTGTGACTTCGGCCAGACGGCCAGCTGGAGGCAAGTTTCACAAGGCCGAAAAACCGTTTCGGTTTTTCGCGTGCTGCGGCCCCTCGAAAAGCACCACAAACTGCAGTTTGGGAGACATCTTTGCGCGATTAATACATGCGGTGTTGTTTCCTCTAAAGGACTGGCCGCAGGGGAGGAGCTTCTGTCTGTGTGTTCCTCCATCAGAACACGTCTTCACCTCACGTGGAGAAGGAGGATGCAAACGTGAACTATGACACACCCGGAGTCAAGAAGGTTCTCTCGCTTTCCATAGCTCTGTTCTTCATCGGAACAGCCTTTGCCCAAACCGGTCTATGAGTTCGCACCACCGCAATTCTCAATAATCTCGGGAACGACTCGGAGAAAGCCACCGCCGGTATCTTCAGTCAATTCCACGGATGGCGACCCTGCAATTCTTCCAGAACGGACGCCCTGCACAGGCACATGACTTGCGTAAAGCTTCTGCGTTTCACAGGGCGTCTATCTGGGTCTCTTATATGCGGCATGCGGAAGGCCTGTCGAAGGTGATCTGCTCGCGACAGTAATCGCTAGAAGTGCACCTTGACAGCAAACTGCAGAATACGCGGGTCGTAGTCGCTGGGGAAGAAGCCGGCTCCAGGTGATGAGGTGACAAAGCCGAAAGTTGAACCATTTCTCGCCATGGCTGAACCGATACCGCTGGTCGGCCGGAGGTTGATTTTGTTAATTGCGTTGAAAGCCTCGAACCGCAACTCAAGTTGCGTTCTCTCCCGGATGGGGAACAACCGGCTGAGGGCACCATCGAAACGAAGCACGCCCGGCCCATAAAACGCGTCGCGGCCGACTGGCGTGTAGGCATAGACGTTGCCTGCCTTTGGGTTGATTACCACCGGAGCCGAACTGCTGGTTGAGTCGGCAAAAGCATTCGGATTAAACAGTTCATAGCATATAGAAACGCCTCCCGGGCAGGGATTGGAAGGAGAAGAAGTTACCCACTTGTTGACATAGACCGGCTGACCGGGAACCAATTCTGGCCTGGCGCCCACGTTCGAGCCCGAACTTTCATTGCCATCTGCCAGCGAATCTTTGCCAAGCACAACATTTACCGGGTAGCCGCTCAGAACGCGAATCGAGGGAGCAAATTGCCAACCGCCGACCAGCCACCTGATGGCTCCGGTTCCATGGAACGGGCTGCTAGCCACCATCGAGACATTGAAGATGTGCCGGATATCGAAATTGCAGTTGCCATAATCCAGGTGGTGGTCCGTCTGGATCATGTAATAGCTCTGCCGCAAATCTCCGTTAAAGTCTCCGTTGCTCAGGCAGTGCGAAAAGGTGTAGTTGGCCTGCACGCTAAAGCCGTGTCGGAACCGATGTTGGACGGTCGCCATTCCGGCGTTGTAATTGGAAAACCCGGTGTCATCAGCGAAATCTAAAGCGCCGAGGCCTTCGGCGTATTGAGGCGTGAATTGCCCAGTGGGAGGCACCGTGCCGCCAGTAGCGATCTGGTACAGCAGGCGGCGTTGTGACTCATTCGCAGTAGTGCAACCGGGCCCTCCAGGTAGGGTGCGCTCGGTACATACTGCCGGGCTGGTCTCGATGTAATTGGCGTCGTACGCGAGCGGCACATGCAGGCTCCTGCTGCCCAGGTATGCCAGCGAGAAGGACCACTCGTTCAGGAACTGTCGCTCGTAGCTCAGGTTCCACTGCTGCATGTATAAGGGCCGCATCTGGTGTGGCATTGATACCCAAAATGAGCCGGAGGGGAAAACGCTGGCGCCCGTACCTGGGAAAGGGTTCTCCTCGGTGCCCGAGTTGGCAACGCAGCCGGTCGAGGTGCTGTAATTCTTCCACGGATTACTGAAAGTGCCGCAGCCCTGCGTAGTATCAATCTGGTTCACGAACGGAGGATTGGAGGTAAGCCGCTGCGAGAACCAGACCATGCTGGAGTCATAAAAAAGACCATACCCTGCGCGGATGCTCTGATTGCCTTTTCCGCTTGGGTCCCATGCGATTCCAAAGCGGGGTGCAAAGTTCAGGAAGTGATTATTCGTGAATGCCCCAGGAACTCCCTGATCACCGTAGTACAGCATTCCAGCGGGCGGGAAAGTTCCGGGCAGCCCATTCGTCGGATAAACCGAACTGTGGACATTGTTCAGGAAGTCAGCCATGTTGAAGAAGCTGCCCCGGTGGAAGTAGTCCGACGGCCAGATGCTGGGTTCCCAGCGCACGCCGGCGGTGATCGTCAGGTGCTTGTCGGCCTTGTATGTATCCTGAGCGTAGAGGCTCGGAATGTTCTCGCGATATGCGACCTTTTGTGCTCGGCTCTGGGTAAATGCGGCCTGTTGACCGAGGAGGAAATCCGCCAGTCCATCGCCCGTCACGTTTCCGGTGAATGAGAAGGTCCCATTTTCGTCGTAGCCGGTGAGCGTGTTGTTCTGAGTGTGGATGTAGTCTACGCCGAATGCGAAATGGTGCTTACCGCGAATCCAGTCAACGTCGTCGGCCACCTGCCCGGTGTTTACGTTGAAGAATCCTGGCGCGCACGTGCCGCAGCCCACCATGAAATAGCTGCTGATGTTGAACAGCAGAAAATCGGGTACTGCGGCGTACATATTCACGCCCAGCGTAGTCGGGTTGATGTCGTGTGGATCAACTGAGCGGTTGTCGCGTCGCCGGCTCAACGTACCATGAAATGAGTTGATGAGGGAGGGGCTAAACGTATATGTATGGCCGAGCGTAAAAGTCTGCGCCCGCTCTGTGTTGCCTTGAAACTGCGTCAGGATCAGGTTGTGCAGATCAAACGGCGCAGGAGAGCGATAGTCGTCAATGAAATAACGTCCGAATATTGCCTGCTTGGAGTTGATGTTGAAGTCAACTTTTCCAATCACCTGATCTTCGTTGTTGATCGAGGGCTGCACATAGGTCAACAGGCCGCAGGGATCGGTGGAAACAGGCACGTATCCGGCGCTGAACAGGGCAACGGCCGCAGGGTCGAAGCGGGTCGGGCTGATCATGTTTCCTGAGAACCCGCCCTTCAGGACTTTGGCCGGAGAAACGCAGGGGGAACTCTCCAAAGCAGTGAAATCGCCGTTTAGGGTCTGTTGCGTCGCCGTGTGGGCTAGCTGGCTGGTCGTCTGCCGTGATCGCGTGGCCTGATAACCCGCAAACCAGAATAACTTGTCGGGAACTACCGGCCCACCAATGGTTCCACCGAATTGGTTTCGCAGTAATGTGTCCGGCTTAGGGGCTGAAGAACTGCCGGTCGGGACAAATCGTTTGGTGGTCGCATTAAAGATTCCGTCGCGATAGAACTCAAATACATTACCGTGAATCTGATTCGCACCCGACTTGGTCACCAAATTGACGATGCCGCCGGGGTGCAACCCGTTCCGTGCCGGCAGCGCACTGGTTTCCACACTGAATTCCTGGAGGGCATCGGGAAAAGGAAACGGTAGATTCACGTTGGAGAAGGTGTCGTTATTGTCGCCTCCGTCAAGCAGGTAATTTGTGCCATTGGCCTGGCCACCGGCGACAGAAATGGTCTGCGAACTGTAGAAGTTCTTGCTGCCCTTTTCATCTCCGCCAGGCGCATTCAGAGATGCACCCGAGAGCAGAACCAAATCGGTGACATAGCGTCCATTCAGCGGCAGATCAACCATTCGTTGGGAGTCAATCACGTTGGAAATACCTGCGCTCTCGGTCTGTATCAGGGGCGCTTCGCTGGAAACCTCGACGGTCTCAGTCGCACTCCCAAGCTGGAGTGGCGCATTCAAGGAAACGTGATCGTTGACGTGCAACACAATATCAGTCAGGACGTAGGTCTTGAAGCCCTGCTTGCTGATTTCCAGCCTGTAACGGCCCACGGGCAGCCCCGGAAACAGATAGTTGCCGTTCACGTCGCTAGTCACGGCATGCACGATGGCCCGGTCAATCTCCGTCATCTTCACACTCGCGCCTGCGAGCGCAGCCCCACTCGGATCGGCGACTTGCCCGCTGACCTGAGCAACTGCGACCTGCTGCGCCAGCAGCGGTGAAGGACGCAGACACACGAAAGCAAAAAACGACAACATCAGAAGGCAACAGGATTTCCGAGACATTGCCATCTCCCGAAAGTCTGAATTTCAGCTGCGTGCAACTACGCGGCGCCACGCTAAGTTCTCCCGGAATCTCTTTAAACCAAAAACCCCAAACCGACCATGATGTTGGGCGCCCTCTATGTACTTCCACAGACAATTGTTTGTCAACCATTCCGATTAGGCGCAGAGTGTTACGCGCTGAAAAACAGCAGCCCGCCCCGGCGCAAGGTTACAGAACTCCGAAGAAATCACAGCGATACGCGATGCGGAACACTGCTTCCTCTTTTTTCCACTTCTATACCGTCACGCACTCGGGCCATTGCACATACTGGTTGCATCGAGACCAAGAACGCGGTAATCATGTTGGCTTTCGGTTTCAGCAAATCATCGGCTCTATCGAATGCCGGAAGCGGAGAATGACCGTGACCGAAGGTTTGACAAGATGGTTGAAAAGCGCCGCCGTAGCATCGTTGATTCTGGGTGCAATGTCGTACGCTGCAGGGCAGCAGAAGTACTTTACCAACTGGCCCGACGGAACTTCCCCGCAAGAGATCGGAAAACGTGTTGCTGAGCGCTTTGTCACCAGTCCCCATCAGGATCCGCAGAAGATTACCTATCCAGAGGTTTGCGCGTGGTATGGAGCGCTTACATTTGCGCAACTTTCTGACGACAAAGACTTGAGCGCGCGGCTCATCCAGCGTTTCGAGCCGTTGCTCTTGGCTTCCGGATCGAAACTGATCCATCGCGAGCGCCACGTCGACTTCGAGGTCTTCGGGGTGGTGCCGCTGGAAATTCACATCGAAACCAAAGACCCCAAGTACTTGGAACTGGGGAAGTCTTTTGCCGACACGCAATGGGAGAGCCTGCCTCCCCAGACCCTGGTTCGGGAGGGCCTACCCCCAGAGACCGTGCCGCCAGGCCTGACTCCTGAGACCCGTTTCTGGATCGATGACATGTACATGATCACGATCCTGCAGGTCCAGGCATTCCGCGCCACTAGAGACCCCAAATATCTTGACCGTGCCGCGCTGGAAATGGCCGCATATCTCGACAAACTGCAGCAGCCCAATGGCCTGTTCTATCACGCCCCTGATGTCCCGTTTTTCTGGGGGCGAGGCGATGGATGGGTAGCGGCGGGCATGGCTGAGTTGCTGCGGTCCCTTCCGCAGAACCATCCCAAGCACGCCCGTATTCTTGAAGGATACAAAAAGATGATGAAGGCGCTGGTGAGTTTTCAAGGCGCGGACGGAATGTGGCGTCAGTTGATTGATCACCCCGAAGCCTGGCCGGAGACGTCGTCGACCGGCATGTTTACTTTTGCATTGATCACGGGCGTGAGAAACGGCTGGCTGGATGAAGAAACTTACGGCCCGGCTGCGCGCAAAGGGTGGCTCGCGCTCGTTGGTTACGTCGATCAAAACGCCGACGTCACAAACATTTGCGTTGGCACCGGAAAAAAGAACGCCCTCGAATACTACCTGACCCGGCCGCGTCACACCGGCGACATGCACGGCCAGGCTCCAGTGCTGTGGTGTGCTTCTGCCCTCCTACGAGAAGCATCGCACTAAAAGTTAAGACCGCGGCACACCCGATGCAGCACGCTCCTCTGAGGTGACGAATCGATGGGATGCGGAGCTGGAAGGCCCAGGAGGTGCATTTAGCGCATATGAAACGGATCTAGCCCGGACCGCCACCCCAGCCACCAGGCATATCGGCCTTGGGTGGAGCCTCGAAAGTCAAAGACGCGGCCAGATCAGATCTGTCAGTTGTCGCTCCAGGCTTTACTTCCCGAGCGCCGCAGAAAAGCGTCAAAGCCGCGCACATCAGTGCAACCAAGAGCTTTGCCATCAATGCCCCTGGCGGGGCTGGAGACGCGAATCGAAGGTCCGGCAAGATTGGTGGGCTAACGTGCGATGTGCAGTCGTAGATCATTCTGAGACTTCTGCCCCGGCACTTCTTTTCTCGAGTAAATCCCAAAATTATGTTGTGGTTCTTGTCCCAAAGCACTCATCAATACTACTCATTGGGTGCAGCCGACAGCATAAGTAAAGAGCACAACATAAGCTGCCAGATTGAAGTTAACTGACCTTGTGCCCGAGGTCGCCGAGGGCTTTCTGAAAAACGAGTTGACCGCGGAGCACGCTCTGCTCATCGCCAAGCTGCCGGGATCGGTGAAGAAGGAAGCTCTCAACCAAGCTTATGTGACTGCCTGGATCGAGGGGAAGCACGAGCGCGTGCTGAAGCCCATCGCATCTTTACAGGCGTGGATTGAGCAGCACCTTTTCCTCCAGTTGGACAACGTGCCCTTCCCGAAAGACGATGCAACGCTCGTACCGGAAGCAGGAAATGTACGGGCGGCACGTAGAGTTGGAGGCTGGCGATGCGGAACCACGTCACCCTGAGAAATGTAGTGGTAGTGTTGGTGAGGAGGCAATTGGGGTGACAGCAAAGAGCAGACGGAATGCCGCAGCTTACTGGTTGTACCTGATTCCAGCTTTTTCACCGGGTTCAATAGTGTCCCCGGCATTCTCGCTTTGATCGCGGTGATCCCGTTGGCAGCGATTGTTCTCTTAGGCAGGTCGTTTCCTGGAGGACATGGGATACGTGCCCTGTTCGCGGCGCTCGCCATCTGTTGGAGCGGACTGTTGCTCTCCCTTTATGGCTTCGCCGCGTGGATGTTCTTCGTCTACCTACCGCGTCATGGAGCCGGTCCTCGATAAGCTGGAAGCCGCGCTTTCGTCCATTGGAGCGGCGCTGGGTTTTCAGAGTGGTTTTTTGATGGTGGGTGGAATGAACTGCGGTGGGAAAGGTCGGCGCAAGTCAGAGCATTTTAGAACGGGTCAAACGAAGAACAAGCGTGATGCCCACGCCGAGCGCGACAGCGAGCGCAAGAAAAAACCACAGCGCGGGAAGGCCGGGAAAATAGCCATACTGCCGACGGTAAATACAAAGCCAGCAACGCCCGCGCCGACGGGGAAATTGTGCATGGTTATTCCGGGGTGAGGGTTATTCTTCATGCCACATCTTCCGGGTTATTGCCCAATAGTCTAACGAAAGAGCGTCCGTGGGGCAGACTGGCACTTTGGTTGTCAACTGCGGCCGCAAGTATGAGTTCAAATGAGTGGGACATTGCCGGAATCTTCTTAG
>Ga0209154_1000346_pt1 | contig 32439 bp, 30 predicted proteins | sample GraSoiAngelo_121_FD_185878 | JGI IMG/M metagenome (GOLD analysis project Ga0209154, IMG submission 185878) | Grasslands soil microbial communities from the Angelo Coastal Reserve, California, USA - 14_0919_12_20cm (SPAdes) (version 2) | ecosystem: Environmental > Terrestrial > Soil > Grasslands ... | reverse complement strand
TCCGTCCCGTTCTGCTTGTTTGCGCAAGCGGATTAAACGTTTATAAGTTTTCGGGTGTAAGTACAGGATTCGCGGAACCATGGCACCTCCTTCCAGGAGTATGCCAGATGTGCTTATCTTATGTCCTCTTAATTATGCGCGGATGTATAGCAACCCTTCGGTTAACAGCCGAAGTGGTTGAAATCCTAAATGCTTTATCGTGTGTCGCTTACCGGGAAACACGAGCGATTTTCAGCCCCTCAGTTGGGCTACTTGGGCTACGTGCGCGGTGAATATTTCCCACCGGGCGTCTCCGGCCATAGACCGCCATTTGCTGAAACGCTCCTGCCCGATGCTATCGCGCTATGAAATATGGGCACTCGGATTCAACACCTCTTGCGGGTTCCGAGCACTAAGGTCTTTACCGGATTAGAGAATCCATTAAGGACCAGATTTTTTATTACCGCACTGCTCATCTATTTATATCTTAGCTGACCCGGCCCTCTCGAAAAAACGTCTACGAGGGGAGTCCTACACCACGATGAACGCAAATCGGCGGTTGCAAGAGCGAAAGCAGCCCGAGCGGATGGTCTGTAAGCTCGGCGGTGAAGACAGCGGTTCCGTCCTGAATCTTTCCGAAGATGGGTTGTGCTTTGAGAGCCTCACGCCCATCAAAGAAAAGGACTTGCTGCAGCTGCGCCTGTCGGTCGACCTGAATAGCGCGATCGAGGCCACCGTCCAGTTGGCGTGGATCGACTCGGCAAAACGCACGGGAGGTCTGCGCTTCTTGGAGTTGAGCGCGCCGGCACGCGAGCAGATCCGCGCCTGGCTGAGCGAGACCTCTACCGCATCCAGTGGAAGAAACGGCGCGGCGACCGAGAAGCTGGTGATTTGGCAGGAGATGCGCGTTCCGAGCATACAACTTGTTCCTATAGAACGCCACCTGGCGCAGACGCGCTGGCAATTCCGCCGCGGCGTATTGGTCGGCTTCGGGATATGCGCGGTGGTGATGATTCCCATTTTCCGGTATGCCGGCGGCACGAAGCTAGGCAGCCCCGTGCGGACGAGCGCGAACCGCGCGGCGCAATCCAGCGCTGAGCAGACGCAGGCGTCAGTAGCACAGCCCGTGTCACCAAGTGCGTCGATCTCTGCGCCGACCGCTACGAAACCGCTGGCGACGGAGCCGGCGGCGGTAAAGACGGTCTCCGTGGCCGCGCCGACAGGGTCGCCGCAGAGGCAGAGTCCACAGACAGCAGGAGCATCTTCCACGGATCTGATTACACGCACATCATCGCCGTCGGCAACGCCGCAGCCGGCGAAGGCGGAGCAGCCGCTTGGGGCAAGCCAGGCGGCAGTAGCGCCCGCTCTTGCCGCCTCGAAGGCGCATTCTTCCTCGGAGGTGCAGCACCCGAAAAAGGTTTCGGCGACGCCGCAGCAGTTGTGGTCTGCGGTGCAAGCAGGAAACATGAAGGCGGTGGTAGCGCTGGCGGGCCTCTACACACGAGGCGATGGCGTCCCGGTGAACTGCGAGCAAGCGCGGATCTTGCTGCTGGTCGCGTCAGAAAAGAACAGTGGAGAAGCTTCCAAGAAGCTGCAGGAGCTGGATAAAGGCGGCTGCCCCGCAAACAGCGAGTGAGCCAAAGCCTTAGATAGAGCCGACACCTCCGCATGGGACTAGCTTGATTAAGTCCGCGCCATATTTCTTGTGTTGCCGCACGACTTTGCGGGCTTCGTCAGCGCTGACGATCAGCGAATTCTCCTACTCGGAGCTCACTGTTGCGAAAACCCTGAGCGAGTAGCTGAACGATTTCTTTTCCACGGTCGCTGAGCAGCGGCTTCTCGCGGCGTGGGCCGGGCTTCGGAGGATTTCGAAAACGCTTTCATCACTTCAGCGGGCACTGCCTAATGGTGCCGAGCCGTTCAGCCTCACACTGCGGTACTAACAGGGATCTACGATTGACGCTGACATTCAAGGAACTGCGAATGCAACGAAGCGGCTCGGGGCGTCTACGGAATACTGGCAACGATCACGGTCCCGGCCGGTCCGCATCGGTGGCGCTGATTTTTGGCAGTGCCCGCTCTGGCGTCCTCGCGCTGGCCGCAACGATGAGCAATTCTACACTCTGCCCGCTCGGGGCGAATCACTTAAGAGATTCGAGAAATGCGATCAAGGCCGCAAGGTCCTCTTCTCTCACGTCCACAGGCTGCATTCCGCCGTCTGCCATTGCGTCGGTGGGCTGGTTCAAAATGCTCCGCAGCTTTGCGGCGTCATGCTTCTGTCCAACTCCGAGCAATGACGGAGCCGACGGCGTTCCGCTCAAATCCGCTCCGTGGCACTCGATGCAGCCTTCCTCTTCGAATACTCTCTTCCCTTGGCTGGCAATCGGGCTAAGCGACTGGGCGGCAAATGGTGAAACTCCTGCCAACTCGGGTTCAAATGGTTTCTTCATGAAGGCGTCGACATCTGTTTGCTGCTTTGCCAGTTGAGGCGCTATCGCCGGATCGCGTAGATCATTTCGATGGCTGATACCGCCCAGAGCGCCCAGCCCGATAAAGATAAACGCGTAAATCGATACGGAGACCGGCCGCTTCCACGGGCGCCGCTCGGGCCTCCGGTCTAGAAAAGGCAGCGCGACGAATAGGAGAGCAACAAATGCCGGAATCACCAAAATACCTACGACGGCGAAACCGCTCTCCCAGTACTTCAGCCACTGGAAAACGGGAATGTAATACCACTCCGGACGCGGCACGTAGTGAGTGTCAGACGGGTTTGCCTTCGGTCCTAGCGCGACGGGGAGGTAATGAGCCAGCAGACCCAAACAGCCAATAATGACCAAGGCAAAGAGTAGATCGAAGACAACCTGCTTCGGATAAAACGGTTCCGTCGATCGCTTGAGAGCTTGGGGATCTCCCTGAAATGGCCCCGCTGGTCCGGCTCTGCGAAACAGGAGAACGTGCGCAGCAATAAAACCAAGGATGAGAGAAGGCAACAGGAACACGTGGAGCACGAAGAAGCGGGAAAGGGTTATCGTGCCCATTTCCGCACCGCCGCGCAGCAGGCTCTTGAGCGGTCCTCCGATCACTGGAATGTAAGTCAAGATGTTGGTGCCCACGGTGGTCGCGAAGTAGGCTTTCTGATCCCATGGCAACAAGTAGCCGGTAAAGGACATCCCCAGCATCAAAGCAAACAATACGCATCCGGCAAGCCACAGCAGTTTTCGGCGTCCCTTGTACGCTCCGTAGAGAAACGTTTGGCTGATGTGCAGGAGCAATACGATGACGATCGCGCTTGAGCCATAGGCGTGAATACTGCGAATGAAAGAGCCCGATGTCACTTCCTTCGTCAGATAAGCGACCGTTGTGTGAGCATGGTCGGCCGAAGGAACATAGTAAAGCGCCAGAAACATCCCGGTGACGATCTGCGATAAGAACAGATAGAGCAAACCAGATCCAAATACATAGGCAAGACTGGCGCCGCCGGGGATCGGCTCGTTGAGTACAGCTCCGAGGGGCGACTCGGCCTCGCCCTTCCGCCGATCGCTGATACCGGACCGCCGATCAATCCAGGGATTGAATGCTCCGGGTTCTAACGGCTGTGTGGCCATGCCTGCTCCGTCTTAGACCTACCGACACTTTGTCCCTGATGCCCGCCCCTCACGCGATGACTTCCTTGTTCGGAACGAGCTGCTTGAAAGTCTGGTAGTGCACTACGAGTTTTCCATCCTCGACTTTACTTTCCAGCCGATCCATTCCTCGCGGCGGGGGTCCCCCCAAAAGCTTCCCCTCCGCCGTGAATTGCCCGTTGTGGCAGGGACAGATGAACTTGTTCTTGTCGTCGTGCCAGGCGATCGAGCATCCCAAGTGGGGGCAAACCGACGACAACGTGCAAAGATGCCCATTCGCGTCTCGGCAGACATACACCGCTTTCTCCGAGACGATCTTGCGCCAGCCATCTCGCTGCTCGACCTTTACGAGCTTCTTTACCGGCGAAGTTACGGAAGCAAGATCCTCGACGGATCCGATTTCCTTCCATGACGCTTGAGTTTTGGCCTTGACCAGCGGATGAAGCAAGAAGCGCAAAAGCGGCACAGAGAGAAGCGCACCGACACTCGCCGCCCCAGCGCTCAACAAGAGTGCGAGAAACGATCGCCTGCTGGAAGCTGTGCCCCCGAGCTTTTTGTACTCCTCAGCGGTCGAGCTGATATGTATCTCGTCTGAATGATTCACTGCCGTTCCTCACCTGCGCCTGGGTTGCAACGGACTGTCCTTGCACTTGCGACTCACTGGCCCTTTCTGGAGAAGCCCCGAATATACGCAACGAGTTCCTTGATCTCTTTCGGCTTCAGTTTTTCCTCAAACTTTGGCATTTTTTTCTTGCCCTTGGTAACGATCTGGACCAGATTGGCGTCGCTCTCTGTGTCCGTATCGGGCGCTCGAAAGTCGTGCGCGCCTGTGTTTTTGCCCGCCTTGGTATTCGCGCTTCCATCGAGCCCGTGGCAACCCGCGCATTTGGCCTTGTAAATCGTTTCGGGTTCGCTCTGTGCACGAGCCGACAGCGAAAAAACGACGACCAGCGCTGCAGAGGCAACCGCCTTTCTAATCACATTCTTCACTAGCATTCTCCCGTCATGCTGACGAGCGACCGTCTATCGGAAGCCGCATCGCCTTTGATTTAATTTCAAAAGGTGTAGCGAGCTCCGAAGGTAGCAGTGCTGCCGTTGAAGTCCTGTGATCCGATCGGCTGAAGGCCAGGTAGATCCATGGGTGTTTTGAGGTTGTACCCGTAATACTCCCACTTGCTCTTGTAGCTCAAACCTTTGTACAGAACCACCTCAATCGACGCGAAGGGCTTTTGATAATTGAACGCCAGGGTGCCAGGCAGAATTCGCGGATTCAAAAATAGCGTGTCGCCGCCGGTAAAGGTTCCGGAATAACCGACGGTCGCGGTGATACGACTGAACGGCTTCCACATGATGTCGCCATAGGCGAAATGCTGTTGATTGCTATAAAACGAGATTGCCCCCAAAGTGATCGCTTTCGTGCCGCCGAAGAAGGCGCAAGGTGCATAAGGCGCGATGCCATAGCCGGTATTTCTGAAGCAGATGTAAGACTGCATGTACAGGTCGTTGTAGCTGTATCCAAGATTGAATGCCAGATTCGAATTTCGAATTAGCGTAGTTCCGAAGCTGTACGTGCGCCCATGCTCGAGGTCATTGATATTGCTGGCGTTGTTTCGATTCTCGCGAATATCGACGGCTCCGTCGATAGTCATCCAAGGTTTCGGTTTGTAGGTTGCGTGGATCTTGTAGCTCTGGAAGTGCCGCGGGAAAATCTGCGTGTATGCCTTGTCATTAAATCCAAACTGGAAATCGGCATAGATTCGCAGCGAATCCACCGGGCGCACCGTGAGGCCCGCGAGAGCGACGTGTTCGTTGATGGGCAGGTCCACACGATTCCGGGTAGGAGGAGCAGGATTGACGTAAGAGATCGTGCCGTCGCCATTCAGCGTGCAGCCAGCGGGAAGCGTTGTCGATCCGGACGGAATGGCACAGAATCCGCGCGCTGCAAAGAAGTAGTTTGCCGCCGTGCCTCCAGCTCCGCCGGGATAGTAAATGGCGCTCGTGTACGGCGGGATGTGATTCGTTTGCTCGTAGTAATCGACCGTCCCGCCAAAATATCCGGTATTCGTAATCACCCGGTCTCCGTAGAGGTATCCGATTCGAGCAGTGATTCGCTTGGTGAGATCGGCCTGGAGCTGAATCGTGTTCGATTGGATCTTCTGGCCGATATAAGTCGATATCAATGTGCGCGTGAAGTCTGGGAGCGCTGCCGCGGTGTGCTGTGGGCAAGTGGATGCATTGAACTGCGGTCCCTGGCAGATGCTCTCAAACGTCGGCGCGCCCGTCATGATTGGTGAGAACTGGGCCTGCGGCAGTTGAATGCCAACCTGGCCTGGCACTTGCGGTGCGGTGGCGAAAAGAGTTCCGCTCTGCAGATCGGACAGTCCCGGATTCCGCCAATTGTCAAATCGCACGAGATCGATAATCCGCAGCTTACTGGTCAGCGAATAAACCCCCGACCAATTCGCGTGCACGGAAACCATCTTCGCTTCCGCAGGACCAGAATTAAGAATGCCCCGGGTCTTTACGGTCGCGCTGGCCGTCCATTCGTTGATGTTTTCATTGAACGTATTCAAGAAGTTGTCGCTTGTGCTGTAGCTGCCCGACCCGGACATCTCGAGGTTCTTGAAGTATTTCGATTGGAAGCTGACTCGCTCCGTGGGCATGAAATTTCGCGGATTGCTGTACCGGGAATAGCCCATGAACACCCTGCAATTGGGGTTGCCGAACCCGTCGGCCAAAATTACCGGAGTGCAAGGGCGCGTTGCTCCCTGCGGTGGGTAAAACCACTCGATTCCAAAGTCCACCGGTCCGGGCACGCTGCCGGGCGCCATCGGCAATACGTTTTTGAATGCCAGCGAATCTCTGGTGTCGTCCTTGTCGTACTCAAGGATCTGATCGTAAGAAAATGTAGTCCTCGGCAGCAGCCGGAAGTCCACTCCGAAGCGATATCCATTCATCGTGACTCGGTAGTTTTCGTCCAGCAGATATCGCGCCGCAGGACCGTTGAAGGTGCTGAACGCGGGCCCAACGTCCACGTTGTGCGAATAACCCAGCCGGAACCGCACGCGTGATTCAGGAAGAAGCGTCAGATTGTAGTCTTGCAGTCGCTTCTGGCGGGTTAGCTGATGTGTTGCGGAGTTGACTGCGAACGTCGGATTCGTCGCAGGATTTGTCGGCGGCATCACTGTCGGGTTAAACGGATTCAAGAATAGGTTGTAATTCCAGAAATTCTGGTCACGCCGGAACATCACCTGCAGGTCGTACCACTTATTCTTATCGATTCGCATTCGCGAGACGTTGTCCGGCTCACCGCCGTAACCGAAGTTGCTGAAGTGCAGGCCATCGAAAAGAGATCCATGATGGTCGAGCGACCTCATACTTAGCGTGTAGTCCAGCAATCGCGGCCCGGAATTTAGATTTACGAAAGTCCCATAGTTGCCCTGGTTCCCGTCAATCCACGTCGACCGATAGCCTATCTCTATCGTCTGCTGCGTATTGTAGTTGCCGGAATCGACGCCCTTGGACTGCGCTTCGAAGCTGCTTTCCTGTGCGCGGGAGAGAGGCGCGAAAAGCAACGAAGCGGCTGCCAACGACAAACCCAACGCTCTCATCCCCGAACGACTATTCATGGCTTCTCTCCCTGCCCCATAGAAATTGCACTTACGAATCTTCTCGTATTCATCACCGCTTATCAGGCGCAACACGCGTTTCCATCAAGCTCATCGGTCTAGCAAACCATCGAAGTTCGATCCGTGGATTTTCACGTGGCAATTGACGCACGCTTGCTCATAGTGCGATTGGTTCGCGTCCATTACCGTCGCGTGAATACCAGGCGAATTCGTGTGGCACTGCAGGCACAGCAGGTTGACGTTGCTGTATTTCAGCATCCGCGGATTCGCTCCTCCGTGTGCGATGTGGCACGCAGCGCATCCCTCGATCCTCACCGCCTCGTGCTCAAAGACGAAGGGCCCCTGCTTGTCCGTATGGCACTTGAAGCAAACCACGTCGCCAGAAGCCGACGCGCGCACTTGCCGAACCAGATGGTCCCCTTCCAGGACGCTGCTCGTTCCGTGTTGATTGTGGCAATCGGTGCACGTTATCAGTCCCTCGTTCACGCGATGGCGAAACGGCATATTGAACTGAGCCTTCTGTTGCAGGTGGCACGAATAGCAAAGCCCGGGCTCCGCTTTGATGAGCATGTGTTCTTTTGTCGTCGCGTGGTGCATGGAGTGGCAGGACGTGCAGCTCACATCGTTCTGCCGGTGGAAAGAATTCGAAGCGCTCATGTGCTCCGAGCCTGACGCGTGGCACGTCAGACACCGCTCGGTAATGTCTTCGGATGTAGCTTTCTTGAAGTCGAACAGTGATGATTTGCTCGGATCATCCGCGTGATCGCCGCCAGGGCCGTGGCAAGCCTCGCACCCCTGCATCGCGTGCCCGCCACGCGTGTCATTCATGGTTTTCCAATGCGGCGTCTTCTCGAAACTCGCGGTGATGTCACCGTGACAGCTTTGGCAAGCTTGTATTTCCGCAGGTAGAGAGCCTTCGTCGGTACTTTCGCTCAGCTTCTTGCTTTGTGACGCGCTAGCAGAGCTGGAGGGCTCTTGCGCCTTTTGCCCGCCAAATACTGCCCGAGGAACAGCAATCAGTCCCCAAAAGGCGAGCAGGATACCTGCGAAGTACAGGCTGCGAGTTCTGTTTGTTAGCCTCATATCCTCATTCCAAAGCATTTGGCGCAGGCTATCGCCACGATTACGACAACACCGTACGGCGACCTGGCCCTTCGGTAGGACTTCGGCACAATCTAGCGTGTTCAATGCTGGCCGACTTTGCGTTGCCTCAAATATGAGTGGAGCGCGGTGGCTTTTTACAACATCTTTACGGTGCCCTTACAACGCGCGGGCGTTCTTGCAGTGGATCAAACAAGTAAACTAATTTGACAGAAAACTAATGCTGTGGACAAACTGCGATTTCGGTCACAGAAGCATGAACAAAATTCTGAGACGTTCCCAACAACTGAGATTCCTCCTTGCGCGATCTCCTTTTCGAATCTCCTCAACAAGGAATGGCAAGTTTCTATTTCTGATGTAGGGCGAGCTCGGCCCAGCTTGCCGTGACTCTGCGAACTCGCGTATCACGTCGGAATCCGTCTGGCTGGATTTCTTTCAGCACATGAAATGAGTGGTCCGCTCCCTCGATCACGTGCAGCGTCGCCCGCGTGCCAAGGTAACACGGTGACGATCTTCTGCAGCGGGATGATCTCGCTGTCCTTCTCGATACACGTGTGCTTCCCACCCGAAAGATGACATTGATACGACGCGCCTGTTTTGCGGAAGGTTTTGCCAGCAAGGAGATCGACCTTGAACACGCGAGGATGGAATTCGGGGATTTTCGTAAGATCCATCTTGAACGACCACGCTGCTTCCAAAGGCGCGTTGAAGATGACTTCCTGCTCGGATTGAAACGGTGACAGCAATCGAGCCTCCAATCAATGAGGTCGGCTTCCGCGTCCCGCAGCGGTCGTCTGCGCCCGTCCGGTGGCCGCGAAAACCACAACCGCGGCTCCAAGATCGCCCATTCCCAATTCGTGATTTCTCCGCATGCTCGCATCGGCAACTGGCAGGGATCGTCAGAGCTAACCTGCCCCGTCACTACTTCATCCGCGAAAAATCCGTCGGACCATATAGCGCGTTTAGCTCCTTATAAGACATACTATATGAGTAACGGCAACACCTTCTCGCACAATCAGTAGCAAGGGGCAGATCAGCGTCCCTCTTCAGATTCGTAAAAGGCTCGGGCTGAAAAAGGAGATCGTGTGAAATTTGTCGTTGGCCACACGACCATCCGCCCCGCACGTGCACCTGAGAATCCCTTCGTGGAATATGCCGGGGCACTTCCCGCCTTCTCCGGCGTCGATGAGGCAAATGCATGGGTGCGGAAGTTGCGTGACCAAGAAACTGAAGGACGATGAGAACGGCGATCGATACCAACGTGCTCTCCGCCCTCTGGTCCAAGGAGCCTCTTGCTTCAGACATGGCTAGGAACCTTGGGAACGCGAAGAGGGAAGCAGGTGTTGTTGTCAGCGCACGCGTGTACGCAGAACTGTTGGCCTATCCGAAGGCCACAGAATCGTTCGTGAATGACCTTCTCGCGGATACCGGCATCGCCGTGGACTTTGAGTCTCAACAGTCGGTATGGCTTGAGGCTGGCCGACGTTTTGCACGTCATGCGAAACGGCAACGACGGTCCGCGCGTCAGGTCCGAAGCGTTTGCTAGCTGATTTCATCATCGGATCGCATGCCTTGGCGCACTCGGATCGTTTTATGACGCTTGATCCGAAGCGATATGAGCGCGATTTTCCGGAACTTAGCCTTATATAGTCCAGCTTCCTCGACTTCGTCGGTTCACCTACCGCGGGTCGACGGTACGATGGAGACGTCTCTAAGTGCCCGGTGTTCCGAGCTGCAATGCGCCTCGCTGCACAAACTTCTCTCTGGCAATGAGATGCAAACAATGTATGCTCAGTGGCGCCTGCTGGCTGGCGGACGGGCTGGCGACGCACACGGATCGTTCCATTGATCCATATGCACCTTGGCTGTTTCGACTTCAGGAGATTCGGCATGACGCTCAAACGCACCAGAGTTGCTGCGGTTGGTTTGCTTTTCGCCATCTCCATCGCGAAAGCGCAACAGCCTACAGCGCCACCTGAGGTGGTTCAGCTTCTGGGTCTCGACGGAGTCAAACGAGGCGCGAAAGGAAGGTTGGACGTCGACAAAGGGAACTTGCATTTTGTCCACGCTAAAACAAGTTCCGACCTCACCATCGCGTCGGTGCAAGACGTTGTCACGGGCGCTGACACGGTCAAGGCGGTGGGCAACACGATTGGAATTCTTAGCATGGCTGCGCCGTACGAGAGCGGTCGCTTCCTGAGTTTATTCCGCAGGAAGATCGACACTCTGACCATTCAATATCAGGATGCTGACGGGGGCGCGCACGGCGCTATTTTCTCGATGCCAGTTGGCGCCGCCGAGGTGATTAAGAAAGACCTGGTGGCACAAGGAGCCCACACATTGCCGGTAGCGGAAGCAAATGCGGCTCCTCTTCCCTCAAACGCTTCGCGCGAGAAGGAAGACAACGTCCCCGCAAGCCCGGAAGAAAAGTCTGCCAAGATCAGGGCGTCGGCGATCCAAGTGGAGATAATCCAATCTGACGAAATCAAGCTACCGGCGGAATTTCAGATTGCACTCTACGAAAATCTTGTTCGTCAACTGGAAAAGGAAGAGAAATTTACGCATATTTATCGCGACGGCGATCGCAACGCCTCGACCGCCGCTGACGTTGTTGTTCTTCATTGCTTAGTTCGCGGATTCAAAGCGGGGAGCGAGAGGTTGCGGCAGGTAACCACAGTCGCGGGCGCCACTTCCATTACGGTTCATTGCCAGTTCACGAATGCGGACGGGCGGCCGCTGCTAGCGCGCGACGTAAACGGCAAAGTGCGCTTCTTCGGCGGCAATCTGAGAGCCACGTATGACTTCGCCAAGAAAGCCGCCCAGGTCACAGCGGAGAACTTTTCGCCATCCGATGCCAAGTAATGGGCGATTCCGTCACACCGCTTCGGTGTAATAGGACAATGTGACATTGCGCCGAACCTTGACATGACACCGTACCAATTCGCCAGGGACAGACGTCAGAGACCGCCGGTCTGGTAAAATGCGTGTTCGAGTCCCGAGGACACCGCATGATCGACCGTCGTCTGTTCGTGAAGCACACCTTCCTCGGCGGATTGGTACTTTGCCTGGACCACTGGGCGACCTCGCCAGCCTACAGCGAAGACTTAATCCCTCCCGTGCCACCCATATACGTAAACGAACCGGCGGGAACGCAGCCTTCTCCATTGCGCATGCCCGGGCTCTTTCCGGGCCACGTTGTAGAAATCGGGGATCCCCAAGCTATTGTAGCCAATCGTGTTTCGCAGCCCGTCGTCCGTCGAATGCTCGAGCGTGCGTTGCGTGAATTGACGGGAGCGCAAGACGTCCGTGAAGCGTGGAGCAAATTCATCGAACCGAAGGACATTGTGGGTATCAAGATCAATCCGTCAGGAGCTCCGGCCTGCTGCTCTTCCCCCGAAATCGTGAGGGAAATTGTCGCTGGGGTGCAATCCGTCGGAGTTCCGGTAGAAAACATTCATGTCTACGATCGTTATGCCTACGAAATCGACATCGGCAGTTACCAAACGCTTGTGCCCAGCGGTGTGCGCGTCATCGGCGTAGAAGATCGCAAGCTGGATGCCTCCGGTTACGATTCCAATATATATTGCGAGGCGAACTTTTTTGGTGAATGGGAAACGCGCTCTTACATGGCCAGTATTGTATCTTCCAGTTTAACGAAGATCATCAGCGTTCCCACGATGAAGGATCACTCCGCGGCGGGGGTCACCGGCTGCCTAAAAAATATTGGCTATGGAACGTTCAACAACGTGGATCGCTCTCACCGCCGTCCATTTTCCTTTACGGACCCGTTGATTGGAATCATGTGTTCGGTTGAACCCCTGCGCTCGAAGGCCGTGCTTCACATTATGGACGGCATGAGAATGCTTTGGCACGGGGGGCCGCTGAGTCAGAACCCGAAGTTTATTTTTCCCGCGGGCATACTGATAGTCGGCACGGACCCTGTCGCAATGGACACCATTGAACTCGAAAAGATTGAGGCGAAACGCCGCAAAGAAGGCGCGCCCAGCGTGTGGTCACGCGATCCTAAAAGTCTGACCGACAATGGTGACGAATTTTTCGAGGATGCCACTAAGAATCTGTTCTACCGCCAGCCCCATCACATCGCCGCGGCGGGAAAGCTCGGATTGGGCACTTCCGACCTCAAGCAAATCGATCATCGTGTGCTCGGCGTTGGCTGATGGACGCGACGGACTTCGTTGTGAGGCTAAAGTAAAAGTGGTGAGCGATTGGCCTACATTGCTCTGCGACAATAGGCGCAGCGGCGGCCAACTCCCGCAGCCGTGGCGAGCTCCACGAAAATCTCTATGGCAGGCTAGCGTTGAGGGCTCAGTGAGGAGCGCTCCGATCTTATACGACGGACTCCTCTATGTCTCTTCTCTGGCCGGCTTTCTAAATGCGCTCGACACTCGCACCGGCAAAGTGCGATGGCGGTTCAAAACCACGGCACCGATCCACTCAACGCCCTCACTGAATTCAGGGCAAGTTCTTGTCAGTTGTGACGGCGGCACGTTGTATGCGATTGATTCGAGCAGTGGCACCAAGACTTGGGATGTGCCAGCCGGCGGGGAGGTTTGGACCTCGGCGATCGTCTCGAAAGACACGATCTTCTTCGGCGACACAAATGGCAACATGCAGGCCGTGAGTTCTACTAACGGGACGCTGCAATGGAAACGCGCGCTAGGGGGCAAGATCTACTCGACTGCTTGCATTGCGGGACAACGGGTCTTCGTAGGCAGCAGCGACGGGAGAGTCTACAGCATGGATGCCAAATCCGGTGACATTCTCTGGAAGACGCCCACCGGAGACGGCATCGACAGCTCGCCAGCCGTTGCGAAAGAAACGTTGTTTGTGGGCTCGCTCGACTATTTCTTCTACGCGATCGACACGGTGAACGGGGCCATTCGTTGGCAGCACGGAGCCGAGTTGGGTATAACCTCGTCGCCCGCCATTTCTGGCGACCTTGTTGTTTTCGGATGCAAGGCCGGCGTCCTCCGCGCGCTCAACGTGCAGACCGGAAAAGTGATATGGGCGCAGCGTCTCGGCCAAGCGATCACGGCACCGCCCGTAATCAGTGGAGGTACAGTCTGGATCCAGTCGGGAATGACCTACGCGCTGAACCTGGCCGACGGTAACATCCTCTGGCGGGCTAGCCTCGGAAATTCGCTGCAATCCGCGCCAGTAGTTACAGAGGCAGCGGTTTATTTGACCGGTATAGAAGGCAACGTTTATGCGCTGGCTTAAATCTGCGGCGTTGCCGTCCCTGACCTTGGCCATGCTGCCGCTCCCAGCAATCCTCTGTTCGCCCCAGAACAGCTCGTTTGTCCACCAGAAGCGCTACGCAATGGGTACGGTCTTTGAAATCGTCATCTACGATGAGGATTTGCCGCGCGCAGATGCTGCTGCGCGCGCCGCTCTTGATGAAGTTGTCCGCCTCGACGGTATGATGAGCAACTACAAGCCGGAAAGCGACCTGAGCCGGATGAACCGAACTGCGCATTTTCAGCCGGTCCGTATTCCGCGCGAGATTTACGAAGTCATCGAAGAGTCGCTCTATTACTCGCGTCATTCCGATGGCCAGTTCGACATCAGCGTGGGGCCACTGGTCGATCTATGGAAAGCGGCTCTCGCCGGCGGACCCTTGCCTACGGCCGCCGACCAGGCTTCTGCCCGGCGTTGTGTCGGATATCAGAAAATCGAATTGACACCGCCTGACCGCATTCAATTTCATTCGGATTGTATGCGACTGGACTTGGGTGCGATCGGGAAGGGCTACGCTGTCGATCGCACAGCAGAAATACTAAACGCCAGTGGTATTCACCGGGCCTACATCGACGCCGGAGGCAGCACCATCTACGCTCTGGGCGCGCCGCCAGGAGGCACTGCATGGCGCGTTCGTTTGCGTGACCCCTCCCGTAAGCTGGGGCCAGAAGTGATGTTGAGGAATAACAGCGTCTCCACCTCCGAGCAGAGCGCTCCGAGCTCGCTTCAAGGGGATGCGCCGGGCCACATCATTGTTCCCGGGACGGGCAAGCCCTTGCAAACACGCTATGCGATCAGTGTTGCCGCGCCATCCGCTACCGCATCCGATGCACTCTCAACCACACTGCTGCTGCTCGGCCCCACGAAAGGGGCGGCCTTGGTGAAGACTTTGCATAACGTGTCTGCCATGTGGATCGATTCTGACGGCCAGCGAACAATTGTCGGCGACGGCGTCAGTTTCTTTCTGACCGGAGAGAACCGCCCGATCCAGGTCTCGCCACCGAAAAATAGAATCGCCGCAACTTCAAAAGCTGCGAACGAGTTGCTCCCATGAAGCGTATATCCTTCCTCCGCGTGCTGCTTCTCGGTTCGATTGCCGCGTGCACCCCAGTAACTGCGAAAGTCTTTCTCCGCGTGGAGGCATCGCCCCTGCCTCCCGCCGACAAAACAGGGATCCAGGATGTAGTCTTGCTCTGGCCCTTGCGGGATCCATCGGTCGCCGCCAAACTCCACTCCCAGGGTTACCGCGTTTTTCTACAGTGTGAATCGAAAGACCTCGCCGCCGTCGTCGCTACTGCAGATCGTGCAGCAGTCACAGGCATGATCGTCACCAACACTGTGCCTTCAAGCCAATTTCACGCCGCCGAACGGCTTCATCCTTACTTCGCCGCACATAAGAGCCTGACATTCCGCATGTTGGTCCCCGGGGGAAAGCAGCCGCAACTGAAGGGACGTTTGGTGGTCGAACGTGACGGCGTCCTGCAAATTTCAAGTCCTTCCTCACAGCCCTGGCTCGATACCAATCTCGCTTTGGTCAGGCTCGCGCAATCGATGGATCCGGATTCACTTCCGATCATTTACGATTTTCACTGGGACACGTCGGGGGCTCTACCTGATGCATGGCACCCGGATGCCGAAGCCTATGCCGTGGCGATTGCCGAAGCGGACGCAATCCGTTCAGACGTCACCATCGATCTTCCCAGCTCGCTGCAAAGGGCGCTCGTCGCGGGCGATCCGCGGGCTTGGACGCTTTGGAAAGGCATCATGCCTTACCTGGACTTCTCCTCTCACGCGGCAACGGAGAGAATGCTGCCGGTGGCGAATCTCGGTGTCATCGTCGATGACGGACAGGCCAGCTACGAGGCCATTAATCTGATGGCCCGTCATAATCTTGCCTTCGAATCCGTTCGCCCCTCGGGTGTCACGCTGGCGCGCCTCAGTAGCTGGAACTCGGTCGTTGTCTTTTGCCCTTTGAACAAGGAAGCCGTCGCACTGCTTCGTGACTTTGCCGCGAGTGGCGGGATCGTCATTTTTGTAAATACCCACGATGAATTTTCCTGGCACTCGGCTCCACCGCTTCGCCAGGAATCTCGCGCGACCGTTTACTCCATCGGCGCAGGCCAAGTAGTCGAACTCCCCGAGCCGGTTGTCGATCCGGAAAATTTCGCCCGTGACCTGCGCCGTCTGATCGGTAGAGAGCGATCAGCCCTCGCTCTGTGGAACTCACTGACCACACTCGTAACCGGCTATCGCGAGCAAAGTCGTTCCGACGTTACGCTGTACCTTGTGAACTACGCCAACCAGCCCGACAGCGTGCAAGTTCAAGTGAAAGGACGCTTCGCCCGCGTTCGATTGGAATCCCCCGAGCAACCCTGCTGCGTTTCGGTGCCTTTTGTTGAACGCGGCGGTTTCACTGAATTTACCATTCCGGCCCTCCGCATTACTGCTAGAGTGCATCTCGACTCGGCTCGGGAAAGCTCCGCCACACCATAGAATGAAAGGGTGATAGATGCGCAGACTTCGGTTGATTAATGGACGTCGGCTGTACCTGCCCAAGATGTGGGGTTCACCCAATAATTTCAACCTCTTCCTTGCCCACCTTTGCATATTTCTTGGCTTTCGATATGGGCCGCGATGGGCTTCCTTTAGCCTTGACTGCGGCGTTGGCCGCTTGATTGAGTAAGCGCCGCATGTGGCGGGATCATTGCAATGGTTCTTGAGGAAGTCGCGCAAGGTCATCGCACTCCGGCAAGGATGTCCACGGTTAGCTGGTCCAACCGTTCATAGGGCAGCTTCCTTTTCAGGATGGCATCCCTGTCGAAGTGGTGGGCAAGCAGAGCGTCGGCTTGCTTTCTGGAATAGCGCCCTAACTTCGGCGTGCCGTCCGCCGACACTGAAGTCTCTTTTAGCAAAGCCTGTATTTCCTTGTCGGCGTTCCATCGGCGTGACTTTTCCTTGAACACTAGGTACGTCCGCATGCACCCGCGGGCGAATTCCTTCACTCCCTCATAGTCCTCGGTGCGGTAGGCGTGGGCGTCAAAATGCCGCGGCCCTTCGTATTTCATTTCACATCCTCGAGAAACTTTACCAACCAGAACGCAGATTTGAGGCTCACTGACCCGAATCTTATAATAGGTCCTGATCATACCGGCCCGGCATTTGATCGTTGAGGTCGATATGGAACAGTTTGCCCGCCTCCCAAGCTTGCGCGACCCCATGCAAAAAATTGAGGCCTGCCATTTGCTCGTGGGCAAACTCGGGATTGACGCCCACCATGTCGGGACGATCCAGCGTGAGAATGAAGCCCAGGTAGTGGCCGGTCGTTGCCATATAGATGTCCGCCCGCGGCTCATTTGGCTTGGCCTCAAGCGCGAACTTGTATCCATATTTCTTGTCGATGTTGTATTCACAAAGATAGTTGACCGCTTGCGTAAACGCTTCACGGCTTCGTCCGGACGCCTGCAGGCATCCGTCTCAACGCCCTCGCGCCCACCCCACAGGACGAAAATCTTAGCGCCCAACTCCGCTCCGAGATCCATCGCGCGCATCGTTTTTTGCAGGGCGTACGCCCGGACTTCGGGATCGTTTGCGGTGAAAGCACCATCGCGGAAGATTAGGATGAAAGAACAACGAGACCGTTGCCATCGGAACGACCAGGCCACTCTCCTTGCAGGCTTTCTTGAAATTGCGAATGATTGCGTCGCTCTCCGCGCACGTCGCATCGATTGGCACCAAGTCATTGTCGTGAAGGTTGACTCCCCAGGCCCCAACTTCCGCAAGCATACAAACAATCTCGACCGGCGAAATGGGCGATCGAACGAAATCGCCAAACGAATCACGGCCGCGGTTTCCCACAGTCCAGTCCGAAGGAGAATTTGTGTTCGGGCTTGGGCTGATATAGATCATCTTGGCGTGTCATGGACCTTATCTCCCATAAATTCGTAAATCGCCTGCGCAGGCAAAATCGATCCCGCGACGGCGTATTCGGCGTTTTTGCAGTGTGTCTTTCCCCTTTGGCACGAGGCTAAGAATGCGGGTCCGCCCGGCGGGGCCGATCGATCTTAACCGCCTAGAATCGTCAAGAATCTCTGCCGTTTACGTTAACGGAGGTGGTATCCTATCACGCGTTTTTTGGATTGCAAGCGCGGATGCTCTGCCCTCAGCAGGCCCGCACGTTCAGCGTGGTGTTGCCGTTGGCTCGCGTTAAAATGTAGAAGAGCAACGGCAACTCGCCAGCGGAGTAGCACCGGAGCGAAGTAGGTGACGAAACCAAGACGCGGAATTCATCTGATCGCCGAAATGGCGAATGTCTCCATCGGCACTGTGGACCGCGCCTTACACGGGCGCGACGGAATCAAAGAGTCTACACGCCAGCGGATCCTGCAGATCGCCCGCCAAATCAGCTACACGCCTAATCTCGCCGCCCGGGCTTTGTCCGTAGCCAAAGCTAGCGCGCGCATAGGCGTCTGTGTCCCGCGGGAAATCCATTTTTTTTACGACCAACTATGGGGCGGGATCCTGGACGAAGCGCGCCGCGTCGAACACCTCGGCGTCCAATTTCTACATCGCCCTGTCCACACGCTGGGCGAAGGAGATACCAGTGCTGTCAAAGAGCTCCTACAGGCAGGGGTGGACGGAATTATCGTCACGGCGGGGAACCCCAAAGGGCTCACTCCGCTCATCAATGCCGCGGAGGAGAAGGGTATACGGGTCGTTTGCCTTTCAACCGACGCTCCCGAAAGTCGTCGATCGAGTATCGTTTGCGTCGAGCCACGGCTGAATGGCTGCCTCGCCGGCGAGCTGATGGGTAAGTTTGTTCCTCCAGGCTCGAAGGTAGCCGTTGTGGCAGGTATGCTCAGTGCTGAAGACCACCGGAAGAAAACCGACGGCTTCTCCGAGGCATTCCCTCGCCACTGCCCTGGGGGCAAAGTGATCTCCGTTATCGAGGGCCACGAGGACGAGGACGAGAGTTTTCAGAAGACGTTCGAGCTTCTTCGGCGTGTTCCGAGCATCGCTGGCCTCTATGTTAATACCGTGAACTGCCTTCCCGTGTGCCGGGCCTTGGGGGCATGCGGTCTAGCTGGGAGAGTGAAGTTAATCACCACGGACCTCTTTTCGGAAATGGCCATGTACTTCCAGAAGGGCACCATCACCGCATCCATTTACCAGCAGCCCCATCGCCAAGGACAGATTGCTGTGCGCCTCATGACGGACCACATCACGCATAAGGCGTCTTTCCCTCCGGCGTTGCATCTTAGCCCAGGGGTCGTGATGTCCTCCAACTTGAATCTGTTCCGCGAAATGAAAAATACCGACCGCCAATTGTGGGACTCCGCTTCCAAGGATGCACTCAGCCTAGGTGCTCCTGGGTAGGTCGGTTGACATCCTCCCCGCCGCAAGCGGCGAGGGTTCCTACGGCCTCTCGGTTTGTTTTTCCCGAGATGGCTTCGGTGGGTTCCTCCCACAACCGCTCTACTTCAGCGGAGGACCACGAAGAGGCTTTACTTTTGGGCTGCCCGCCCATAGGTCGTTCGGGCAGAAGAAATATGGAGCAGTTCGGAAGGAAAAGAAAGAGGGGCCTTATATCCTCGGCCTAAAAACGCCGAGGCTTTACGGCCACCCGGTAAATGATTGGGCTAGCAATCCATGGGAGCCTGCTGTCACACTTCCTTGCCGCTCTGCTCCAGCAACGCCCTCCCGTGCCCGGCAGCAGGTCGCATTTCCAGCCAGAACCAGCCCTGAACGCAAGATAGTTTCATAAAATCGAAAAAACTGCTTGACAAAGCAAGGGTGATATTAGAAATTCCGTGTACGTTAACGCGGTCGGTGCACAAAAATCTAGTCGGGGTGCGGAGGCAAAGGAATGTTTCTACTCAATTCTTTGTGCGTTCGGAGTATCCCCCCTCTGGCGAAATGGTTTGGAAAGCGGCATGTTATCGCTCTTGTCGCGATTATCCTGGGCATCTCGTTCCAGGCGTTTGGGCAAGAAGCCACGATGGTAGGCACGGTTACCGATCCAAGCGGCTCAGTGATCGCCAAAGCAAAAATCACCGCGAAGAACGCGGAAACAGGCTTGGTACATTCGATTACGACCAATGAAGCAGGCCAGTATGTGCTGCCCGATATTCACATAGGGCACTATGACGTGAAGGCCGAGGCCACGGGATTCAAAGCCGCGGAGCAAAAAGGTATCGTCCTCCAAGTCGGCGACCGTGCCCGAGTGGACTTCCAGATGCAAGTGGGCGCGTCTTCGGAAACGATCACCGTCGAAGCAACGCCCATCCGCGTACAGACAGATACGGGAGAAGTCAGCAACCTGATTACCGACCAGCAGTTGTCACAGATCTCGACCAACGGTCGCAGCATTTATGTGCTTGCGGGGTTGACGGCTGGTGCCTCCAGCAACATCACCGGTCTCCTCAACGTTCCTGTTGGCGGCGACTCCAACGTGAGTTTCAATGGTTTGCGGTCTGCCCACAACATTTACCTGTTGGACGGTGGTGAGGATCTTGACCGCGGCGGTTCGGGCAACATGAGCATCGCGCCCTCCAGCGATGCCATCGCCGAATTCCGCGCCCTGACGTCGAATTACAGCGCAGAGTACGGCCTTTCTTCCGCTGGAACCATGACCATGGTGCTCAAGTCTGGCTCCAGCAGCCTTCATGCTTCCGCTTGGGAATTCAACCGGGAGGACGGTTTCGATGCGCGCGACTTTTTCCATCCTGCCCCAAGCACGAAAACCAAGCTGAGAATGAACATTTTTGGGTTCAACGTAGGTGGTCCGGTTACGCTGGGGCACCTCTATAACCCGGACAAGAAGAGGACCTTTTTCTTCTACAACATGGAGTGGCGCAAGTATATCATCGGCGCCGGTTCAAACCAGACCGTCCCTGATCCTGCCACCTATGGCGGGGACTTCAGCTCTCTTACTTCCCACAACATCATCGTTCCAAGTTCCAGCCGTGTGGCTCCTTCTGTGCTCTTTGCGAACTGCCCTGGAGGAACGGCTCCGCCGGGGATCACGCAGGGTTCAGCGTTTCCCGGCAACAAGATCCCGTCGTGCATGGTCAATCCAAATGCCACGGCCCTTCTTGGTGCCGGAATGTTCCCCAGCACCGGACTTGCCAATGTCAGCGATGGCGTTGGTACATTTAGAGGCGGTTCAGGTGTTCCGACGGATCTGAAGGAAGAGGTTGTGCGCATCGATCACAACTTCACCAGCAGGTTCTCGGTGTTCGGTCACTTCGTTGCGGAACAGATCTCGCAGGGCTACGCTACCGCCCAGTGGAGCGGGGATAACCTTCCTACAGTTGGAGACACGTTTGGAAATCCCTCCTATAGCGGCGTGATCCACACGACATACACCATCAACCCATCGCTGATCAACGAGGTGGCCTTCAACTATAACGGCAACCGCATTAACATCATCCCGTTTGCGGCGAATGGCCTGAAGAGCCTGTCCCTCCCCAGTGGATACGACAGCACAACATCCCGCTTGTTTTCGGGGCCTAACAACCTGACCCGCATCCCGAATATTTCGCTCGACGGGCAGAGCGGAGCAAACTTCCAGATCTCAAGCTGGCCGTGGAAGAACAAAGCAGACGACTACCAGATCCGTGACGACGTTTCCTGGGCGAAGGGAGCGCACCAGTTTCGCTTTGGCGGGAGCTGGGCCATCTATAAGAAGGTTCAGGATCTGTTCGGGACCACGCAAGGCGCATTCAGCTTTAGCGGTAAAGCGCCTTCCTACACGGGAGATAGTTTCGCGGACTACCTTCTCGGTCTGCCGCAGAGCTACCAGGAACTGGGCGTTCAGGACCACGGCTACTGGAACAATGTTTCCTGGGCCGCCTATGTTCAGGACAACTGGCGTGCAACCCATCGGCTAACCCTAAACCTCGGTCTTCGCTGGGATGGCGCTCCCCACACGTATGAAGCCAACAATCGGATGGGGAACTTCTACCCATCCCTTTACGATCGCGCGATGGCCGCGACGTTCACTGGCAGCCAACACGGTAATACTATTTGCGGGCCGACAGACAGCGCAGCAACAGGCTGCCCCGGCGGAGCAAGTCCGGGCTTGGGATCTAGTCCGAACGCGATCCTTGCGGGTGTTCCGCTCTACCTGAATGGCATCGGGATTCCCGGCCAAAACGGCGTGCCCAAAGGCTTGGTGGATAACCACTGGGCTTCCTTCGGTCCTCGCCTCGGCTTTGCCTACGACCTCAACGGCAGGGGCAAGACCGTTGTTCGCGGCGGCTTTGGCATCATGTACGAGCGCATCCAGGGCAACGACATGTACAATGCCGGTCCCAATATTCCGTTCAGCTTGAACGTCACGCTGAATAACACGACATTCACGAACCCGAGCCTGGCAATCAACACAGGTACTGCTGCTACGCGCCCAATTAATCCGGCCAGCATTACCGGCCTCGACCGGGCCGACTACAAGAACCCTGCAAGCTATCAATATAGCCTCGGCGTTCAGCGGTCACTGAGTTCCAAGACCGTCTTGTCTGTCGCCTACGTCGGCAACACCAACAGGCACCAGAACGACTATCGCAACATCAACCTGCCGACGCAAAGTGCCCTGCCCAGCCTGATTGGAACTCCGTACCAGATTGCAACAGGCTTGACGTATCCGGGGTTCACACAAATGACCATGTCAGAAAATGAAGCAAACTCCCATTACAATGCCCTGCAGGTGGACTTGAACTCGCAGATCAAAGACTTGCAACTTCGAGTTCTCTATACCTACTCGCGCACCATTGACTCCTCCACCGGAGGCAGTTCTGGAGATCTTGCTAACGTATCCAATCCCTATGCGGGGTGGAGATTTGACCTGGGTCCGGGCGGTCTCGACCGGACTCACACCTTCGTCACTAACTTTATCTACGATATCCCGGTCTTCCGCCACAGCTCGAGCCGCCTTGTAAATTCGACATTGGGTGGCTGGGAAGTGTCGGGCATCGTAACCATCGAATCTGGTCTGCCAATTAATCTCAGCGCCGGCACCGGCGTTTCCGATTTCCTTGGCAGCGGGGCGAGCAGCCGGCCTGACTTAGTCGGCACGATCTCCTATCCGCACACGCCGGTCACGTGCACTCCGACCTGCCACCAGGAAATCCAATACTTCGCAAACGTGTTTGCAGCTCCAGCTAAAGGAACTTGGGGTAATCTCGGCCACAACGCTTTGCGTGGGCCGGGCCGCGACAACTGGGATATGTCCCTGTTCAAGAACTTTACGCTCAGCGAATCCCGTGGCAGCCGGTTCGAGTTGCGCCTCGAGACGTTCAACACCTGGAACCATACTCAGTTCCAGAATATTGACACGGGTCTCGGCGACAACCGCTTTGGCCAATTCACTTCCGCTTACAACGCCAGAATCTTACAGCTCGGAGGCAAGATCTACTTCTAGAGTTTCCTAGAAGAAAGCACGCAGCCAGCCCCGCTCGCAAACACCCCTGCGAGCGGGGCTTTTTTTCTTTCGCGTTTTAAGCTTTCGGTTGTAAGTTTTAACTGAGGAAGACCGCTTTCAAGCGTGAGGCATGATGCAGCAAAATTCCCTGCGCACTTTTTCTCGCTTTCAGATTCTTTCCGGACTCTTGTGTCTCCTCGTTTTCGCTGCGCCCGCTTTTTGCCAGGACCGCTCCGCGGACCAAGGCGGCATCCGCGGGAATCGCGCCGAGGTTGCGATCACGATCAAGGAGGGTTCCAGCCAGCTCATCGGGCCGCTGGTCACCGTGAAGCTGTATTATCTCGGGGCGCTCACTGAGCAGATGACTACCTCCAAGGGCCGCGTCGTCTTCATCCTCAACCGGCTCGGCGATTACACCATCACTGCTGATGCCGTCGGCTACCGCCCTGGACAAAGAGAAATCTCCATCCCTGTCGCCGTCGAAGCCGAGGAAGAAATCGTTCTGCAGCGGGACTCCGCTCCCGAAGCGTTGGGTGTGGCTGCTCGCCCCCTTCTCGCTCCAAAAGCCAAGGAAGCGATGGACAGAGCCCTGCAGGCCCTCAACGACAACAAGCTCGATGAGGCCGACAAATTTCTCGACATAACCGCCAAACTCGCGCCCAATCATCCCGACGTGCTCTATCTCCAGGGCGTCATTTTTCTTCGCCGCAATCAGTCGGAGAAGGCCCAACCCGTGCTCGAGAAAGCCACGCAGATTGACCCGAAAAACGCGCACGCGTTTTCCGCGCTCGGCATGGCCTTCGTCAACGAAAGCCGCTACGACCTGGCCATCGCGCCCTTGCAACAGTCAGTGCAGCTTAACCCCGACAGTTGGGATACGCACTACACGCTCGCCAAAGCTTTCTATCATCAGGAACAATTCGACGACGCGCTCAAGGAATCGCAGTTGGCCCTTGCGCAGTCGCACGGCACCGAGCCCGCCATCGAGCTTCTGCTCGCACAAACGCAAACCGCCGTCGGCAAGTATGAGGACTCCGCCGAAACGCTCCGCAATTTTCTGAAAAACCATCCTAAGGACAAGGGGGCGGCGACCGCCCGCCGCTGGCTCGATCGGCTCGCCGCGGATGGAAAAATCCGCAAGAAATGAAACGCTCCCCGAAGATCCTTTCGTCAACTAGGATGAAACCATGCCTCTTTGGCATTGCCGCGGCGCTGATGTCATGGTTTCCAGTCCAAGCTCAGACCCCGACTCCGGATAGAGCCATAGCCCTCGAGCAGCAAGGTGATCTGTCTGGCGCGGAGCGTGAGTGGGAGCTGTGGCTGCGGGATCATCCTAAGGATGCGGAAGCTTTTGCGAGTCTCGGAGTCCTTCTTTCCAAAGAAGGAAAGTACAAAGGCGCAGTGGCCGCCTACCGCAAAGCGCTAGCCGTGAACGCCAAGCTTCGCGGAACCCAGCTCAATCTCGGGCTAGCCGAATTCAAACAGGGAGAGTTTCAAGCTGCCATCGCCCCGTTTCGCGCTGCTATCGCGGCGGAACCTGACAATATGCAAGCGCGCACGTTGTTGGGGCTTAGCTACTACGGAGCAAAGCGGTTTACGGAGGCGGTGAAATCGCTTCAAGTAGCGGCAAAATCCGACCCGGGCAATACGGAGTTGCGGCGGGTATTGGCGCAGAGTTGCCTTTGGGCGAAGGACTATTCCTGCGCCTTGGAAGAATTTCGCCACATCCTCGAACGGGACCCGGATTCCGCGGCGACGCATATCCTTACCGGAGAGGCGCTGGATGGCCTGGGGAGGACTCCGGAAGCCATCGCCGAATTTCAGGCGGCAGCAAAGGCTGCTCCGCGTGAGCCGGAAGTGAATTTCGGCCTGGGCTATCTGTATTGGAAGTCCCATCAATACGACAATGCAAAGAGAGCGTTCGAAAGCGAGCTGGCCGTCGACCCTGGAAATCCGCAGGCGATGGCATATCTTGGGGATATCGCCATGAAGCAAAGCGATCCGGAAAAGGCGCTTCCGCTTCTCAAGAAAGCAGTGGAGTTGAAAAGTGATCTGCGCATCGCATATCTGGACATGGGCAGCGTTCTTGCCGATCGGAAAGAATTTCCCGAAGCCCTCACCGCTCTCCGTCGTGCAGAAGAGCTTGATCCCTCTCAGCCCGATGCCCACTACCGCATAGGGAGGGTTTACAAGCAAATGGGGAATTCTGCCGCCGCCGAAAAGGAGTTTGCAAAAGTTCGCGAGCTGCACGAAAAAGACCAAGTGGACATTGTTCACCAGATGTCCGATTCCCCGCCGCCCTTGAAACCGTGACGCACCAGAGTGTCAGTTCTACGATTAAGTAGTCAGGATTTCTTGCTCCACTCACATCCGCGACGCCGAGGCTCATGCAGCCCCCAGCCCAATCGCTGATACCTGCGGTCCTCCGTTACCTACGCGTCTTTGTTCCATTGCGATCTATTCCTCGCTGATTCGTGAAAGCCAATTTCGAATTGGATGCTTCGCCGCAGTCAAGCGGCTCTCCGCGAAGCTGTCTAGGCGATGGGACTTCATACGGAGTGGTTCTTCTCGAAATAGACGTACGATACGATCAACAAGCTGAGAAACATTAATGGGTCGATGATATACAAGATGCTGAGCCTGGCGTCTCCGCGGGCGAAGTGGGCGATGCTAGCCGAAATCAAAGTAATGCCAAATCCACAATACGCAAACTCCTTCATTTTGAGCGGGACGATCTCCGAATTTACACGCGTCGGACCGGGTCCTCGCTGGCTTGATGGCGCTCTTGGTGCGTCCAACTCGTCTGCTCCGTTCCGCAATCGTTCTGAAGCCTTCGACACTGCTTGGCCTTCACAAAGCCTTGAGCAAGCAAAAGTACCGGATGCTGTTCTCCCCGGATCTCCGCCGTCAGCCCGGCCCGAAAGGTCCGAGCGCAGAACTCATCCGTGCGGTAGTCGAAATGAAGCAACGTAATCCCAACTGGGGCTGTCCGCGAATCGCTCAACAGATTGCCTTGGCGTTTCAGATCCAAATCGACAAAGACGTGGTTCGCAGGATTCTCGCCCATCACCACCGGCCGGGCCAGGATTCCGGTGGTCCCTCCTGGCTGACTTTCCTGGGCCACATGAAAGACAGTCTCTGGAGCATGGATCTATTCCGGTGCGAGTCGGCCACGCTGCGGACCCATTGGGTCCTGGTGGTCATGGATCAATACACGCGCCGGATCATTGGGTTCGGCGTTCATGCGGGCACCGTCGATGGTGTAGCACTCTGCCGGATGTTCAACCGCGCCATTCGAGGGCAATACTGGTTGCCGAAGTACCTTAGCTCCGACAACGATCCGCTTTACCGGTTCCACCAGTGGCAAGCCAATCTGCGAATACTGGAGGTGACACAGATCAAGTCCATCCCCTATGTTCCCCTGTCCCATCCATTTGTGGAAAGGTTGATCGGCACCGTTCGACGCGACTATCTGGATCATACGTTGTTTTGGACGACAGCAGATCTCGAAAACAAGCTGCTCGATTTCAGGACCTACTTTAACAACCATCGCACGCATACCTCGCGGGAAGGGCGAACGCCGGATACGCCCGTATCAAGACCAGTCGCCAATCTCCGCTCGTTTCAGTGGCAACCACACTGTCGAGCCCTCTATCAGACACCGGTGGCCGCCTGACTCGCGCTCGCTGCGGTATCCGGTTAACCTCCGCAAACACCTGAAATGAAATCATCCGGCGTTTGCGCTCTTAGTTGCAGTGCGTTTTGCGGATCCGATCATTTCACTACCACCGTATCAATTCGCCAGAGACTCCTGGGAATCAGCTCTCCTATGTTGCTCTAGGCCTAGACTAACAAGTGCTTAGTCGAGGCCTTTGGGATTCGGCGGGCCATCATCTTGGAACCATCGAGATGCCCGAACAGCCCGCCAACCTGAATTGGGGCGATTCCGACTACCGGACGCTCTACATCTCCGCCACCAGCTCCGTCTACAAATTGCGAACCAAGACACGCGGTTTTGTTCCCTACCTGACTGGCCTGCAGAAGTGAGTGCGCGCAGCAGTGGGGTCTTCTTCCGTAATAGTTGAGGAGTTGACCGAACTTTTAGGCCTTGGGGATCGCGCGGAAGATTTCGACGAGCCGGTTCGCAATAATCTTGTCCTCGCCCTCCTTCAGTTGCCAGACAGCAAAACCGAACGTGTGCGCGTCGCGAGGCGGGCGATGATTTTCCTTGAAGTTTTCACCTGGCGGGCTATCTGGATTTCGTCCGCGCATGCCGCTTGCCCCGGCACCCATGCTGCCTATGCCAAGCGGCCGGGTGTCCGCGAGTTTCTGCATAGCTTCCGGCCCTGTGATACCCAGTTCCGCCGGAATCTGCCAACTGTAGCGTGGAGTGACATTGCGTAGGGCTTGCGGGTTGAACTGCCGCGGGAGTGCGGCCACGCCAAACTTCTTTATGGCATCAGTAATCACCTGGGCGCGCTCATCGTAGATTTTCAGAGTGGCATCGAAATCCTGGTTGACGAAAATCTCGAGCGCCTTGAGCAGGCCGAGAATGGTCTCCTTGCCGACTTTGCAACAACGCCCAATGCGATCCTCCTGCGGGCTCATGTTCAACAACGCGTAGCGGATCAACTCCTCTTTCCCGATCAAAATACCCGAAGCCTGCGGTCCGCGGATATCCTTGCCTCCGCTGAAGGTGAACATGTCGAAGCCCAAGGCCGGATATTCCCAAATCCGCTCTTTCGGCGGCACGTCCGCGGCGGCATCGTTGAAGGTGTACACGTTGTGCTCCTTGGCGATTGCCACGGTCTCCGGGCCGCTGACCTTTCCTTTGTCGGACAGGATATTGGTAAAGTGAATGGCCAAAGTTTTCGCGTTGATTGCGGCAATCATTTCCTCGCGGGTTTCCACTTCCACCAGCTTCGCACCGGTTTGGCGGATCTGATGATCGAACGGATAGCGATGGCTCTTTTGGATGATCACTTCGTTCCGCGGAAAATTGCTTACATCAGGGATGTCGCGCATCCGAGGCTCAAGGTCTTCCGTCATCATGCCGGCATATCCGACGACCATGGCCGCGGCGGCGCCGGCCGTCACCAAACCGGTGTAGCCCGCAGGGGACTTACACAATTTCGCGATGAATTTTCCGGCGGCGACCTCGAGGTCATCGATCAGAACGCAGTGCTCGTTGCCCATGCGAATCAGTTCCATCACCTCGGGCCTCATCACCGAACCACCGATCACGGTGAGCGTTCCATTGATGTTGATGATCGGCGTTACGCCAAGCTCTGCGTAAATGTCGCCGGTGGAACCGAGTCCGGTTTTGATTGGCAGGATGGGGTTGCCGTCGATCGCGCGAGCGGATGGCTTGGGTTTCTTGCCGAAGAACGCCGCGCTTAGTTCCGAGGGAGCAAACATGCCACCGGTGAGTGTTCCCAGCGCGGCTAGAAATGAACGGCGATTCCAACCAAACTTCAGTTTCATGCCCATTCGTCCTTTCCCCGTTGCCGCGAATAACTATTTATCAGCGGGAGGTGCGGGCGGCGTGACGACCAGCGCGCTGCCTACGATCTCGATCAGCGAATCCCCGGGAATCCATTCGACGGCCATGCAGGCGCGGGACGGCGCTTTGCCAGGCGAGAAGTAGGTCCCATAAATCTTGTTCAGGGCGTCGTACTGCGCCTTGTGCGCGTCAAACCTCGCCTTGGCAGTGGGCATGGGGATGGTGTCGGCAAGAGGCAGGCAGAGAAAGACATCCAAATGGATAATGCTGTCCATGTTGCTTCCCGCCCGCTCGACCGAACGCTTCAGAGCGTCCATGGTCCGTGTGACATGCTTTTCGAAAGGGTCCGTCACAAGGACATGGTCGTCCTTGGGATAGCCGTCATTGGCGCCCGTGCCGGAAACGTAGTAGATCCCGTTGTGCGTGTGGCTACTTCCGCGACGCGGTGCATCTCCAGTGGGTATGTTCTGAGATGCGCCAGCCGCGGGCGTGCCAGGTGCGGTTTGCTGAGCGAAGAGCTTGGGCACAGCGCTCAGGAAAGTGGTCAGTGCTGCAATTCTGCCAACAAAACTGCGTCGAGTATCGCTTCCCATGAAGTTTCTCCCTCCCTATCTGGTAAATCCGGCTTACTTTTTTTCATCCTGAACCGGTTTCGCAATGCTTTGCAGCGTCTATTCGGCAATGTGGCCGCGCAGCACAACGGCGCCGCCCTGTTGAATATCCACGTTTGCATCGTCAGTCAACGCAAGAAAATCACGCATACTCGAAAGATGTCAAGGACTTGAAACGATTTAACAGGCTTTTGTTTGGCCTAATGCAAGGCTCGAAGAATGACGCTAGTTTCTCAACACCAGGAGGATGGGTCCCGCGAGCCACCCCCATTGTCGAAACCTTCGTTTCGGCGACGAACTGAGACGACTTTCTCCCGAACCCGAGTAACCTTATGACGAGGACAGTTTTGGAGTTCGGGGAGGTCGAAATTGGAAGAGTCCATTTACGCAAGGGCCCAGTTGGCCCACCGCGTCGCCGGCGTCTACTTCTTGATCGGCTTGTATTCCTTTTGACGGTATCGGAGAAGTAGGTTCCGGTGCCCATCTATGAAGGCATCGGCTCTGTCTAAAGAAAAGCACACAAGAAATTGAAAAACGCACACACATCCCCCGCGGACGGGGAGGGCTGTCAAGGGCGCCCGTAGGGCGTTTATCTTGACCCTTGACGGCCCGAGCCGTCCTACAAAATTGCAGAGGGAACGAAGCGAAACGAAGTTCAGTGAAGCTTCGTTCCCTGGTAGCTCGGCTTTCTCTTCGTTGGGTTCTCCGCCAAAGCCTGTACATGCAACGGCGCTAGGCTTCGAATAGGAGAACCGGACCATGATTAACTAATTCGAACTCCCTCAAGCGATTGAGGGAGCGGGGCGCCCAATCAAGTTGTCGGTGATCGACTTCACACCATTAGGTACTTCGAGCTGCCCCGTGTGCGAACCAAACTTCTTTACTTGCTGATAGTTCTGCCCCTTGCGCCACATCCAGAACAGTTGCACCGCCAGTTTGCGCGCCAGCGTCACCTTGGCGATCGCGCGTCCGCGGCGCAGTGACAGATGAAAGTAATGCTGTCGCCATTCCGGTTCACTACGCGTTACCACCTGTGCTGCCTCCCCCAACAAGAAACGCATCAGCGCATTCCCTTGCTTGGTGATGTGTCCCAGCCGCCGGTGATCGGCGCTGGACTCCTCGCAAGGAATCAGCCCCAGATAGCTTGCGATCTGCCGACCGCAATGAAACCGTTTCGGAGTGCCAATGATTAGGACAAAGGCTAGCGCCGTGATCGGTCCCACGCCGGGATGGATCATCAGTAGTTGCACTTCCGGCCGTCGCTCCGCTTCTTGCTCGATCGCTTTGCTTAATTCGTCGATCATCGGATTGAGTCGATCCAGCAATTCCAAGAGCTCTTGCCGGCGTCGACTCGTCCAGGGGGCAAGTGGAAACGACTCCAAACGGGCCCGCCCTTTCTTACTCCACAGTCCCTTCTTCCCTCGCAGCCCTTCGTTCATGGCGATAGCCTGCAACTGGTTCATGACTCGTGTTTGCATCCCGACTAACCGATGGCGGTGCAACAGCAGTTGCCGTACGTCTCGATTCTCGGGACTCGGCATCCAGATCCTGGGAGAGCGATCTTCCATCAGTAGCTTGAGAATGTGTTCCGCATCGAGTCGGTCGTTCCTCTGCTTCCGGACGCGCCTGGCCCGAATCTGTGCTGGGTCTCCCACCCACAGTTCGAAGCCCAGCTCGGCCAGCAAGCGCTCGAACCAACGGGAGTGCCCCGTCGCTTCTATCCCCACTCGTACCTGGTAGCGTCATAGCATTCACAACCCCACAATCGGGTCACACTGGACGGTTCGTCGGCAACTGCTGAAGTTGAGCCTCCCGCCGCGAGGGGGGCCCAAATCTCAACTTACGGTTTGCCCGTTAGCACGTAGCCGCTGCGCGGCGGACGCTTCGCGTGAGGTAGTGGAGCGTTGGTTGCTTGATGGCTCTGGTATTAATCAAATGTGCTGCAGCACATTTCGTGTATCTGACCATTACCCAGGAACTGCTGCAGCAAGCCAGCGAGCGATTCCGTGTTCTGGGAGCCCGGATTCTTCGAGCCTCCACTGGAGGAAAAGCATGAAACCGACCACTACCCCTTTTTCTGAATTACTTCACGCTTTTTTCCACGATTGGTTGGTGCAACAGCGCAACACTTCCCATCACACCGTGCTTTCTTACCGTGACAGCTGGCGATTGTTTCTTCGGTTTGTAGCGGCACGGAAGACGAAGTCTGTTGCGCAAATCAGCCTGACCGATTTGACTGCAACCGAGGTTCTGGCGTTCCTGCAACACACGGAACAAGAACGCCATTCATCGATTGGGACGCGGAACTGCCGATTGGCCGCGCTGCGCAGCTTCTTCGGTTTTGTTGCTGATCGTGAACCTCTGGCCTCAGCTCAGTGCGCGGAGGTTTTGCGTATTCCCACGAAAAAAGCCCCGGAACGTGCCGTGTGTTCTCTGGACGAAGATGAGGTCACAGCAATTCTCACTGAACCGGATCGCTCGAAGCGCGAGGGCCAACGTGATCACGTCCTGTGCTCGGTCCTTTACAACACCGGAGCGCGTATCCAGGAGGCCTTGAACCTCACGCCTTGCGACCTTCACTTGGAGACCCCCTTTCACGTTCGCTTGTTCGGCAAAGAGCGCAAGGAACGAATCTCTCCCCTTTGGCCCGAGACTGTCGACTTGCTGAAAGCTCTTTTGAAAAGGCAGCCTCGCAAGGACGACGAACCCATCTTCGTAAACCGGTATGGACATCCCCTTGGCGCTGCCGGCGTTCGCTTCAAGTTGAAGCAGTACGTGGCAGCGGCTGCCAAGAAGGTTCCATCCCTGGCCAGCAAGCGAGTGTCCCCACACACCTGGAGGCATTCGACCGCAGTTTCGCTTGTCGAGCAAGGCGTGGACGTAACGGTGATTCGCGACTGGCTAGGACATGTCAGCCTCGAGACTACCAACCGCTATGCGCGAGCGAATCTTGAAACCAAACGCAAAGCGCTGGAGAAGGTGGGCGCTTCTTCAAGGCCCGGTAAGCCGCCGCGCTGGAAACGCAACGGGGAACTGCTAGCTTGGCTCGACTCGCTCTGAAACCCGTCTAATAATGGGAAGGTGGACTTGAACCGGGCAGCGACAAAAGCGGGGCCCGGCCATCTCCTTCGCATTATTCGGTCCTGCTCATTACTCAGTCCTAAGCTACTCCCGGCACTCCGCACCCACCGCACCCTGTGGCGTTACTACCACCGCAAATCCAGCACCTGGCTGTTTCCCAGCAACTATCGCAAGGATCGGCCCATCGATACGAAAACCGTTTGGTGCGCGTGTCAGAAAGCCGCCCAACGTGCTG
>Ga0209154_1000332_pt1 | contig 33316 bp, 20 predicted proteins | sample GraSoiAngelo_121_FD_185878 | JGI IMG/M metagenome (GOLD analysis project Ga0209154, IMG submission 185878) | Grasslands soil microbial communities from the Angelo Coastal Reserve, California, USA - 14_0919_12_20cm (SPAdes) (version 2) | ecosystem: Environmental > Terrestrial > Soil > Grasslands ... | reverse complement strand
GGGAAGAGCACGCTGAACCGGATGGAGCTCACGCCGGCCGGTTGTGCGCTCGCCGAGCGCTATCACAAGATCACCTACTCGGCCGAGGCTATCGACGCGCTGCTGGTCGAGATCTTCCTGGAAGCGCACAGGAAACCACCCACGGAGATCGTGCTGGATCTGGACGCCACCGACACGCCGCTGCATGGGCGGCAGGAGGGGCGCTTCTTCCACGGCTACTACAACCACTATTGCTACCTGCCGCTGTACGTCTTCTGCGGCGACCACCTCTTGTGCGCGCGGCTGCGGCCGTCCAACCAGGACCCCAGCGCGGGCAGCCCCGAGGAAGTCGCACGGATCGTCGCGCAGATTCGCAAGCGGTGGCCGAAGGTGCGGATCGTGCTGCGAGCCGACTCGGGCTTCTGTCGCCAGGAGCTGATGGCGTGGTGCGAGACGCACGCCGTGGACTATGTATTCGGCTTCGCGCGCAACCAGCGGCTACGGCGCAAGATCGCCCGCGCCATGCGGGAAGCCAGGCAGGAGCACCGCCGCACGGGGAAGCCAGCGCGCGTGTTCACCGAGTTCTTCTATCGCACGCGGGCCAGTTGGTCGCGGGCGCGGCGTGTGGTGGCCAAGGCCGAGCAGATCGAAGGTAAGGAAAATCCGCGCTACGTCGTCACGTCGCTGGCCCCGGAGCAAGGGCCGGCCCAAAGGCTATACGAACAGCTCTACTGCGCGCGGGGCGACATGGAGAACCGCATCAAGGAGCAGTTGAGTTTGTTCTCGGATCGCCTGAGCACCGAGACCCTGCTCGCCAACCAGCTTCGTCTCTACTTCTCCTCGCTGGCCTATGTGTTGGTCCATGCTCTGCGGCGCATCGGTCTGCGCGGAACGGAGTGGGCCGAAGCGCAGGCCGAAACGATTCGGCTGAAGCTGCTGAAAATCGCCGCCCGGGTGCGGGTCACCACCCGCCGCATCTGGGTCTGCTACAGCGGCGCCTACCCCTGGAAGCACCTGTTCACCGCGGCCTGGTCCGCACTCCGCTGCTAAAAAAACCCTGTTCGGCCTGAAACCCACCGCGCGCGCTGTTTCCAAACGGCGAGGTGTGCTCGCACATCGCCGGGTGCCTGCTCTGCACAACTTCACCGGCCACCAACAACGGCCGAAACACCTCCCCAGCCCTCCCGCTACCGAAATTCCTCGCTCCTGACTTGCTTCCCATCGCGTCAGTCCACACCTCGTGAGAAATCCGGGCTAGCAGCGTCGGAGCAACGAGTTCGCTCCTACTTCCCTTTGAGTCGAGTGGCTCAGGCCACGATTGCGGTGATTACCTTTTGGACTCTTCAATAGCTCTGAAAAAGATAGGAGGAAGACGATCGGAGTAGGATAAACAAGCTACTCAGTTCCTGCGTGGGGAGAATTTATCCTGGGCTCCCAGAGGAAAGACGAACGAATTCCTCGAGTTCTACATTAGTTAGTTTTTTTCGAGCCGAAGTGAATTGAGGCCATTGACTCCGCGTACTGTCAACGAATCACGGTGAAGATTCTCGCGTTGCTTGAAGCTCCCATGAAATTTGTAGTGGTGACCCAGGTGCGCCCGAATTCCATCTCGCTCCCGGGATACCAAATCGAGAACAAATCGGTGTGAATCGCTGGTACAGGTATCGGCGCGACATGTCAAATCAGGTGAATCAATACCCCTATCTGGACCAGGCAGCACCTGAGCCAAGGAACAACCAGGTGGCCTTCGACGGCACCGTCCGGGGATCTTTCGCAACAAGCAAACACGTCATTGTTGCAGTCGAGTAGTTACTTGTTCGAAGCAGGCCCGTCAGTGGCCACAGACAGAGCAAACTAGGCTGGAACGAATCGATGATGCAGTTTGGTAGGCGCAGCCAGTTTTAATAGCCATGAGACGTTTCGCTGCGACATCAAGATCTCCCAGGTGCCAGATGTTGATCCACTGTGGGCCATTGGTTGGAGGGATGTGTCAATGAGTCCTCAGACCACAGTCTTCCTCTTGGCAGGCAACCGCTTGCTGCGGGAAGCACTCTCGCGCATCCTGAAAACGAAGAGCGATATCTCGGTTGCAGGCACTGCGCCCTATTCTCCACAAGCCATCCAACAGATCGCCGAGTCCAATTGCCAGATCCTTCTTCTCGATTCGGTTACCAGCGCGGCGTCAGACTTTCAGTTCGTTCGCAGGGTCATCGAGGTTGTACCGGGTCTCAAGGTGATCATGATCGGCATGGATGAAAACGAAGAAGCATTCTTGAGTGCCGTTCGGGCCGGGGTTTTCGGTTACGTCCCCAAAGATGCCTCCGCAACAGATGTGGTCGCGGCGGTCCGCGCGGTAGCGCAGGATGAGGCAGTGTGCCCTCCGCGGCTTTGCCTCTCTTTGTTCAAGTTGGTTTGCAGCGATTCGACAGCTTTGCCGACTCTCCGCATACGGTACAAGCTCGGCTTGACGCGCCGTCAACAGCAACTGGTTCCGCTCATCGCCCAGGGACTCACGAACAAGGAGATCGCCATGCGCCTGAATCTATCGGAGCAGACGGTGAAGAACCACATTCACCGCATGCTCCAAAGAGTCGGGGCGGACGACCGCCTGGCAGTGGTGGAGATGGTTCGCGAGCAGGGCGTCTTCGTCTAGCCTGCCTCTTTGTCTGTTCTGAAAACTTGGTACTTTTTGGGTACTGACGGCTCGCCGCAGTTGGTACTGGTGGGTGCGAACCGGTACTTTTTTGGTACTGACGAGTCACCACGGTGGGTACCAGGTCGGTATGTTTGGGACCTTTTTGCTCCACTCCACGATGAACCTTCCTTTATTTCCTCATTATCCGATACTTGCAGCAACGGAGAGTGGAGCCTGGCATGGAGAAACTCATTCGGGTCGTCGTGGCAAATCAGCCCCGCCTCATGCGGGAGCTTGTTCTCGCGACAATTTCTGAGCAACCTGACATCGAGATCGTCGGCGAAGTCCAAAACGAAGCCGACATCCGCCGAGTCGTCGAGGAAAAAAAGCCGGACTTTCTGATCATCGCTCTGGATGAGCCCGGCGAGCGACCTCGCCTCTGCGATTCGCTGCTCTGCCAGTTTCCGGACATGAAGATTCTGGCGCTGGCGCCGGAACGCAATAGCAGCGTCTTCTACTGGGCTTCTCTCGACATTCATTCCAACCGCGTCGAGGCTTCCGAAGAAGGGATCCTCGACGCGCTTCGCGGCAAAGCGCAATTCCCCAGGAGGTACCGGTGAGTTTTTCTCGATTGAGAGTCATCGCCAAGATCGCGGTCACGCTCCGAGGGCAGTTTAAGAAAGCTGTCGCTTTGTTGCTTGCCGCACTCCTCGTCTGCCCTGCTGCTCAGTCGCAGCGGGAGAGAAGCGTCAGAACATCCCCTTCGGACCTGGCCTCTGAAAACTTGAATCGCGTGGGAGCGTCGCCGGGCCAGATCGAGGAAGTGCTGCGGAAAGAGCCCGGTCTGCTAGTTGAGCTGAAGCGTTGGGTCGCAAAGGAAGCGACGGATCAGGGTCAGATTGTTGACGACACAGACTTGAGCGACCAAGCGATCTTCGACCGACTGTCACGTGATCTGCCGTTCCGCGCTTTGGGCACTCGACTCCTGCAGCGCTATGGCTATCTGATTCCCAAACTAAACCCGGACTCCGAGCTTGCCAAAGAGCAAGATCTTGTGCGCAAGGAGCGCGCCCACCGACTCGCCAAGGCCGAAGCCGAAGAGGAGGACGCGACTGATCGTAGACGGACAGATAGAGGTTTGGAACCCACAGTCCTTTGTGATCCGCTGCGCGAGCGGCACTGTGCGGAGGAAGAGCGCCCACAACTGCAAAGCAGTAAGCAATCGCTCTACGGACGGGAGCTGCCAGGAGAACCGAACTCGCCCGACTTGCAAGAGCGCGTGACGCCGCGCCAGGGTCGTGGCAATTCCCCCCGTCTTGTACAGACTGGCTCGGAGGACCGCGCTGGGCTGAGCGTGCCTCTAATGCAGCGCCCAGGTGAGCCCTTTTCCTCCCCGAGTGAACGCGCCGCTACTCTCGAAGAAAGCGAAGTGGCGCGCGTTTTAGACCGGAGGGAAGGGGAAACGCCTTTCGACAAGCTGCCTGAGGGGCGAACCCATCTCTCACCCGGCTCTTCTCTGAATTCGCGGAAAGAAGGAGAACGAAATCGGCCAGCAGCAACCATGGTGCGTAGGCCAAATCCCTACGCGGACATCCCTTCGCTTTACGACATGTATTTGCAGGCGTCAGCGCGCCAGCCTGTGATGGAGCGCTTTGGGACGGACGTCTTCCGACGCAACGCTCTGGACTCGCAACTGGTTCCCATGGATCTGCCTGTTGGGTCTGACTACGTTGTAGGACCAGGAGATGGCTTGACGATCGACATCTGGGGCGGGGTCTCTCAACGACTTGTGCGAACCGTGGATCGTGAAGGCCGTCTGACATTGCCCGAGGTAGGCCCAATCCTGGTCAGTGGTCGAGCCCTAGGCGAAGTCCAGCAAGCAGTACAACGCATTCTGCGAACGCAATTTCGTGACGTTTCGGCCGACGTCTCTCTTTCCCGGCTGCGCACAATCCGGGTGTACGTAGTCGGCGACGTCGAAAACCCCGGTGCGTACGATATCAGCTCGCTTTCCACGCCGATCAATGCTCTGTTCGCCGCCAGCGGTCCAACCGAGAGGGGTTCGCTCCGCACGCTGCGCCATTTCCGCGGCAAGCAACTCGTCCAGGAAGTGGACGTGTACGACCTCTTGCTTCACGGCGTTCGATCGGACCTGAAACGACTGGAAAACGGCGACACATTACTGGTTCCGCCGCTGGGCCCGCAAATCACCGTGGAAGGCATGTTGCGGCGCCCCTCGATCTATGAACTGCGGGGAGAAAAAACGCTGGCCGAGGTGCTGGAACTCGCCGGAGGAATCCTCCCCACGGCCACGCTGCGACACATCGAGGTGCAGCGCATCGAGGCGCACCAAAAGCGGACCATGCTGAGTGTGGATCTTTCGGATGCGCAGGACGGGAATGCGGACGAAAAGAGATTAGAGTCTATTGCCATCCAGGACGGCGATGAAGTTCACATCTTTCCCATCGCACCGCACAACCAAGATGCGGTGTACCTGCAAGGACATGTGCTGCGGCCTGGGCGCTATGCTTTCCAGCCCGACATGCGGGTCACCGACCTTGTATCCTCGTACAAAGATCTTCTCCCGGAACCGGAAGCCAAGTACGCCGAAATAATCCGTTTGAATCCTCCCGACTATCGGCCGAATGTGGAGAGTTTCCATCTCGGCGCCGCTCTGGCGAACCCAGCCTCGGCTCCGAAGCTCCTGCCCTTAGACACAGTGCGCATCTTCAGTCGGTACGACTTCGAGGACCCACCCAGCTTCTCGGTTGGTGGGGAAGTGCGAAGCCCAGGCACATATCGCACGCCGGGAGAGGCACATTTGCGGGACGCCATCCAGTTCGCTGGAGGCCTGACACCCGACGCGGTTTTGGACTCCGCGCAATTGATGCGCACGATGCCCGATGGCTCACTCAAGGTCTTGAACATCAACCTGGAACAGGCCCTGGCCGGCAATCCGACAGAGAACATCCTTCTTCTTCCCCGCGATCGCCTTCTGATACACCCCAATCCGATCCGGGTGGATCCTCCCAGTGTAGTCATCAAGGGCGAGGTCGCCAAGCCCGGCCGATACTTGCGCACGAGCAATCTGCGCGTCGAAGACTTGATCCGCCTTGCAGGTGGCCTGTTGCGTAGTGCTTACACGGAAAGCGCGGATCTTACTCGATACCTCGCCAAGGGCGAAAAACAGACGACCGGAGAACACCTCGAAATCAATCTCCCAGCGGCGCTGGCAGGCGACCCGAGCCATGACCTTGCCTTGCGCGACGGCGACGTCCTGACGATTCGCCAGCTCCCCGGGTGGCGGGATATCGGAGCGTCCGTCACCGTACGGGGTGAAGTCGAACACCCCGGCGTTTATGGGATTCGGCCCGGCGAACGGTTGAGTTCGGTCCTCAAACGCGCCGGCGCATTCCGGCCCACGGCCTATCCTCAGGCTGCCGTATTCGAGCGCATTGAAGTTCGCGAGCTTCAAGAGAAAAGCAAGCAGGAGCTTATCCAGCGCGTGGAACAAAGTGCGGGTAGCGTGAAGGTTTCGCTCTCGGAAGATGCCAAAGGGCAAGCCGAACTGCAGCAGGCTGCGCTTCACCAACGCGAGCGCGTACTCGAGGCTCTTCGAAAAGCGCGGGTCACGGGTCGCTTGGTGATTCGACTCGGGGCCAATCTGGCCGCATTTGAAAATTCCCCGGACGACGTCGAGGTGCGCGCCGGCGACACTCTGTTTATCCCCAAGCGACCGGACTTTGTCTTGGTTACGGGCCAGGTTTACAACTCCAATGCCATTACCCACGTTCCCCGAAAGAATGCTGCTTGGTACTTGCAGCAGGCTGGAGGAATTACCAACCTGGCAGAAAAGAAGGCCATCTTCATCGTCCGCGCTAACGGATCGGTGGTCACGGGCAAGGAAGAGCGTTGGTGGAGCACCGGCGCGGTACTTTCCGCGCGAATCGAACCCGGGGACACCATTATCGTTCCTGAAAGGGCAATTGGGCAATCTTCTTTCTGGAAGAACCTCTTGCCCGTTGCACAACTGGTTCAAGGCTCCGCGATTGCTGCTACTTTGATCAGGAAGTGAAGGGGAGGGCCTCCCGTGAGGGTTAAACGCCTATTGGTGATTGTGATCACTGTCGTGGGAGCAGTGATACCTGCACTCACGCAGGAATATCCCCGATACCGAGTAGCCGCTTCGATCTTCCAGCCACTCGATAGCTGGGTCTACCCCGTTTTGGAACAATTGTCTGCGCTGGGCTACGTGACAACCGCAATGACCGGCATGAAGCCGTGGACCCGAATCGAATGCGCGCGCCTCGTCGAAGAAGCGAGCGACGCATTGCAAAAAAGCATCCTCGAAGATCACAGGCCCAGTGACCTGGCCGTTAGGCTGCACGCTGCGCTCGAGCGCGAGTTCGATTTTGAATTGGAAGTCCTGGGAGGAGGGCGGACTCGCTCCCTGCGAGTGGAATCTGTCTACACGCGAGTGATGTCCATCAGCGGGCGGCCGCTGACCGACGGTTATCACTTTGGGGAAACGATTGTGAACGATTTCGGCCGGCCTTTCGCGCAAGGAGCGAATCTGACGACGGGATTCTCCGCCGCCGTTCAGGAAGGCCATTTTGCCATCTACGTGAGAGGCGAATATCAGCACGCGCCTGGGGTTCCTGCGCTCTCTGAGGCAGTTCGGACCCTGATCTCGAAGGTCGACCAAACCCCGATCCAACCAGCTGCCCCCTTTCCGGAAACGAATCGCTTTCAACTGCTGGACGCCTACCTCGCCCTGAACTTTAAGAATTGGCAGTTTTCCTTTGGCAAGCAGAGCTTGTGGTGGGGCCCCGGCCTCGGAGGCTCGCTGATTTTCAGCAACAACGCTGAGCCAATCCCGATGATGCGCCTAACCCGGGTGGTGCCGTTCAAGCTGCCAGCGTTACTAGGCTGGCTGGGCCCGGCGCGGGTGGACTCGTTTTTTGGTCGGCTTTCCGGACATCGCTTCATCGAAACCCAGTCCGGGCTGTTCGGGCGTCCGGTCGACCCACAACCCTTCCTGTACGGCCTAAAGATCAGCTTCAAGCCGACTGCAAACCTTGAATTTGGGTTCTCGGGGACAACGATCTATGGGGGGCCGGGACTGCCAATGACCTTCGCCGGCTTTTTTCGAAGCCTGACCGACTACGGCGGCGAGCAAGGCACCCTAGGACCAAAGGACCCCGGTGATCGCCGATCCGGCTTTGATTTCAGCTATCGCATCCCGGGCTTGAGGAATCGGCTGATCCTCTATGCTGACTCATTCGCCGAAGACGAAATTTCTCCCATTCGTTTCCCACATCGCTCCGCCATGAATCCTGGAATTTATGTTCCCCGCGTTCCCGGCATTCCCAAACTGGATCTGCGCGTGGAAGGAGCCTACACCGACCTTCCAGATGGACTGCTCTTCCCTGGTTTCTACTACTTCAACGTTCGGTATCTGAGCGGCTACACCTACAAGGGACGCCTAATCGGCCACTGGATTGGCCGTCAGGGCCACGGAGTCCAGGCGTGGACTACTTACTGGTTCAGCCCGCAGAACACCCTCCAGCTCGGCTGGCGGCACGGTAAGGTGTCCGGCGACTTCATTCCGGGCGGGGGCACAGTAAATGACATCAGCCTGCACGCCAGTTTCAGGATTCGTCCGCAGATGAACCTTTCAACCTTTCTCCAGTACGAGAGATGGGCGTTTCCCGTCCTCTCGCCGGGTGCAAGATCGAACCTTACTTCTTCCCTCCAGCTCACGTTCCACCCAAGACTTTGGAATAAGCAGGTGGACCATGATTAAGAGCGGTTTTACTTTTCGTTACGACCTGTCCCCGCCTGGGCAACGCGCGCATGAAGTTTTCGAAACCGTGAACGTGCAGACTGCACGCACACATCGCAAAACGGGTCACCTCAGCGTGCGGCAGGGAGCAGGCGCTGGAATTGGTTCGGGCGCCGAAAGCGCCAAACCAAGAAAGACAGGCATTAGCTACTTGGCCTGTCTATAACCAATTGAAACGCAAAGGGTTATGTCACACGCGCCCTGTAGGTGACGGGGCGAAGCTGTATCCGGGCGGCCTGAGGTGCCTAGCGAGATGGCAACCACTGTTCCCTACGATTTGAAGCGGCAGCATGAGTACGCCCTTCCCGCGGTTTACACCGAACCACGCTGGTACGCAGCCTATACCTGCGCGAACCACGAAAAACGAGTGGCTCAGCAGCTAGGCAGGCGGTGTGTCGAATTCTTTCTCCCTCTGCACGAGGCGCTCCGCCCATGGAAAGACCGGCGTGTGCGGCTGCAGTTACCGCTCTTCCCGGGCTATGTTTTCGTGCGTATTGCTTTGCGGGACCGCATGCGTGTCTTGGAGATTCCAAGCTTAGTTTATCTGGTCAGCTTCAACGGTCTGCCGACTGCGCTCCCGGAAGAGGAAATGGAAGCCATTCGCACCGCCCTGAATCAGCGTCTTAGGATGCAGCCGCATCCGTATCCAGCCGTCGGGCGTCGCGTGCGAATTAAGGGCGGACCGCTCCAGGGATTCGAAGGGATCTTGCTGCGGAGGAAAGGAAACTGCCGAATTGTTCTCTCGGTGGATTTGATCAGGCGCTCGGTAGTCGTCGACGTTGACTTGTCGGATGTGGAACCAATCCAGCCATGCAGCATGTCGGTGCGGGACTTCGCGTAGGAATCTATGTGCGGAATTGTCGGTGTACTAGATTTTAGAAACAGCTCATTCCGGGTCACAGAGCCCTACCTAATCCGGATGAGAGATACGATGGTCCACCGCGGACCTGACGGAGCCGGCGCTTGGATTGCGGACGACGGCCGCATCGGCTTGGGGCACAGGCGCCTCTCTATCATCGATCTGTCTCCGGCTGCCGCTCAGCCGATGTGTAATGAGGATGGTTCCCTTTGGGTCTCGTTCAACGGAGAGATCTATAACCACGCAGAAATCCGTCGAGAGCTCGAGGAAATTGGAGGACATCGGTGGAAGACCGATCACTCGGATACAGAGGTCATCCTCCATGCCTTTGAGCAATGGGGCATCGAATGCCTCCAAAAGTTTCGGGGCATGTTCGCGATCGCGTTGTGGGACGCGAAGAAAAGGGAACTCTGGCTGATCCGCGACCGCATCGGCATCAAACCCCTCTATTACAGTGTCCACCACGGACGCGTCACTTTTGCTTCAGAGATCAAAGCTCTGCTTCAGGACCCCGAGCAGAATCGTGCCCTGGACGAAGCGGCGTTTTTCCACTATCTGTCGTTCTTGACGACACCGGCACCCCAAACTCTATTTGCGGGCATTCGCAAGGTGCCGAGCGGGACCTGGTTGCGATTCCGAGAAAATGGTCAAGTCCTGGAGCAGCGCTACTGGGACGTTTGGGATCACACCCACCCGCTCATTGGGGTCTCCGAACAGGACATCGCCGAACAGATTCTCGCTGAGTTGCGAACTGCCGTCAGGCTGCGGAAGGTTAGCGATGTGCCCGTGGGGGTTTTTCTGTCAGGCGGAATTGATTCCAGCACTAATGCTGCTCTCTTTTCGGAACGAGAAGACAGGCCAGTCAAGACATTCAGCATCGGGTACGAGGGAGAAAACCAGAGCTGCCCCAATGAACTCCAGTTCGCGCGGGAAATGGCCTGCCTCGTGGGGGCAGAACATTACGAACGCATTCTGGTACAGGAGGACCTGCTGGATTTCTTGCCGCGGATGGTCTACCTGCAAGACGAGCCAATCGCGGACCCGGTCTGTGTTCCGATCTACTACGTCTCCCAACTGGCGCGGGAGAGCGGCGTAATTGTTTGCCAGGTGGGAGAAGGTTCGGATGAGCTGTTCTGCGGTTATCCGAGTTGGAAGATAAAACTCCAGTTGCAAAGCCTCGATGACTTGCCCCTCCCGCGACTGCTGAAACGGCTGGCCCTGGCCGGGTTGCGGATCTTGGGTCAGGGCCAGAGTCTCCCCTACGAACTGCTTCGCCGTGGCGCGGAAGGGCAACCGATCTTCTGGGGTGGGGCAGAAGCCTTCACAGAGGCCCAAAAGCGACGGTTGCTCTCCCCTCGCCTCCGCGAACAGTTCACTCGCCAGACGTCCTGGGATGTGTTGAAGCCGATCCGTCGGAGATTTGAGGAAAAGAGTTGGGAAAAATCACATCTCCACTGGATGACGTATCTAGACTTGAATCTTCGGCTCCCAGAGCTCCTGCTCATGCGCATAGACAAGATGAGCATGGGCGTAAGTTTAGAGGGACGTGTCCCATTTCTCGACCACAAATTCGTTGAGCTCGCAATGAGCATACCGACAGCGATCAAGACAAAGAACCGCGTCCTGAAATACATTCTCAAGAAAGCGGTGCGCGGGGTAATCCCAGACGACTTGATCGACCGGCGGAAGCAAGGGTTTGGGGTGCCGGTTTACGAATGGTTCTTCGACAAACTAGGGGACTACGCGCGCCAGAAACTGGCTGAGTTTTGCAAGGAGACAGACTTCCTGAGCTACACTGCAGTCGGACAGCTCTTCGAGCGAGGCCACGGCGGCGAGGTGTGGTATCTGCTGAATTTCGCACTCTGGTGGAAAGAATACTTGGCGGATCCCGGTCAGAGTAGCAGGGTGGAAGTACTGGGCGTCCCCGCGGGTCTGTCAGCCTAGCTGCTGGTTACAAGTCAGCCCTTTCATACGAGGCTTACGGGGCACTGGGAAAATATGGAGATGGAGACCGTAGAACTTGGGACAGAGGTGGTCGTCTCGCAACCCCCACTCGGGAAACGAGAGGAGCCTATTCTGACGACCGCGATTTCGTGCTTGTGGCACTCGCGACGGTATGTCGCCGCGGCCTGCCTGGTCGGCTTTATCGTGGCCGCCGGTGTCGCCTTCACGATTCTCCCGCGCTACGAATCGACGACCCGGCTGATGCCACCCGATCGGACCGAGACAATGGGGCTTGCTTTGCTGGCGAGCAAGATGGACGACAATCTCAGCAGTCTGGTTTCCAACGCGCTGGGGATGAAAAATTCGGGAGCGTTATTCATAGGAATCCTGCAGAGCCGCACAGTGGAAGACCGGTTGATCGCTCGCTTTGATCTTCGCGCTGTGTATGGGGTGCGGATGTGGAAGGATGCAAGGCAGCTGCTGGAGGAAAACACGGACATTAACGAGGATCGGAAGAGCGGGATCATCGCTCTGACAGTAACCGACACCTCGCCCACCCGTGCGGCAGAAATCGCCCGCGGTTATCTCGAAGAACTGGACCGACTGAATGCGGAACTGACCACCTCTGTTGCCCATCGCGAACGTGTGTTCATCGAAGAACGGTTGAAAGCGGTCAAGCAGGATCTGGACTCGGCGTCCCGGGAGCTGAGCCAATTTTCCAGCAGGAATACAACCGTGGACATCCAGGAACAGGGAAAGGCCATGGTCGAGGCCACGGCTAAGTTGCAAGGGGAATTGATCGCAGCTCAAGCGCAGCTGAGCAGCCTGCGGCAAATCTATACCGACAACAATGTACGAGTTCGCGCACTGGCGGCTCGTGCTGCCGAACTGCAGCGCCAACTTTCCAATCTGCGAGGAACGGATGCTGCCGCCAGCCAGGGCGAGGTTGCAAGTTCGGGTGCGCCGTATCCATCCATCAAAAGGCTTCCGCTTCTCGGTGTCACTTACTATGACCTCTACCGACGCGTGAAGATTCAAGAGGCGGTGTTCGAGACTCTGACAAAACAATACGAGGTGGCAAAGATCCAAGAGGCGAAGGAGATCCCGAGCGTACGGGTTCTCGATGTAGCGAACATTCCAGAAAAGAAGTCGAGACCGCATCGCCTGCTGATGATGGCACTCGGTGTGCTCCTAGGAGGTCTGTTCGCGACCGCCCACCTGCTTGTCGCAGAAAAGTGGCGTTCCATCGGCGCCGATCACCCAGCCAGGATCCTGGGAATGGAAGTCCAAGGGGACATGGCACAACATCTGCGACGCCTTCGCGAGCAGATTCCTCACTTCCTAGCACAGCGGAACGGAAGTAAGCCTGAGTAGTGTGCTCCTCGCTCCGAGTCATCCGGGCAGCGAAGCGCTGGATTGGGCTGGTGCTTCTCGTGGATAGATCAGGCATGATTTCAGCCAGTCGAGGAGACTTCATTGGGCGTCAACACGCGGTCGCGTTACTAACTATCGCAATCCTCTGTGTCGCCGTCCTCATGCTACCGTGGATCTGGTTAGCAGTCGGCAGCCTTGCAATGGTCTGCTGCATATTGTTGGTCCATGTCTTAGCATCCGCTTTGCGAGGAGATTGCGATCCAGCGCTCCTCATTTGGATCCTTGTTTTCCCCCTCGGCTACCACTTTCTGTCCTTTCCCCGGGAACGACCCCTCTTTACCCTCGATCGTGGCATGATTGCATTGCTCCTGTTTTGCTTGTTACTGGCACCGCAGCGAATTTGGCCCAGAATTAATCCGACATTGCGCTTGTCCGCTGTGACTTGGTGTTGCTTCCTCCTTGCTGGTGCCCTGTCCTTGGCGGGCGTCCAATCTTCTCAAGGTGGTGTACGGACACTTGTGGAAGCTTTTTTCTTCCCGGCAGTGCTCGGCTGGTATGTGGTCCAGAATTTTCGGGTTCGTGAAAATCTGCTCAAAATCCACCTTCTCGTCTGTCTCTTGGCCATTTATCTGGCTGCGATCGGGGCAGCGGAAATGTGGCGTGGCGAAGATCTTCTTCCATTGCCTGATGCCGGCCTCTATTATGCAGGCTCCGCGGGCCTCCAGCTCCTTCGGGTGAATGGCCCTTTCCTGAGTAATACCTCTTTGGCCCTGATTGGATTGATCACATTCTTTCTCCTTGGGTTCCTCAAGAGGGCCACGTCTGCGAAGACGGTCAGCTGGGGGCGCGGTCTGCACGCTCTAGGCGCAACTTCCGCGCTCCTGGTGGCCTTGATGCCTCTATTTCGATCCGTTGTATTGACACTGCTGACCGTCTTTTTGCTGGAATCCTTGCAGACACGTGGGAGCGTCCGGCGCGTGATGCTCCTGACAGCTGTGGTCTGTCTGGTCGGCGTGTTTCTCTGGGGAAGCGCGGCACTTCCGGACATCTACGACGAGCGCGTTTCGAGCCTCGACAATTTGTACGCACGGATCGCACAGCAGCAGCAATCGTTTGAACTCTTTTGGTCCCACCCGCTCAAGGGTGTGGGACTGAACAACTTCCACGACGCCGCTGAGAAGCAAACAAAGTATTCTACCGAGTTCCACGGAATCGAGGCACTGGATTACCCTCACAGCAATTTGAGCGCGGTCTTGGCTGAGACAGGGATCCTGGGATTTGTCCCTTACTTACTGGCTCAAATACTGCTCGTTGCCGCGTTCTGGAGGATCCGCCAGCGTGGCTCAGGTGATTCCCGGCTCGTGTGGAGGTACTTTCGCTGGATCTTTCTCGGATACTGGCTGAGTGGTCTCAATCTCACAAGCGGTTATTACTCAGACCTGAATTTATGGTACGTCTTCTCAGTTGCTCTCCTCTATAAGTACGGTGTTTCGGAAAGCATTGCATCTTAAATTTTCAACCATGCGGAAATGTGATGCAGCCAATGGATCGGCCGATGCTCGTTTTAATGACAGCACGGACGAGCCAGCACCTCCATCCCAGGCCAAGCCCTTCAGCAGCAGGGACCACGGTGAGAATCCTCCGACCGTGTTCCTCGTAGTATGGACCGGCACGGCTGATCAAGCCATGGAGGTCGTCCGATATCATTACGCCAATTACAAGATCGTATTGCTTTCCCATCGCAAGCTGCGCGAAGGCGGGTGGAAGGGCCAAGTGCGAGCGCTCCGTGACTTGCGGGGGGAGGCACTTGTATTTTTCTTTCAGTCTCTGGGCGACCTGCACGAACCGCTCCTGTTGGCGTGGTCCGGGCTATTGCATCATTGCCGAGAAACCGCCTTCGCGGAGAGCAGCGGGCGCCTCCAGCGTTTTCGCCGATTCGATTGGCTGCGCTTGTTCCCCAAAACGGTTTTTGCAGCACTCGCCGATGGCATGACGTTCGCGCTGAGCTGGATTCTTCTCCAGTTGGGGTGTTGGGCCAAGCCGAGACCTATGAGCCGTCCAGCAGCGGAAAATTTTGACTTGGATGTCGCATACCTTTACCCCTATCCATGGCATCGTCCCGGACCAGGCGGGGCTATGAGTCATATCCGAGGATTCCTGGGAGGGCTGGTCGAGCAAGACGTGCGCTGCGAAGTGTTCTCCGGGGGCCCGCTTCCTATTCAGGAATTCTCGTCCGACGTGATTCCCTCGACTCGACAGTTTTTTCTGTTTTGGGAAGCTGCCATGCTCGCGTACAACCTCAGGTTTGCCGCCCAAGTCCGCAGGTGCCTCGCTGTTCGCCGCGTCCGGACCTTCTACCAGCGGCACGGACGGTTCGTTGTGGCCGGAGCGCTACTCTCCCACTGGATGCGGATTCCGCTGATTCTCGAATACAACGGTTCGGAGATCTGGATGGCGAAGCACTGGGACCCCTCCCGGTTTGCCGGTTGGCTTCGCCTGTGTGAAGAATTTTCGCTCGCAAGTGCTTCCCTAATTGTCGTGGTATCGGATCCACTTCGCGATGAACTGCTGCGCCGTGGTGTGCCGGAGAATCGGATTCTCGTGAATCCGAATGCCGTAGATCCGGCCCGGTTTCAGCCGAATTGCGGCGGCAGAGAGTTAAGAGCGGAGCTTCGCATGGCTCCGGATGACATGGTAATCACTTTCGTAGGAACTTTCAGCTACTGGCACGGCGTCCCGGTGCTTCAGGAAGCAATCTTGAGGCTCTTCGGCGAGCGGGAACAAATCGCCCTGAAGTTCCGCTTGCGGTTTCTCCTCGTAGGTGATGGGCCGTTCCGTGCCGAAATGCGCCAGGCGCTGAGAGAACAAGAGAGAACCGGCGCGGTGGTCTTTACGGGGCTCGTGCCTCATGACCGGGTGGCTTCCTATTTGGATGCTTCGGATATCGTGGTGTCACCGCATCTGCCCCTATCAGACGGCCGCCCGTTCTTCGGATCCCCCACCAAGCTATTCGAGTACATGGCCATGTCGAAGGGGATCATCGCAAGCAACCTGGACCAGCTTGCTCAAGTTCTCGAGCACGGAGAGACTGCCTGGCTCGTTCCGCCGGGAAATCCAGCCGAACTTGCTTCGGCCATCGAGCTGCTAGCACAAGATCCGGATTTGCGTCGCCGTTTGGGTCGAAATGCACGGGCCGCTGCCCTGGCGCGGCATACGTGGCGCCAGAACGCGGAGCGCGTGCTCAGCCGGTCGAAATGTTCCCCTGTCCGCAACTTCGCCCCTGCTGGGTCGAAAGCCGAAACGAGGAAGGCCTGAAAAGATCGACCAGTGATGCCCAGTTCGCTTCCGCTTGAAAAAGAATCGTTGACCGGAGCACAGGAGCTCCATCTGGCGGCAAAACTTGCGCGAGCATATTTGTCGCTCTGGCCCGCTCATCCTCCGGCGTACTACACCGCGCCGGCTACGCTTGGACGCGCACGGGAAGAGTACGCTGATGAGTTGCAGGGAGGTTTCCTCAAGTGGTTCGGTAACAGGATTGCCATGCGGGGTAAGCGTGTCCTGGACCTGGGGGCGGGCTACGGTGGACGAACGGTTCGCTATAAAGAACTAGGTGCAAAGCATGTGGTCGGCCTCGAGATCAGTCTGCCACCCACCGAGGAAGGAAACCAATTTGCTCAGTCCCGTTCCGCAGACGTATCTTTTCTCGTGGGAATTGGCGAACTGCTTCCCTTTACAGACAATTCATTCGACATCATTTGTTCCTACGATGTCTTCGAGCATGTGGAAAAACTGGAAGCGGTGCTTGCCGAATGCCGGCGCGTCCTAGCGCCGCGTGGAACCCTCTATGCAGTGTTCCCTCCCTTTTATCATCCCACCAGCTCGCACTTCGATGGCTTCGTTTCAAAGATGCCCTACGCCAATCTGCTTTTTCGGCCGAAAACTCTGATGCAAGCGGCGGAGTTCGTCCTGTCGGAACGTGCCGACGGGTATCGTCCAAGTCCACTCCGTCCGACGGACCGTCTGTGGACCCTCAACGGGGTCACGATCCACAGTTGGCGCCGGATGGTGAAAGCATCCCGTTTCTCTCAAAAGAAAATTGTTTGCGCGCCTCTTTTCTCGCCGATGAACAGCAAGTGGAAAGCGTGGAAAATGAGATATTACGCCTTCTTTTTCCACCCACTCCGATGGATCCCCTTGCTCAACGAATGCTTCGTACACCGCCTAGTATGCGAACTCACCAAATGAGCGACCGACCGGCAGACTTGATTCCACAGCATACGTGGCCGCGGAACGCGGAGCCGGTGCTATGCCGGGCTACAGGATCGGCCCACTCCTTGAGGCTCGCTTAACGCCAGAGATCTCAGGATCATAAAGAATGAGTCTCAACTTCTGCCCATCGAGCACGAAATGATGAATGTTCTATCTTCTACATCAGCGACTCAACTGGCAGTCGCTCATTGGAATGAATCGCCGCTCTATCTGTCTGAACAGGAGCGTTATTCGCGTTACCCATGGCTCTACGAAGCCGCTGAGTTCCGTTATCATCAAGGTCGGCGCGTGCTCGAGGTGGGGTGTGGATCGGGATGCGATGTACTGCAATTTGCCAAGCACGGCGCCAAGGCTTATGGAATCGACGTCACACCGGCTCACGTGGTGCTGGCTCGCCAGCGACTAATGGGACTCGCACACATTATTTACGCCGACGGAACAAGAATTCCGTTTGCAAGCGAGAGCTTCGACTACGTCTATTCGTGCGGCGTCTTGCATCACCTAGATAAGCCACGGGAGATGGTTCAAGAGATTCTGCGAGTGCTTCGCCCCGGGGGACGTTTCAATGTGCTCGTCTATAACCGGTGGTCCCATGTGCCGTTGATTCTGATGCTGAAGCACGGACTCAAATGGAGGCTGTGGATCGAGAACAGCACAGCGCCGGTACATATCGAACTCTATACCGTGAGAAAGCTCCGGGCAATCTTCGCTCCAATACGACTTACGATCAAGAAATACGAGTGTTATCACAACCAGAAACTGGGCCAGTTCATCGGGTGGTTTCTTGGGGCCAAGGGAAGCAAACCAGTCTCCTAGTGCCGCCAGCCGCAATTACATCGCGCCTGCAGAGCCCTGAGCGCAGCAACTGGTTTTCTCCGACGTCCTTCCCACGTGCAGAACCTAAAATCCGGCGATCGAGAAAATGATGGCTTTCTTTCCCGCAACCGAGCAAGAAGTGCCCGAAAATCAGTGGGGTTACGGCAAACGTCTGCGATTCGTCCGCAACACGTTTGGCCAAGCCTTTCCAGGACGTCCGCCTTCCTCTTTGCGGGTGCTCGACGTGGGTTGTGGCAACGGTTCCTTTCTGGCGCTTCCTCTCGCGCACGACGGTTTTCGAATCACGGGCGTCGACCCGCATGCACCTTCGATTGAGCATGCCGTTCATCTGGCACAGCACATCCCGAACGCCCAATTCGTGTGTGGGCGTGTGGAAACGATTGCGGCTGGGGCCTTCGATGCCGTGATTCTTTCGGAGGTCTTGGAACACGTTACGCATCCACGCGCTTTGCTGTCCGCGAGCACCCGGTGCCTGCACGAAAACGGAATCGCTATCGTGACGGTTCCGAATGGCTTCGGCGAATTCGAAATCGACTCTTGGATCTACCGAAAGCTGCGGCTCCAGCGCCTGGTCGATGTGCTTGCTGAACCCCCGACCGAGTTTGTCTCCGCTACAGATAATCAGGGCAACGGACACGTGCAGCTCTTCACTTTGCGTCGCCTGCAAAGATTATTTGCCCAATGCTCTCTCCGGATCTTTCGGCAGGAGGCTGCGAGCTTGCTGTCCGGGCCAATTATCGGAGTAACGTTGGCGCGTTATCCTCGCTTCATCCGGTGGAACGCGCGGATCACAGATAAGCTACCGCTCGCGCTCGCCAGCGGCTGGTACTTTGGCCTGAAGCGCGACCTCGCGATCGCCTCGCAATGACACAGGGGATTCAGCCGGAAAACTCTCCCAATCAAACCATGACTCTGGATAGCCAACGCTTTTCCGCTGTGGTCGCCAGGGAGTTCAGTGGCAAAGCCCGCTTTGTTTTCGTCCGCCAGGTGGCCGGGACCTATGCCAGTCAACTCGCGGGTGTAGCGATTAGCGTTTTCACCACCTCTGTCATCGCGAGAGTCCTTGGTCCCGAGGGCCGCGGCCAATTCGCCGTGGCAATGGCCGTGGGTGTGCTAGGGGTCCAATCAGGTAACCTGGGCCTTCACGCTTCAAACAACTATTACGCGGCCAAGCGCCCGCACCTGCTCGCAAGTCTTCTTGGCAATAGCTTAGTGGTGAGCCTGGGTCTGGGCAGCTTGGGCGCTGCAGGCGCAGGGCTCGCTTTTTCGCTTTGGCCAAACCTTGCCCCTGTTCACGGGAAGCTGCTTGCCCTGGGCCTAGCGTGGATCCCGATCGGATTGGCCTATCTGCTCACTGTTAACCTACTCGTGGGAATCCAGCGGGTGCGAGCTTACAACGGGATCGAGCTGGCGAAACGGATTCTCAACTTGCTTATGATCCTTGCGGTTATGGCGATGCAGGCGGTAAGCGCCGAATCCCTCTTCGTCGCCTCTGTCCTCGCCCAGGTGGCCTGCACGGTACTCGCCGTGTCTGAGCTTCGAAAGTTCACTTCAGTAGCCCCGCTTCCTTCGCTTTTGCTCTTTCGTCAAAGTCTTGGCCTCGGTGCGAAGGCTTATCTGGTCGCCTTTCTCGCCTTCCTAGTGCTGCGGGCGGATTTGCTGATGGTGAAGTACATGATGGGAGCCGAGCAAGCTGGCTACTACGCGGTCGCAGGAAGCATGGCTGACTACATCCTACTTCTGCCCGCGGCTATAGCCACGGTCTTGTTCCCCAAGCTCTCGGCCATGCCCGCAGGGAAGGACGTCCTCCGGTGGGCGAACAAGGTAGCCTTGGGCACCGCGGTGCTGCTCCTCCCCGTCGTGCTTCTGGCGGCGCTACTAGCGCACCCGATCATCCACCTTCTGTTCGGCAACGCTTTTCAGCCGGCAGCTACAGCTTTTGTGCTGCTCATGCCGGGGGTGTTTTTCCTAGGCATTGAGACTGTAATTGTGCAGTACCTGAACAGCCTGGGATTCCCGCGATCCGTGATCGTGGCCTGGTTCATTGCCTGTGCTTTGAACATCGGCGTCAACTTCTGGGCTATTCCGAAATTCGGTATTGCCGGCGCTTCCGTGGTGTCTTCGGCTTGCTACTCCCTGATGGCTATGCTGATTCTGTGGATCCTGCGTCGTCAAGAATTGGCGGTCGCCCTGCCAGCGACAGAAACTGACCAGTGAGAAAAAGATGAGACCCGTTAGGTCCGTCTTGACCGGGGTATCGCCCCTGATGCTTGCGCGTGAGGCGCTCTGGAGGACCACTCGGCGCTGGAAGCGCCTGCGCTTCCTCGCAGCTCTCAGGCGGATCTGCCCTGTTCGATATTGCCCGGTAGGTTACTACCACCCTTCTGTGGAGCAGTATCCAGTAGCCGCTAGGCGCACGCTTCTTTGCTATGCCGAGTTAGTCTGCGAAGGCAAGTTCTCTTTTCTCGGCTACGGCCCGCTGCCCCTAGGTTTTCCGCCACCTTGGAATCTGGACTTTGTCTCTGGCAAGGGCTGGCCGCAGCAGCCCAGCAGTTCGCTTGCGGTTGTCCGTCACGATGGCTCGGACGTGAAAGTTCCGTGGGAACTGTCCCGCCTCCAGTTTCTACCGGTGCTCGGAAAAGCCTGGAAGTTGAGCGGAGACAGACGCTATCGCCAAGCGGCCAAGGAACTTCTCTCCAATTGGATCAGGGAACAGCCTGTCGGATTCGGGGTGAATTGGACCATTGCGATGGAGGCGGCGCTTCGCTCGATCAGCATCTGCCTGCTGTTGGAGTTGCTTTGGCCGTTTCGGACCGAAGAGATGGATTGGTTGCAAGAGGTCACGCTTTCGCTCTGGCATCATCTCCTTTTCATCGAATCCCACATCGAGTTCTCGCATATCGTTCGGAGTAATCATTATCTGAGTAATCTGCTCGGCTTGTTTTGCCTATCGATGTTCCTTGATGGCGAGGGCATGACAGCCAAGCGCCATCAGTATGGAAGCCAAATTGAGCAGGAGATCCTGCGCCAGGTGTACGAGGACGGAGGCGATTGCGAAGCCTCGACCGGCTACCAGGTCTTCGTGGCACAAGTGTTCGCCGTCGCGCTCCGCCTCATGCAGGTTGCCGGAATCATCCCTAAACCCAGTTTGCTAGCCCGACTCCGGCGTATGTACCAGATGATGGAAGAACTGGCTGACGTGGAAGGCCGAATCCCTCACATCGGCGACGTGGACGATGGGAGAGTGGAGCTCCTACTCGACGATGTCGAACAGCTACTATGCGCTTCCCGTAGGCATTCCCTGACGATTTCAAACCTCTTGGGGCTCGTTGCGGCACTGCTCGGAGAGGCGTCTGACAGGCGGTCGGAGGACACCGCTTGGTACGGACTACGACCAATCAGGAGCCTCCAGCGACACCGCTCCGGGCCTAACTCGAATTGCCCTGGCGCTGTGGTTTTCCCGCAGTCCGGCATCGCGATTGCTCGCCAGAGGGAAACCGAAGTGCTCTTCCTTGCGATTCCGAATGGGCTGAAAGGTAAGGGCAGCCACACGCACAACGACAAGCTGAGTCTGATCCTCCGCATCGACAGAGAAGAACTCCTCTGTGATTCGGGGACTGCTTTCTACACGCGCGAAGCCGCCACACGGAATCGCTTTCGGGCCACTGCGGCACACAATACCGTCCTAGTAGACGGGCAGGAGCAAAATCGAATTGACTCAGGCAAGCAGACACTGTTCTGCCTTGGGAACGAGGCAGAAGTCACGTCTATTGAATCTCGGGAAGAGGATGGTTGTCTACTGCTCGAGGCGTCGCATCACGGGTATAGAAGGATCGGCGTTCTGCACACTCGGACGCTCCTGCTGGAGCCATCGGGCTTCGTCCGGATCAATGACTTGTTCACCGGCATTGGGCGACATCGATTTCAGGCCCATTATCATCTGGGGCCGATCTGGAAATGCGAATCCTTGGAGGAAAAGGAAAGGCAGATTTGGTGCCGTGTTCAAGGGATTCGCTCCGTGGAATTTCGACTAAGCGCCCCGGTCACTTTGCGCGCCTGGGAGGAACCGACCGAAATCTCAACGGCTTACGGAACGACACGATTGACACGGAGAATTTGCGTAGCGGCAGATGCCTCACTGCCCTTCTCTCTGCAAACTCGGATCTGGTGGGAGAACTAGGCGGATGAAAGACTACGGCCTTTCCGGAGAATCCATCATTTGTTTCGCGGGCGAAGACTGGTGGTATCACCACCCGCACTCCAAAAATCACATCTTCAAGCGACTGGCAACTCAAAACCGGGTGCTATTCGTGAACTCTCTAGGGATGGGCTTGCCGGCAATTTCGAATGCCGATTTCTTGTTGAAGTTTCAGCGGAAACTAAAAAGTTACTTACGGTGGCTCCGCAAAGTTCCAGAAGGCCTGCACGTGCTAACCCCGCTCTCCTTCCCTTTTTACAATTCACGTGTGGCTCGTTTCTTGAATCGTCTGCTTCTGATTGCTCAAATACGATTGGTGATGGCGCTCTGTGGCATGCACAAGCCTGTGCTCTGGATTGCCATTCCTTTCGCTGCCGACTTGGTTGATCGGCTGGATACAAAACTCGTGGTCTATCAAATCACTGATAAATACGAGGCCCAAGAGGACAGCACCGTCTCCCGCCGGGTGATACAGGAGATGAACCGACGGCTGAAGCAAAAAGCGAGCGTCGTGTTCTATTCCGGCCGCAAACTCTACGAAGAGTCCGATGCTCCCAACCGCTTTTTTCTTGAGCAGGGGGTGGATTTCGACCACTTTGCAACCGAGGCGACCGAGCCGGCCCGCGATATCGCCCAAATTCCCCGGCCGATCCTGGGCTATGTCGGCTGGATTGATTACGTGATGGACGTGCCGCTCATTGAGGAGGTCGCGAGAAGCCGGCCGGACTGGCACTGGGTGTTCATTGGAACCAAATCCAATCTCGTCCAGATCTCAGCTCCGAATGTGCATTTCCTCGGACCAAAACCCTACGCCGAGCTCCCACGCTATCTGCGGGCGATCGATGTCTGCGTTCTGCCATGGCGGCAGAACCATGAGTTCACCAGCTACGGCAGCGCAATCAAAGTGCGCGAATATCTAGCCACCGGGAAGCCGGTGGTCATTTCTCCGCTGTATGAATACCTGAGAACTCCGGGTGTTCGAGTTTATCGTTCCACCGAAGAATTCATCGCCGCGGTCGCGGATGCTCTGCAGCATGATGGTTCGGCAGACCGTCAGCTTCGCCAGAATGTTGTCCGGGACGGAACCTGGGATTCTCGGGCAAGGCAAGTGGGCACCCTACTTGCTTCGCTTCTGAACTCTTCTTCTGCAGTCGAGAAAGCCTAATCAATCTCCAGCAACTTTCTGAGGTCACTCATGACAACTTCCTTTCGGGCAAGAGAATCAGTTAGTGCCCCGATTCCTGAGGTTTTTTCGCCAACAGTGTCCGCCAAGAAGGCACAGAGCCAACTATGGGTCAAGGCTCGGTTCGACAAAATTGTCTCCGGCTGTGAAATCCTCGCCGATTTGGCGACAATCGTGGCCGCGGTTCTGTGCGCCTATTTCGCATACCACTCTCTCCAGTTGGGCAAGCGGATTCAGTACTCGCCAACAGCCGTTCTCGGCGTCGCGTTTGCATTTGCATGCGTGGGTGTTTGGCTGCTGGAGCGGAACGGCGCATACCGTCGCGACAGCAGCCTGCTGCGTGTGAAAGAGACGGAGCGCGTTCTTCGCGTTTCCTCACAAGTCTTCCTCGCCGCTTTCTCCATCACCTTCTTTACCAGCTATCTGCTGTCTCGCTGGATGATCGTCTTCGCATTCTTACTTGTGCCAGTCTTCCTGATTGCAGAAAAGCAATTCCTCATTCGTGCGATCCGTGCACTGCACATCCGGGGGTATGGCATGCGAAAGGTGGTTCTTTATGGCGCGGGTCCTACCGGCCGCAGAATTTTCTCGGTACTCGTTAGATCGCCCAAGCTGGGGCTCGACCCGATTGCTATTGTAGACGACGAGCTAGCGCGGATTGGCACGACGATTTTCGAGTCCTCGTATCGACCGCGTCGTTCCGCCGCGGTCTTGGCGGGGCCGCTGACTCAGGAGCTCCTGTGGCAGTACGATGCCGAGATGGTCGTTATCGCGGATCCCTCGATCTCTCGTGACAGGTTCTCTGAGATCGCTAAGGAAGCGATCGCAGCCGATGCGGCCATTTCCTTCGTACCCCAGCATTTTGCTCCTTCGGATTACTGGATCAATTACATGAATCTGGACGGCCTGCTGTTGGCTTCGTTTGAGGGACCAAAGAGCCGAAGCAGCTACGATTATTCGAAACGGTTCGTCGATCTGGCGTTGTCCCTAGCCCTTCTACTTCTTACGGCGCCCCTCCTGCTCTTCATTGCCTTAATCATTCGCATAACCTCCTCCGGGCCCGCCCTATTTGTGCAACAACGTGTCGGACAGAATGGAAAACTTTTCATGCTCTATAAACTCCGAACCATGCATACTGATGCTCCTCCTTACGCATACTCTCCGAAAACCTCAGCAGACCCCCGGATTACGCCATTCGGTCAATTTCTTCGACGGACGAGTTTAGACGAGCTTCCGCAGCTGCTCAACGTGATTAAGGGCGAGATGTCGCTGGTGGGACCACGACCTGAGATGCCGTTCATCGTCGAGCAATACAACTGGTTGCAGCGGCAGCGGCTTCAGGTGAAGCCAGGAATCACCGGTCTATGGCAGCTGAGTGCGGACCGGAATTTCCTCATGCACGAAAACATCGAATATGATCTTTACTACATCCGAAATCGCAACTTTTCCATGGACCTCGCCATTCTGCTTCATACTTTCGTCTTCGCCGCGCGCGGGGTCTGAGCAAAACTCAAATTTAGGATCCAAAAATGCGAGCTATCCTGGAAGATCCACGCTCAGGGCAAGTTAGTGTTTACGAGACTCCCGAGCCCGAATTGCGGGCCGGCGGGATTCTTGTCCGGACGCACTTCTCCGTGATTAGCGCAGGCACGGAGCGCGCAAAACTGGAAGCGGGACAGAAGTCGCTCATGGGGAAGGCGCTGCAGCGCCCCGATCTAGTTCAGCAAGTCATCGACTATGCCCGAGCCAATGGGGTCTGGGCTGCCTACCATAAGGTTCGGTCGCGCTTGGACAACCTCTCGCCGCTGGGATATAGCTGTGCCGGAATCATCATCGCCACCGGCTTGGGGGTTACCGAATTTCGGCCAGGGGATCGCGTAGCCTGCGGAGGTGCTGGTTACGCCAACCACGCAGAAGTCGACTTCATTCCGCGCAATCTGGCAGTTTCCGTGCCGGAAAAGGTGCCTCTAGAACAAGCCGCCCTCACGACGATCGGGGCAATTGCGGTTCAGGGCCTGCGCCAGAGCCAAGCGACCTTTGGAGAAAGCGTAGCCGTAATCGGAGCAGGATTGGTAGGCGTCCTTACGGTCCAATTGGCGCGAGCGGCCGGCTGCCGGGTTATTGCAATCGATGCCGATGCCAGGCGAGCCGAACAGGCTGCCATGCTTGGCGCTCAGAAAGGTCTGGTCGCCGGTGATCCCCAGATTCAGGATGCCGTCCGAGAATTTTCACCGGATGGGGTCGACGTGGTGATTCTGACCGCCGCGACTCCTTCCTCCGAACCTATCGAACTGGCGGGCAGGATCACCCGCGATCGAGGCCGCATTGTCATTGTCGGCGACGTGGGAATGGGGATATCGCGGCGAATCGCCTATGCCAAAGAGCTATCGATTGTGTGCTCCCGGTCCTACGGCCCAGGCCGGTACGACCCCCAGTACGAAGAGGAGGGCAAAGATTATCCGGTCGGATACGTCCGCTGGACGGAAAGGCGAAACATGGAAGCGTTTCTAAATTTCCTCGCAAGTGGGGCCATCGATGTAGCTCCACTGTTGGAGCAACGTTATCCGATGGAGAAGGCGGTCCAGGCCTACGAGGATCTGCGAGAATGGCGCGCTTACACTGCGCTTCTAGAATACCCAGCGGTACTCCCCGTCGAGCCCGCTTTAACTCCCGTCTCCAAAAGGGCAGAAAGGAATTCCATCTCGGGGACACTTCGTGTGGGCTGCATCGGTGCGGGAGGTTTTGCACGGGAGGCGATTTTTCCATCTTTGCGATCGGCGAAGAACGTTGTCCTAGAATCCGTGGCCACCGCTTCGGGTGTAGCAGCTGAGTCCGCACGGAGAGGGTTTGGCTTCGCACGAACGCAGACACCTTCCGCTTTGCTCCAGGACCCGGATATCGACTCGGTCTTTATCCTTTCCCGTCATGACAGTCACGTATCTTACGTGGCCGCTGCGATTTCGGACAACAAACTCGTCTTCGTGGAAAAGCCGCTTGCAACCCGCCGGGGAGAGTTGGAGGAGATTCGTAGCATTTATGAGCGGAAAAAGAAAGCGAATGGCTCGCCATTCCTCATGGTTGGCTTCAACCGCCGATTCGCCCCTCTGACGGGCCAGCTTCGAAGCTTCTTCTCGAAGCGTCGAGAACCGATGATGATTCATGTCCGCATAAATGCCGGGTTCTTGCCGCGCGACCATTGGACGCAGCAGAAAAGTGGCGGTGGCCGCATCGTCGGCGAGCTCTGCCACTTTGTTGACTGGGCTCGCTCCCTGATTGGCGTGCCGATCGAACGGGTGTGGGCGGCCGCCCTTCCCGATGGATGGCGTTACAGCCGCGACAATGTCGCGGTAACCCTTTCATTTCGCGACGGCTCGCTTACTAACTTGCTTTACCTTGCTAACGGGGATAGAGCAGTCGCAAAGGAGTACTACGAAGTTTTCTGTGAAGGAGGAATCGCCCGCCTGGAAGACTTCCGCACTCTCGAACTGACGAGGAACGGAAAGACCCGGTGCGTGAGATCCAAGCAGGACAAAGGTCACCGAGAAGAACTCGAGCGAACTCTCAAGGCAATGATTACCGGCCAAGAGTCTCCGATTCCTTTCGATCAACTTTGTGAGGTGACGGAAGCTACTTTTGCCATCGAAGAGGCGATTGCCGCTGGCAGCGCCATTCTCCTTTGTCCAACCACCACCGTACCGGTTGCGGCCGAGAAGGAACCCGGTAATGTCCTCATCAGTTGATCTCGCGGAAAAAATCAGAGGGGGCGCCAATACTCCCGCGCGCATCTGTGTGGCCGGCTGCCCGGTGGATAAACTGTCGCTTGAGGAGGCCGTGAAGGAACTCTGTTACCGGCTGGAGCTTAGGATTCGAACCCACGTAGTTTTTGTGAATGCGGCAAAGGTGGTCCGCTGCCGTCAGCACCCGGCGCTGCGTGACGTTCTGGAGCGAGCCGACTTGCTTCTTGCCGATGGTGTTCCGGTTGTCTGGGCATCCCGGCTGTTGGGCAGGCCACTTCCAGGCCGAGTCAACGGTACCGATCTGATGGAGAGGATGCTGAGGGCGGCGGCAGAACGCGGTTACCGGGTTTATTTGCTGGGCGCCCGCCGGGAGGTTGTCACCCGCACAGTTGTGGAGATCGAGCGCCGCTATCCGGGAGTCCAGGTGGTCGGGTTTCACCATGGCTATTTCCAAGAATCCGAAGAAGAGATCCTCGCGCGGGAGATCAATGCCAGCGGGGCCGACTTGATTTTATTGGGCATGAGCACGCCTCACAAGGAGTTTTGGGGCGACCGCAACCTTCCCCGGCTGGGCGTGGCGGTGTGCCAGGGAGTGGGCGGCAGTTTCGATGTCCTAGCTGGCGTCGTCGGGAGGGCACCAGTCTGGATGCAGCGCTCTGGTCTCGAGTGGTTCTATCGCTTGCTCCAAGAACCTGGCCGCCTCTGGCGCCGGTATCTGGAAACTAACTCGGCCTTTATCTGGCTCGTACTTACTGATCTCGCTTCGGCCTGGAAGGCACGCTGGGCGAAGAATGTGAGCTAGATAAGCGCTCGACACTCAACGAAAGGTTCGAGAGAGTCAATTCCTAACTATCTCGGCAAACGCAGTACTTTTGTCCCATACGGTTTAGAACCGCCGTACCAATGACTAAGATCCGCTGTCTGTTTAGCATGGTGAACTGGGAAGGGAGAGTCCCAAAGGAACTCCATCTTTCCACAGGCTGTCATGCCTGCGAAAACCTCTGGGGGATTTCTCATGGCCCTGCTAGGCCATCTGTTTCAGCCATGGCGAAGCCGAAACTTTGTAATTCTAGTGTTGTTCTTGAGCCTGCCTCTCGGGTTCGCTCCCCCAGCGTTCGGCCAGAACCCGACGAATGTCTCAACTCTTGTCTTTCCCCCGAACAACGCCGTCAACGTGGACCCTTCGAAGCCGTTTGGGTGGACATTAGTCTCGGGTGCGGATGCTTACTATCTTTACGTCGGGACCACCGCGGGGATGAAAGACGTCTACGACAGCGGCGAGCTTGCTGTTACCACGATCCGGGTGCCCGGCCTGGTGTCCGGCAAGCAGTACTACGTCCGCCTCTGGACAAGATATGGGGGCGTATGGAGGTACGTGGACAGCGCGTTTACAGCCGGAACTGGAATCGCCTTTCTTCTGTATCCGCAGGAAAACGCAACCTACATCGATCCCTATGTGACCTTCCGTTGGACCTCGCTCTCGGAGGCCCAGGCGTTTTACCTGTACGTGGGCACTTCGGTGGGAGCCAAGGACGCCTATGACAGTGGCTCAACTAATCAGACCAGCCTGCTCGTAACTAGCCTTTCTGCCAACACGCAATACTATGTTCGACTTTGGACAGAGATATCTGGAATCTGGAAATACGTTGATAGTACTTTCCGCACGGGCACGGGGATTGCCCGGCTTATCCAGCCGCAAGACAACGCGGTCGATGTAGACCCTCACCTGCCGTTCAGCTGGACAGCGGTAGCAGATGCGCAGGCGTATTACCTCTACGTGGGAAGCAGCATGGGGGCAAAAGACGTGTACGACAGCGGACACACGTTGAACACGAACGGAAAGGTTCCCGGTCTCCGCACAGGCCAGAAATATTACGTTCGGCTCTGGACTGAGAAAGCGAGCGTGTGGAGTTATGTTGACAGCACCTTTTATACCGGAACTGGAATCGCGCGGCTGATCTATCCGCAAGACAAGGCCACTGCCGTAGACCCGAACCTGACCCTCAGTTGGTCGACCGTACCAGACGCGATCACATACTACCTCTACGTCGGAACTACACTGGGGGGAAAGGATGTTGGCGACAGTGGGGAAACGAAGGCAAGCAGTTGGTCGGTATCCTCTCTAGTCGCCGGAAAGACCTACTACGTCCGCTTGTGGACTAAGAAATCAAGCGGCTGGCTATACGCTGACTCGTCTTTCGTTACGGGGACAGGCATCGGAACGCTGATTTACCCGGCCGACAAAGCCGTCGACGTCGATATAACGGTGGCTTTCAGCTGGACATCGATTTTGGATGCTCAGGTTTATTATCTCTATGTCGGAAGTGCACGCGGCGCAAAGGATGTTTACGACGGCGGAGAGACAACGGTTACAAGCGCTGCCGTCACAGGGCTTGTCTCCGGCACCCAATATTATGTCCGCCTATGGACAAAAAAGGCCGGTGCCTGGAATTATCGAGACAGCACCTTCCAAGCTGGCAGCGGGATTGCCAGACTCAGCTACCCTCAAGATGACGCCGTCAACGTGGATCCCTACGTCCCGTTCACCTGGAACGCAGTCCCCAACGTGGGCGCGTACTATCTCTATGTGGGCAGCACACCGGGCGCAAAAGATGTCTTCAATAGCGGCGAGGTGAGCAACACTTCGATCCCTGTTTGGGGCCTCGTACCGGGCCAGAACTATTTTGCTCGCCTGTGGACGAAAAAAAATGCCCGTTGGTATATTTCCGATACCACGTTCCAGACTGCACCGGGCAACCTTCCGGACCAAACCAATTTCTACCAGACAGTTCAGAATCTTACCGCGCAGGTCCGCGGCATGACCGAGGGACCTACAAATAAGCCTCTTGCTGGTTCTCCTTTGACTAGTCAGGTCGCTTCCAGAGGCATTACCAATGCAACATGCCTAGATTATGCTACGGTGTTGACAGAGCTGCTGTATCAGAATCACATTTCAGCGCGCCTTCGAGTTATTACCTTTAATGGGACCTCATTCGATGCCCACACGCTTACCGAATACTATGATCCATTCTGGGGCAAATGGGCGGTCGCCGATCCCACGTTTGGCGTGACCTATTCTGACGACGCCACCCGCCGGGGACAGTCTGTCGAGGACATCAGCCAGTACGTCCTAAGCCGGCAGTTCAGCTCCATCGCCGTAAGACCGGTCACCAGCTACGGCACCTACTTCCTGACGAACTACTATATGGATCCGGTTCTTCTGTATTTGAATGTGGTTCCTCCAAATGGCTCGCTTGCCGATATCGCCAATAATCCGCCGGACGACTTTCCCACGTTACAGACCGAGAATGTGGTGGTTGGAGTTTCAGGAGTTTATCTCTTCCGCTTCTCCAACCAGCTCGAGACGGCAACAATTTCGAATTCCGGTACGTTGCTGCAAGTACAGCCGGAAGACTCAACAACTTGGTCCGCGAGCGTTTACTTGTCGGATGGCTGGTCATTTGTGTCCGCTCCGCAAGATTTGCAAATCTTTACGCTGAGGCGCGTGCTCTTCTGAGGGAAATCCCCCCATTCAGCTGATCCTTGGGCTATCCTGCGTCCGGTGCTCAGACGAATCTCCCTTCCCGCGACTCTCCTGCTGCTGTCTTATCCCTTGGTGGTTCAGGCAACGACACCTCTGGAAACGCTCGCGCCTGAATCGGTTCGAGCCCGCGACCCCAATCAGCAAGCCACCCCCCAGATCGTCAGAAATTTTGTTCTGCCCGGGTCCTCGGCGGGGACAGCCATTCGCTTCTTGGCGCAATCGGAAGTAACGTACGCGATTCCCCAAGGAGAGGCCAGTTTTTTCGGACTTCTGGTATTCGGAGAATACGGCCGACTGCCGGTACCCCAAGGACAGCCGGCCGCTTTCAACCGCATCCGGGTACGATTTCTCGTAAATGGAAAACAGACATTAGAGGCGCTGATGGACCATACAACGCCGGCCATAGAGTTCTCAGTTCCTACCGCGGGCGGCACCAAGCTAGCGATCGTTTCCGACGCCCAGTTCAGCGGGGCTCCCTTTTACCTCTTGCAGGCCGCCTTTTCGGAAGCAAAGCGACCAGCCATGTCGAGTTATCGGCTAAGGCCTGGCGAAGGTTATGTGGAATTCTTGCCTCTGCCCCGACATTTATTGTTCCATGTCTTTCGGCCAAGTGAGCCAGTTCCGATCAGCGCCTACTTCAGTGGGGACGCCACTCACGCGAATGTAGCTATCCGCATCCAGCCAGAACAGGGTAGTGCAGCGGTTTCATCACAGGCCCTAGATGTTCCACTTCGGCTCGCGGCCCCGGGTGTGGCGAGCGGTACGACAAATTGGTCTGCCCCTTCGTGGAGAGGACCGGCCCAGGTCGAGATCGAGGAACGTGTCGCAGGGAGAACCGTCTTTCGAAGATCCCTCCGAGTGGCGATCGCACCAGATGTGGACCTTTCCCGAACCATCAAGAACAATTTCGGTGTGCACATCTCGACGAGCGGATTCCTCTGGCTGGCCGATGAATACGCCAGCTTGTGGGGAGCAAAGTGGGGGCGGGTCTACGTGCGGTGGTCGATCGTGGAGCGGAACCAGGGAGAATATGACTTTTCACGCATCGATGCGGTGGTGGATGCCTATCGCCGCCAGGGTATGCGAGTGCTCTGCGTCCTCGGAGAGACGTCTCCTGTCTGGGCCGGCGCCCCGAGCCCGGAGTTCTACACTTCCTGGAAGCGGTTCGTCGCCGAAACAGTCCGCCATCTCCACGGGAAAGTCGACCATTGGGACGTCTTCAACGAAATTGACGTCAAATACTATTCGGCGATGAATCAAGCAGACCAGCAGTCCGACCTGAAACTGCTCGACTCGGCCATGGATGCAGTCAAAGCGGTCGATCCGACCAGCAAGCTTGTGTGCTGCTCGACGGGAACGTATGCCTGGCTTCTGTACGACAAGCGACTCATCGATGCAGGTCTGCTCGGCAAGCTCGACTACGTATCGCTGCATCCCTATCAAGGCACCCCGCCGGAAGAAAAAGACGGCGTGTTTGATTACTCGGGTCGGATCGATGCCCTCGCAAACCTGATTGCCTTGTACGGCCGCAACAATCCGATCTGGAGCACCGAGGCAAATTGGATCATGGGCCCCCGTGGAGGGCCAAGCATCAATGCTCCTGGAATCGACGAGCACACGCAGGCCGAATTCGTTGTACGGGTCAACTTGCTCTCGCTCGCTCGGAATGTTCCCTATTTCCTCCACGCGCCTTTCTACCACGGCCAGCGCCCGCAATTGCATCTGGATACGCTCTCTGCCTACGCGAATATGGCCTCGCTGCTCTCGGAAGCTAGGGTTGCTATGAAGCTGGCCTCCGGTCCTAACGTCTACGCACTCGCTTGGGATACACCCCAGGGGACTGTGGGGGCACTGTGGAGCGTCGTAGCAGGCGCCCGGGTGCGGATTTCTCGGACAGCCGGAATCCGTTTCATCGATCTATATGGCAATCGGCTCGCAGTAGATCCAGACTCAGTCCCGCTTTCCTCCGAGCCGGTCTATTTTGAGGGCGAGCGGGGCACAAGGCCATCGCTTGCAATCCTTGATCCGGGATCCGGGCCAGCGTGGCAGCCGCTGCCGACACTGGAGACCTGGGGCCGGAACAGCGCCTCAACTTACGCTACCACGGGGACGGGTGTGCACGTGAAAAGCGCTGTCACGCAATACGCGGGGCAACTCGTCTCTCAGCCCCTGCATGTCGCCAAAGAAACATGTTATGTTGCCAGCCTGGACGTGCGCCTGCGCGCCGGTTCCCTGATGCTCGCTGTGGTGGATTCGAAAACTCATGAAAATCTCGGCAAGGCTGACATTGCATATGTCCCGGACGATCAGGTGCGCCGCGTCGAACTTCGGTTTTTTTCGGGCTCATCAATCGCGGCCCAGCTCATCCTTCAGGACGAAAACGCTTATGTGCCTACCTTTTCGGAGTTCGAGGTCTCTCGACCGCAAATCGCGCAGTGCCGGTAAATAAAGACGAGCCAGCCGCCCTACCAGCAAGACAATCGAGGGTTTCGAGCGCACGTCGGCGTGCGCTGACGGTACAAGCATAGGGGCTTTGTCCTTAGCGCCAGAAGCTTCCCAGGAACAGGCAGGAGCAAACTAGTGAAGATCGTGAACGTTGTCGGCGCCCGGCCCAATCTTGTCAAGATCGCGCCGCTTCTACGTGAGATGCGCAGGCATCCTGAGATCGAGCCCATTCTCGTTCACACCGGCCAGCACTATGACGAGAAACTGTCCGAGATCTTCTTTCGCCAGATGGGTATCCCCAAACCTAACGTCAATCTCGGGGTTGGTTCCGGCTCCCAAGCATGGCAGACAGGGGAGATCCTCAAGCGAATCGAGCCTGTCTTTCTGGAGTATCGGCCGGCTCTCGTCCTCGTTGTGGGCGATGTGAATTCAACCGTCGCAGCATCGCTGGCTGCGGTCAAACTTGG